>Ga0316202_10002362_pt1 | contig 12562 bp, 4 predicted proteins | sample 3monrhotite_MG_FD_204934 | JGI IMG/M metagenome (GOLD analysis project Ga0316202, IMG submission 204934) | Microbial mat bacterial communities from mineral coupon in-situ incubated in ocean water Damariscotta River, Maine, United States -... | ecosystem: Environmental > Aquatic > Marine >... | reverse complement strand
CCACCATGAGATTGCTGTTATCAACCAAAAGCGCAGTAATGGCTTTGGGAAAGGGAGCGCTGAGTTTGTCGTCAGAAATAACGCCTTGTTGTGAGTCTGAACCCTGACTGCAGGCCGCTAAAATGAGGCTGAAAAGCAGTAGTCCCAAACACTGACATAATTTGCTCCAGGTGGGTTTTTCTCGCCGGACGTTAATTTGAGTGTGCATATCCTTTGCCTGTTCGTTTTTTGTCGAAATAAAAACCCCCGAAGCAGGGTTTTTAGAAGATGTTTATCGTTTTCAATCGTGTTTATGAATACATTGCTTCGCCGCAAACTGGCGGGGTATTGATATACACGCCACCTGTCAGCGTCACTACACCCTGATCTCCCGTTGTTCCAAGGGGATATTCCGGCGGTTTAAACCTCTGGATTCCGGCTAAAGACGTGCCGGAATGACGATGTTTTCAGTACTCAGTACAAAGTGCCAACAAAGTGATTTAGCGCTTAATTGACATTCAAGGTGTCGGCCCCGAAATTGTCAGGCTGCCTGTGGCCGCAGGTGGTCCTGTTGAATCACTACCACCGCCACCACCGGATAACGCGGCACCAGCAGCCACAACGCCCAGGCCGATCCACACCCATTTGCTGATACCGGATTTTTTATTTTCTCCGTCAACCTCGACGGTAGCGGCGGCTACAGCAGCATGGGTATCAATATTATCCGTTGCAGCAACGCTGTCCATTGCTGCGGGGGTCACTGCGATGGTCAACGGGGAAAATGAATAACCAAACAACACGGTGTTTCCGCCCTGGTCGGTTGCTTGTATGTAATATTCCAGACCGGGTGAGTTGGCGGCGGTGAGTTGGGCGGTATAAATAAATGAATCCAGGTCGCGATTCATTTTCAGGCGTTTGAATTCGACAGTATTGGCGTCACGATAAAACAGGATGACGTCTTTGACCCCCACGTTATCGGTAACGATAGCTTTTATATCAATCTGCTGACCGGCGTAAATGTCTTTTTCAATGGGGGTATGATCAATGGACGGGGCGATCAAGTCTCCTGATGGCAATGCCAGTTGGGCCGCCTGTACAACGGGAAACAAAACGAAAGAGACACTCAACAGCACAATCAAAATCATTCGAAGTAACTTCATGGCATGCTCCGGCACGACGATAGTGCCTTATAATTATTTTTAATTTTCCTGCTTTCCCAGAAAAAACGGTGCTCAACGGGAAGCCGGTTAAACGTGGCCCACCTTCGCTAGAGCGATAACTCCCCTTCTTACTCTCCCCCTGCTATATACCTCTATACTTCTCGAGAAAAAATCGCTCTGCGCGTGGGCGCATAATGCATGAATAATCCTTTCCCGTCTTGGCAATCGAACTATTGTGGTACAGAAAAAATCATGCTAACCGCTTGCGCTCCTATTTTAGCCGTATATTTTCACTGTCTGCCTTGTTCTCTTTTAATCTCTATCTTGAAATTGACCCTCTGCTTTTTCCTTTTTCTTGAACAAATTAAAGGCAGGTTGAGCAGTTACTGTACATTCTGAAAATCAGGCTAGTGACGAGTAGTTACTCCCGACAACACGCGGTTCTGAATATTGACCCATTACCTATGAAAAACAAAGTCCAATTCCAAAAAGGCTATCGTTTATTGCAATTCATGAAGGACTATGGAACAGAGGGAAAATAATAATCTGGTTTCTTGCGATTCACCTACTGATACAGGCTAAAATAGGATTTTCTGCATTGGCTTTGACACACCAGTCAGGTGTTTCTTATAACATCGCGTGGAGCATCAAACACAAATTGATGCAAGTGATGAAGGAACGTTAGGAATCAGATAACTTCCTGGCGGGAAAAAATTAGTGGCGTTCTGAACATCCTGCCCACGATTGTGACACAGTTGGGCAGGATGAATATCGAACAAGGACGCGTTAATACATGCATATTCCTCAGTTCACATTTAAAATAACAGGGTTACTGCCTGACTCAAAATTCAGATTCAAATCCTTCACCATCACGGTACCGGCCTCGGTGCCATCGCTCTTCCACAGTTCCACACCATTGATGCCATCATCGGCACGGAAGTAGAGCGTGTTACCCACGGCCATGAGACCACTAGGAGAAGCGCCGGATGATCCGGGCAGGATATCTTTCACCAACACCGTACCAAAGGCAGTACCATCACTCTTCCACAACTCAAAACCATTGATGCCATCATCGGCACGGAAGTAGAGCGTATTGCCCATCGCTGTGAGATCGTTGGAAAAACTTAAAGCATCGAATGAGCCAGGCCTTATGTCTTTCACCAGCACCGTACCCGAGGCAGTACCATCACTCTTCCACAACTCCCGACCATTGACCCCATCACTGGCACGGAAGTAGAGCGTGTTGCCCACGGCTGTGAGTTCCGAGAGGGAAGCTCCGGATGCTCCAGGCCAGGTGTCTTTCACCAGCACAGTGCCAGCGGCTGTGCCATCACTCTTCCACAACTCCTGACCATTGATATCATCATCAGCACGGAAGTAAAGTGTGTTGCCCACGGCTGTGAGTTCCGAGGGGAAAGCTCCGGATGATCCAGGACTGATATCTTTCATCAACACTGTACCCGAGGCAGTACCATCACTCTTCCACAACTCCCGACCGTTGACCCCATCATCGGCACCGAAGTAAAGCGTGTTGCCCGCCGCTACAAGGCCCACAGGAAAAGCGCTAGGTGCTCCAGGACTGATGTCTTTCACCAACACTGTACCCGAGGCAGTACCATCACTCTTCCACAGTTCGCTTCCAGTGATGCCATCATCAGCACGGAAGTAGAGCGTGTTGCCCACCGCTGTGAGGCCCGCAGGAAAAGCGCTGGGTGCTCCAGAACTGATGTCTTTCACCAGTACTGTACCCGAGGCAGTACCATCACTCTTCCACAACTCAAAACCATTGATGCCATCACTAGCAATGAAGTAGAGCGTGTTGCCCACCTCTGTGAGACCGTTGGAAAAATCGAAAGCACCGAATGAGCCTGGACTGATGTCTTTCATCAGCACCGTACCCGAGGCAGTACCATCACTCTTCCACAACTCCCAACCATTGATCCCATCATCAGCAAAAAAGTAACTTGTTTCACCTGTTGTTACCACTCGATCTGGCATCGAGTCATGTGCAACTGTGCCGATGTCTGCAAGTAAATAAGTACCCTGAACAAAACCATCACTACGCCATAATTCTCTACCATTTACACCGTCATAAGCGGCAAAATAAACGACACCACCTATGTTACTGAAGTCATCCGGAAAACTGTCCCCAACTCCGGTATTAATGTCATTAACTAATGCCGTCCCAGCATCAGTACCATCGCTCTTCCACAGTTCCTCACCATTGATGCCATCATCGGCACGGAAGTAGAGCGTGTTGCCCACCACTGTGAGTTCTGAGAAGAGGGAAGCTTCAGATGATCCAGGCCTGATGTCTTTCACCAGCACCGTACCAGAGGCAGTGCCATCGCTTTTCCACAGTTCTCTACCACTAGCACCATCATCTGCATTGAAGTAGAGCGTGTTACCCATCGCTGTGAGGCCCGCAGGAAAAGCGCTGGGTGCTCCAGGATTGATGTCTTTCACCAACACTGTACCCGAGACAGTACCATCACTCTTCCACAACTCCTGACCATTGATATCATCATCGGCACGGAAGTAGAGCGTGTTGCCCACCGCTGTGAGTTCCGAAAGGGGTGACCCAGGTTTGATGTCTTTCACCAGCACCGTACCAGAGACAGTGCCATCACTCTTCCACAGATCTCTTCCAGTGATGCCATTATAAGCACTGAAGTAAAGCGTGTTGCCCACGGCTGTGAGTCCCGAGAGGGAAGCTCCGGATGATCCAGGCCTGATGTCTTTCACCAGCACCGTACCAGAGGCAGTGCCATCACTTTTCCACAGCTCGCTACCATTGATGCCATCACGAGCACGGAAGTAAAGCGTGTTGCCCACCGTTGTGAGGCCCGCAGGAAAAGCGCTGGGTGCTCCAGGATTGATGTCTTTCACCAACACTGTACCCGAGGCAGTACCATCACTCTTCCACAACTCAAAACCATTGATGCCATCATCAGCAATGAAGTAGAGCGTGTTGTCCACTGCTGTGAGTTCCGAAAGGGAAGTTCCGGGTGATCCGAACCTGATGTCTTTCTCCAACACCATACCCGAGGCAGTACCATCACTCTTCCATAGTTCCTCACCATTAATGCCATCATCGAGAAAAGCGCTGGATGATCCGAGCCTGATGTCTTTCACCAACACCGTACCCGAGACAGTACCATCACTCTTCCATAGCTCTTCACCACTGATGCCATCATCAGCACGGAAGTAGAGCGTGTTGCCCACGGCTGTGAGTTCTGAGAGGGAAGCTCCGGATGCTCCAGGCCAGGTGTCTTTCACCAGCACAGTGCCAACGGCTGTGCCGTTGGTTTTCCACAACTCATGACCAGCCTTATCGCTCGCCACCACAAAATAGATTACACCACCCACCGTAACAAGATTACTCGGGTTAGCGCTAATGTTGGTATTGATGTCTTTGATCAGGGTTGTACCGGCTTCAGTGCCATCCGTTGCAAAAAGTTCTCTGCCAACCACCCCATCATCCGCTCTAATGAAAAGCAACAATCGGCAGTTCACTGTCACGTTTGCATCTCCACCATCCAAAAAGCCTTCACCATTTTCAACAGTGCAACGTTGAGTCGGTTCCGTTGGTGGAGTTAACACAGTGACACTATACGCACTGCCATCGGGTACTGTTGTCGCAAAGGTAAAATCACCATTATCACTGATCTGTAGATCATCACCATCATTGTTTTTCAATACCAAACCACTGCCGGTATAGCCGGAAACAGTTCCGCCAATGGCATAAGATGTCGTTGAACAGATGATGGTGACACTGGATACCGCTGCGCCACTGACGGTGCCATTGCCATTGCTCACCGTACAAATTTGGTTAGAGTTATTGGGTTGATTTAATACTGTGACGGTATAGTCACTACCATCAATCATCACGGGACTAAAACTGAAAGTACCATTTACATTGATTGTTAAATTATCACTGCCGTTGTTTTGCAGGACGAGCCCACTGCCCGTCAGCCCTTCAACCTGTACTCCCACCGCATAATTGGGGATGTCGATATCGGTACCAGCATCCAGCTCATCCAGGTTGCTGATGGAATCTCCGTCTGTATCGGTATATGTAATATCGGCAGCAGAAAAATCCACGAGTATGTCTTCACCAGCAACCACATCGATAGTAATGTCTGAAGTTTTGATGACTTCAACCGCTCCCTGAGCGGGATCAATAATGGAATACACTAATGATAAAGTCGATGTACCGGCGGGGACCCCGGAAACATCTCCGGAAAGAGTCCCCATTGTTGTATCAACAACGAGATTTCCAACCCGCAATAGATTATCAGTATTCCCGTTTACCACCACGTCTACAATGAGATTGTTATCATCAACCAAAAGTGCGCTGCCCCCTTTGGGAAGGGGAGCGTTGAGTTTAACGTCAGAAATAGCGTCTTGTTGTGGATCTAAGTCCTGACCACAGGCCGTTAAAACAAAACTAAAAAACAGCAACCCCAGGCATTGGTATAACTTGCTCCAGTTAGTTCTTTCTCTCCGGTCATTAATTTGAGCTTGCATATCCTTTGCCTATCCATTTTTTGAGAATTTTTATTGTTTTCAACAATTGTTATAAATACATTGTTCCGCAGAAAACTGACAAAGTATTCATATCATTCTGGCACAGGCCAAAATCCAGAAGCTGAAACGCCCGGACACTGTCTTGCACTAGTGTAACGATAAATATATTCACAAAGAAAATAAAAAAAGAAGCAATGTTCATTATTACCAAAAAAAATTTCTTCTGAAACGGGCAACAAAATATTACACCGCCTTTAAAAATGGGTTTTCCGACCACAACAATGTCAAACAATTGGAAAAAGCCATTGAGACATTTGAGTCCCACTTAAAAAGAATCCAAGTCTATAAATACCCTGGCAAACCCAAAAGGGCAGCCAAAAAATTTTATCTTGGAGTTGAAAAAAATGATCTTCCTTTGATTGTATCGGTTACCACCAGGCACTTGGAAAAATCCCTGACCACACTGGAGCACTATCATCATGATTTGGCTGGAGGTAAATAGCCATAAATACAAACACTGTAGAAATCAAATAACTTCACTGATGAGAAAGAGTTATCGGCATTCTAAACATTCTGCCCACTGTCGTGACACAGTCGGGCAGGATGAACATCGAACAGGGACGCGTTAATACATGCATATTCCTCAGTTCATATTTAAAATAACGGGGTTACTGCCTGCCTCAAAATTCGGGTTCAAATCTTTCACCATCACAGTACCGGCCTCGGTGCCATCGCTTTTCCACAGTTCCACACCATTGATACCATCATCAGCACGGAAATAAAGCGTGCTGCCCACCGCAGTAAGGTCGTCGAGGGAAGCACTGAATGATCCAGGCAGGATGTCTTTCACCAGCACAGTGCCAGCATCAGTGCCATCACTCTTCCATAGCTCCCGGCCATTAATGCCATCATCCGCTCTGAAGTAGAGCGTGCTGCCCACCGCCGTGAAGTTGTCGAGGACAGCGCCGAATGATCCAGGCCGGATATCTTTCACCAGCACAGTGCCAACATCAGTGCCATCACTCTTCCATAGCTCCCGGCCATCATCCGCTCTGAAGTAAAGCGTGCTGCCCACCGCCGTGAAGTTGTCGAGGACAGCGCCGAATGATCCAGGCCGGATATCTTTCACCAGTACAGTGCCAGCATCAGTGCCATCACTCTTCCATAGCTCCCCGTCATTAGCCCTGAAGTAGAGCGTGCTGCCCACCGCAGTAAGGTCGTCGAGGGAAGCACTGAATGATCCAGGCAGGATGTCTTTCACCAGTACAGTGCCAACATCAGTGCCATCACTCTTCCATAGCTCCCGGCCATTAATGCCATCATCCGCTCTGAAGTAGAGCGTGCTGCCCACCGCCGTGAAGTTGTCGAGGAAAGCGCCGAATGATCCAGGCCGGATATCTTTCACCAGCACAGTGCCAACATCAGTACCATCACTCTTCCATAGCTCCCGACCATTAATGCCATCATCCGCTCTGAAGTAAAACGTGCTGCCCACCGCCGTGAGGTTGTCGGGGAAAGCGCCGAATGATCCAGGCCGGATATCTTTCACCAGTACAGTGCCAACATCAGTGCCATCACTCTTCCACAGTTCGCTACCAGAGGTACCATCATTAGCACTGAAGTAAAGCGTGCTGCCCACCGCCGTGAGGTTGTCGAGGACAGCGCCGAATGATCCAGGCCGAATATCTTTCACCAGCACAGTGCCAGCAGCAGTGCCATCACTCTTCCACAGCTCCCGACCATTTCTCCCGTTATTGGCAATGAAGTAACTTGTTCCACCTGTTGTTACCACTTGGCTAGGAGTCGAACTATCCACAACTGTGCCTATGTCCGCAAGTAAATAAGTACCATGAACACTACCATCACTGCGCCATAGCTCTCTACCATTTACACCGTCATAGGCGGCAAAATAAACGACACCATCTATGCCACTGAAGTCATCCGGAAAACTGTTCCCATCTCCGGTATTGATGTCATTAACCAATATTGTTCCGACATCGGTGCCATCACTTTTCCACAATTCTACACCATTGGTACCGTCATTAGCACTGAAGTAGAGCGTGCTGCCCACCGCCGTGAGGTCGGGGGGGCTGTTAGAGAAAGCGCCGGATGATCCAGGCCGGATATCTTTCACCAGCACCGTGCCAGCAGCAGTGCCATCACTCTTCCACAATTCTGTACCATTGGTACCGTCATTAGCACTGAAGTAGAGCGTGCTGCCCACGGCAGTGAGGTTGTCGGGGGAAGCACTGCCTAATCCAGGCTGGATATCTTTCACCAGCACAGTGCCAGCATCAGTGCCATCACTCTTCCACAACTCTCTGCCAGAGGTACCATCCCTAGCACTGAAGTAAAGCGTGCTGCCCACCGCCGTGAGGTCGGGGCTGCTAGAGAAAGTGCCAACTGATCCAGGCCGGATATCTTTCACCAGCACCGTGCCAGCAGCAGTGCCATCACTCTTCCACAATTCTGTACCATTGCTACCGTCATTAGCACTGAAGTAGAGCGCGCTACCCACGGCAGTGAGGTTGCCGGGGGAAGCACTGCCTGATCCAGGCCGGATATCTTTCACCAGCACCGTGCCAGCAGCAGTGCCATCACTCTTCCACAATTCTGTACCATTGGTACCGTCATTAGCACTGAAGTAGAGCGTGCTGCCCACGGCAGTGAGGTTATCGGGGGAAGCACTGCCTAATCCAGGCCGGATATCTTTCACCAGCACAGTGCCAGCATCAGTGCCATCACTCTTCCACAACTCTCTACCATTGATGTCACCATAAGTATGGAAGTAAAGCGTGCTGCCCACGGCAGTGAGGTCGAGGTCGACAGGGAAAAAGCTGGATGAGTCAGGCGGGATGTTTTTCACCAACACAGTGCCAGCGGCGGCGCCGTTGGTTTTCCACAACTCAGGGCCGACCTTATCGTCCTCCACCACAAAGTAGATCACACCGCCCACCACAACAAGATTACGTGGGTTAGCACTAATGTTGGCATTGATGTCTTTGACCAGAGATGTACCGGCGGCAGTACCATCCGTTGCAAAAAGTTCTCGGCCAACCACGCCATCATCAGCTCTAATGAAAAGCAACAATCGGCAGCTCACCGTCACGTTTGCGTCTCCACCATCCAAAAAACCCTCACTGTTTTCAACAGTGCAGCGTTGATTGGGTACTGCAGGCGGGGTCAGTACCGTGACAACATACGCACTGCCATCGGCCAATGCAGTAGCAAAGGTAAAATCACCATCAGCAGTCATCAGCAGATCGTCACCGTCATTGTTTTGCAACACCAATTCACCACCGACAAGCCCAGTGACGGTTCCCTTTATCATGTAGGGCGTAGTCACACAGGTGACAGTTACATTGATGATTGTCGTGCTATTGATGGTGCCTTTGTCATTGTTCACTACACAAGTTTGGTTCGGGTTATCAGGCTGAGTGAAAACCGTGACCGCATAAGTACTAGCATCGGTCAGTGGAGTAGTGAAGGTAAAGTTACCATCAGTGTTGATCGGCAGGTCGTCACCATCATTGTTTTGTAAAATCAGACCACTGCCTGCATACCCGGAAACCGTGCCACCAATGTTGTAAATTATTGAACAGGTCACGGAGACACTGGATACCGCAACACCACTGACAGTACCACTGTCACTGCCATTGTTAACCGTACAAATTTGGTTTGGGTTATTGGGTTGAGTCCGTACAGTGACGATATAGTCACTACCATCGATCATCGCAGAGCTAAAACTGAAAATACCATTAGCACTGATTGCCAGGTCATCACTGCCATTATTTTGTAAAACCAGGCCACTACCTGCATACCCGGAAACCATTCCACCAATAACGTAAGGTGTTGTTGAACAGGTAACCGTGATATTGGATACGACAGCACCACTGACGGTACCACTACCATTGTTAACCGTACAAATTTGGTTTGGATTACTCGGTTGGGTCAGGACAGCGACGGTATAGTGACTGCCATCGGCCACTGCACTACTGAAGTTAAAAGTACCATTGGCACTCGCCGGTAAATCATCGCCATTGTTATTTTGTAAAACCAAGCCACTGCCCATATACCCTGAAATCGTTCCGCCAATCGTGTAAGGCTCTATCGAACAGGTAACCGTGATATTGGACACCACAGTACCATTAACAGTACCGTTGCTATTGTTGACCGTACAAATCTGATTTGGACTGCCGGGTTGGGTCTGTACACTCACCGCATATTGACTACCATCGGCCACTGCATTACTGAAGCTAAAAGTACCATCGGCATCAATCGATAAATCATCGCCATTGTTGTTTTGTAAAACCAAACCACTGCCGATATAACCGGAAACGGTTCCACTAATGGCGTAAGGAGTTGTTGAACAGGTGACGGTGACATTGGATACCGCTGCACCATTAACGGTGCCATTGCCATTGTTCACCGTACAAATTTGGTTGGGGTTATTGGGTTGGCTCAGCACCGTGACGGTATAGTCACTACCATCGATCATCACGGGACTAAAGGTAAAGATGAGAGTGCCATTTTCACTACTGATGGGTAGATCGTCACCCTCATTGTTTTGTAAAACGAGTCCACTACCCGTTAGTCCTTGTATCTGTCCACCGACAGTATAATTGGGAATAATGATACTGGTGCCATTCTCCAGTTCATCCAGATTGCTGATGCCGTCTCCATCTGTATCGGTATAAATCATTTCGGCAGAGGAGAAATCGGCGGGGGTGTTTTCACCAACAACCACATCAATAGTAATGTCTGAAGTTCGGATGACTTCAACCTTTCCTTGGCTAGGGTCATCGATGGAATACACTAATGATAAGGTCGATGTCCCGGCGGGGATGCCGGAGACATCACCGGAAAAAGTCCCCATTGTTGCATCAACAACGAGATTTCCAATTCGCATGGGATTGTCGGTGTCCCCATTGACCACCACTTCCACAATGAGATTGGTTTCATCAACCGAAAGCGCGCTAATGGCTTTGGGAAGGGGGGCGTTGAGTTTGTCGTCAGAAATAACGCCTTGTTGTGGGTCAGCACCCTGGCTGCACGCGGTTAAAATGAGGCTGAAAAGCAGTAATCCCAAACACTGACATAATCTACTCCAAACGGGTTTTTCTCGCTGGGGGTTATTTTGAGTTTGCATATCCTTTGCCTGTTCGTTTTTTGTCGAAATAAAAACCCTCGAAGCAGGGTTTTTAGATAACTTTTATCGTTTTCAATCGTGTTTATGGATACATTGCTTCGCCGCAAACTGGCGGGATATTGATATACACGCCACCTGTCAGCGTCACTATGCTCTAGCCTCTCATTGTTCCAGGGGGATATTCCGGTGGTTTAAACCCCTGGATTCCGGCTAAAGACGTGCCGAAATGACGATGTTTTCAGTACTCAGTACAAAGCACCAACAAAGTGATTGAGCACTTAATTAACACTCAAGGTGTCGGCCCTGAAATAGTCAGGCCACCTGTGGCCGCAGGTGGTTCTGTTGAGTACTGCCACCGCCGGATAACGCTGCTCCGGCAACCACCACTCCCAAACCGATCCACACCCATTTGCTGATACCGGATATTTTCTTTTCTTCGTCAACCTTGGTGGTGGAGGTAACCATGGCTGTATTGGTATCACTACTACCCTTTGTAGCCATGTTATCTATTGCTGCGGGTGCCACAGCAATAGTCAATGGGGAAAATGAATAACCAAACAACAGTGTATTTCCGGCCAGGTCTGTTGCCTGTATGTAATATTCCAGACCGGGTGAGTCTGTGGCAGTGAGTTGAGCGGTGTAGATAAATGAATCCAGGTCACGGTTCATTTTCAGGCGTTTGAATTCGGTGGCATTGACGTCACGATAAAACAGGATGACGTTTTTGACTCCGACGTTATCGGTAACAGTAGCTTTAATATCAACCTGCTGACCGGCGTAAATGTCTTTTTCAATGAGCGTATGTTCGATGACCGGGGCGATCAGATCACCTGATGGCAATGCCAGTTCGGCCGCCTGTACAACGGGAAACAAGGTGAAGGAAAAACTCAACAACGTAACCAAAATCATTCGAAGTAACTTCATGGCATGCTCCAGCACCAATGAAAGTGCCTTATAATTATCCTTAATTTTCCTGCTTTGCCAGAAAACGGTGCTCAACGGGACCCTAGGGGAAACCCGATGTCATCAAGTTAACAGATAGCGGTATATCATTGGCGGTGAACTTGCGAGCCCCAACCTACAATAAACAAAAAATTTGGCTTAACTTGATGACAGTTAGTGGAAGGCTGGCTAAATGCCGCCCACCTCCACTAGAGCGATACCCCCTCCCTCTACTTCCCCCTGCTATATAGCTCTACACGGGAAAAATCGCTCTGCGTATCGGCGCATAATGCATGAAAAACCCTTTCCTGTCTCGGTAATCAAACTATTGTGATACAGAAAAAATCATGTTGCCGACACACGTTCCTGTTTTACCGGTATATTTTCTTTTCACCGCCTGCCTTGTTCTTTTTTTAATGTCTGCTCCCGAACTGACTCCGTGCTTTTCCTTACCCTCGAATAAATCAAAGACAAGTTGAGCAGTTACTGTACATTTTGAAAAGTCAGGCTGATGAGTCGTTACTCTCAATCAATGCAACACATGATATAGCGTTCATCGTAAAATACACCTACCCTCCCTAAGCGCATTTTATCCTTTAATCACTTGCTCTCAAAAAACAGTTTGCGACAACCACTTCTTTACCTGCATAGCGCCTTTACGTACTATTGTGCAATGACATCAGCATATTTATGTCTGCCGCAATCAAACCCTCTTTAAAGACCCGGGAGTTTTTCAAATGAGTGATGCTAAACACTGCCACCTGTTAATCCTCGGCTCCGGCCCCGCCGGTTATTCCGCTGC
>Ga0316202_10002361_pt1 | contig 12564 bp, 13 predicted proteins | sample 3monrhotite_MG_FD_204934 | JGI IMG/M metagenome (GOLD analysis project Ga0316202, IMG submission 204934) | Microbial mat bacterial communities from mineral coupon in-situ incubated in ocean water Damariscotta River, Maine, United States -... | ecosystem: Environmental > Aquatic > Marine >... | reverse complement strand
CTTGTCTCATAGGTAATAACCCCTTCTGCAAACTATTCAGATTCTTCCTTATACCGCTCTAATAAATTACTTCCAGTTGGTGTGGATTTGCTTAGCCAATCTATGAGTAGAATTTCTTTTTCTTCTTGATTCAATTGCCAATCTTGATCGGTGTCTTTTATTTTGTTTATCAAGTAATGAAGACAGATGCCTGCACTGACAGAAACGTTGTAGCTTTGTGTAAAGCCATGCATTGGAATTTGTGCTTTATAGTCGGCCTTATCCTCAAGCTCTTTGCTTAAACCAGATTCTTCACACCCGAAACATAGGGCAAGTTTCTCATCTACGGGTAGTTCATCTAAAGGAATGCAAGCTTCGCTGAGTGTCAGTGCAACGATTTTGTAATCTTGTTGTTTCAGGTTTTCTATACATGCTTTGCGTCCCTTGCTTTCAGAATAACAATCGAGTTCGATCCATTTTGCAGCGCCTTTAACGACGTCTCGATTGATTTTGTGTTTATTTCGTTCTTGAATTGAGTGGATACTTTGAATGCCGAGGCATTCGCTGGTGCGCATAATGGCGCTGGCATTTTGTGGGTAATATATATCGTCAAGTACGACTGTCAGGTAGCGAGTGCGTTGTTCTAAATTTTTTTTTAATAAGGCTACACGGTCACCATTGATGATCTCGGTAAATTTCGCGGTGATATTAAATCGTTGTTCACTGTTCACGCCGCTAATCTACTTTGAATCAGATTCCCAGTGTTCGCCTTCAATAATATTACCGGCATTGGTTTGTCGGATATTAATGTGAGATTGAATGAAGTTTGCAAGGAAAGTTTGAGCAATTCGATGGCGTAGTGCAGGAATTAACACCAAAAAGCCGAATACATCGGTAAAGAAACCGGGTGTTAAGAGTAGAGCTCCAGCGACGAGCAGCATCAAGCCTTCAATTAGCTCGGTTGCTGGCAGGTTTCCCTGATCCATGTTCATCTGAACCTTTGCGATTGTAGATAAACCCTGTTGACGCAATAGTGCAGCACCAAGCGCGGCAGTCCCGATAACGAGTATGATGGTATAGGCGGCGCCGAACACTTTGCCAATCTCGATTAATATCGCAATCTCGATTAACGGGATTGCCAGGAACATGAAAAATAATATTTTAAACAAAAGAATGAAGCTCCAACGCTTAATTTGAATAGCTAAAGTGGCATTATTATTGATGTATGGGCAGAATACTAATTTACAAGACTAAAATTGAATTGTATTAAGTAAAATAATGACTAAAAAGACAGAACACCTATTGGTACTGAGCACTTGTCCGGGTTCAATCTCAGCGAAAAAAATTGCTCAGGATCTGGTCACTGAAAAACTCGCTGCCTGCGTGAATATTGTGCCTGGTGTGCAGTCTTTTTTTTCATGGGTGGGTAAAGTGGACAAGGCGAATGAGCTCTTGCTTGTCATAAAGACAACGACCAGTGAATATGAAGCGCTTGAAAAACGGCTCAAAAAACTACACCCATACGAACTTCCGGAAATTATTGCTGTCCCTATTCTCACAGGTTCTGCTGAGTACCTGAACTGGATTAGCACAAATACCGGAAAATCATGATTCCAATTCGTAACGCTTTATTTCTTGTTTTTGTTCTATTTTCACTATCAGTCAATGCTGGTGAAATAACGAACAAATTAAGCGATCTATTTTCATTTCAAGGAAATGTCTCTTCTGATGAAATTCTGAACCCGGAGATAGCATTTCTTGTTAGCGCTGAGGTTCTGCCGGATGGGCAACTACATTTAAACTGGGATATTAAACCGGGATACTATCTTTATAAGAATAAATTTTCAGCAACGACTGATAATCCTGATGTAAGCTTTAATAAGCTTCATTTTCCAACTGGGAAAGTAAAAGAAGATCCCGCGTTTGGTGAGGTCGAGGTCTATTACGATCAGAATAGCGCATCAGGACCGATTACGTTTAGTGACACTAATCTTAATGAATTCAATCTTAATGTTGCTTATCAAGGCTGCAAAGAAGACTCTGTTTGTTATCCACCGATTAAAAAATCGTTAGTTATTTCTTTGCCCGCTTCATTTGATTTACAAGCGAGTGAGAATACCTCAAGCAATGAGCCTCTACTCTCTGAACAAGATTCAATCACGCAAAAATTAAAAGATAAAAACCTGTTGTTTAATATTATTTCTTTTTTTGGTTTTGGGTTATTGCTTTCATTAACCCCTTGTGTTTTCCCGATGATACCTATTCTGTCCGGTATTATTGTTGGAGAGGGAAGTCGAATAACTCGAACAAGGGGCGTCACGCTTTCAGTAAGTTATGTCATCGCCATGGCATTAACCTATGCCGTGCTCGGTATGATTGCAGGTTTATTTAGTCTTAACCTACAAGCCGCTTCGCAAAATGTTTGGGTGTTAAGTTTATTCAGCGCAGTATTTGTTTTTCTTGCTCTGTCCATGTTTGGGTTTTATGAATTGCAATTACCATCAAGTTGGCAAAGCAAACTGTCGCTAAAGCCGGGTGAAGCTAAACGAGGTACTTTAAAAGGCGCTGCTGTCATGGGCGTATTATCAGCAATCATTGTCGGTCCCTGTGTTGCGCCACCATTAGCAGGCGCTTTGTTCTATATCAGCCAAACAGGTGATGCATTGCTAGGTGGGTTTGCCTTGTTTGCTATGGGACTTGGTTTTGGCGTGCCGTTATTAATTATTGGCGCTACATCTGGCGAGTTGTTACCACGCGCAGGTGCCTGGATGGAATCCATCAAGCGACTCTTTGGCGTTGTTATGTTGGGTGTTGCGATATGGTTTTTGGAACGTGTGCTCCCGGAATCAATCGTCTTGATTCTTTGGGCGGCATTATTTATATCCACAGCGGTATTTATTGGAGCGCTAGATCGAGTAGAGAAAACGACAACACACTGGCAGCGTTTATGGAAAGGACTGGGCTTAGTGATGTTGGTTTATGGTGTTATCTTAATAGTTGCTGCCGCGAATGGTGGCGGAACCGTATTGAGACCATTCACTCAACATTCTAAGCAGGTAACTGCAGAAACTTTACCCTTTACTTATATAGTCAGTCTTGAGGAACTCGACAAGGAGTTACAACAAGCAAGGAGTGATGGTAAGCCTGTCATGTTGGATTTCTATGCCGACTGGTGTGTCGTTTGTAAAGAAATGGAAACCTATACTTTTAGCGAACCTTCTGTTCGTGAAGGGTTAAAACAGTTCACCTTGTTAAAAGTTGATGTCACTAAAAACAACGAACTAGATAAAGCATTTTTAAAACAGTTTGATCTTTTTGGCCCGCCAGCAATTCTATTTTTTAATACAAACAGTGCAGAGATAAAATCTCATCGACTCGTCGGTTTTGTTAAGGCTAAATCGTTCTTGGAACATCTTACCGAAGCAATGTCCTTATGAAAAAATGGCAACTAATCTTTGCGTTGCTTATTATCACTCTATTGTCGACTTTTGGTGGTTATCAGTTACATCAATACTTAAAGAACGATAAGAAGCCTGAGGTGGTGAAGGCGGTACACAACCCGATAGCTCCAGAGAGTGTCATTGGTACAACAGTTAAAGACTTCAGTTTATCTGACTCAAATGGAGAGCTGCGGAGTTTGTCCGAATGGAAAAATAAAGTAATAGTTTTAAATTTTTGGGCTACCTGGTGTACGCCATGCCGCGAAGAGATCCCTGCCTTTGTAGAACTACAACAGTTATACGTAAGTAAAGGAATACAGTTTATTGGGATCGCATTACAAGAAGCAGCAGAAGTACGTGGTTTTATGGAAGAATTTAATGTTAACTACCCCTCTCTAGTTGGGGGGGATGAAGTGATTCAGGCCGCAAAACGACTAGGCAATGATATCGGTGCCCTGCCATATACTGTTATCATCGATACAAGCGGTGAAATTGTCTTTACGAGACGTGGTCCCCTGTCAAAAAGCGATGCAGAATCGGTCATAAAAACGCTCCTTTAAACACGAAAACGGTCAAGAACGAGTTCGTATTTCCTTTAAAATACTGTTAACATCCAAAAAAAGCGTCTAAAATCGCTAAAGTGCACTTTTTAGGGGAATGTTTTGAAGTTTCTTGTATTACATGGTCCAAATCTCAATCTTTTAGGCGAGCGTGAGCCCGAAGTTTATGGCACCACAACGTTAGCGGAAATTGATGCGAACCTTATTAATTTAGCTAAGGAAAGGGGGCATGAACTGTCCGCATATCAAAGTAACGCAGAGCATGAGTTGATTGATCAGATTCATGCGGCTAAAAAGTCGGGCGTTGATTTTATCTTAATCAACCCAGGCGCATTCACCCATACTAGTATTGCGATACGTGATGCCATGCTGGGTACACAGTTACCTTTTATCGAGGTTCATCTTTCGAATGTATTTTCTCGAGAGGAATTTAGACAGCACTCATTTTTATCCGATATCGCTGTAGCAGTTATTAGCGGTCTCGGTGCCTATGGTTATGAACTTGCTCTGCTAGGTGCAGAGCGTCACTTACAACAATAAATAAAAAGTAAATTTTAGAATGGATATCAGAAAAGTAAAAAAATTAATCGAGTTGCTCGAAGAGTCTGGCATAGCAGAAATAGAAATTCATGAAGGTGAAGAGTCCGTGCGTATTAGCCGTGGCTCAACAATTGCCCCAGCTCAAACAATGATTAATGTACCGCAGGCTCAAGCTGCACCTGCTGTACAAGCGAATGAATCAATCAAATCGCATTTAACCGCAGACGAAGGCTCAGCAAGTGATAATTATGCCGATCAAGGTCATGTTGTGACCTCTCCGATGGTAGGTATTTTTTACTTATCACCATCTCCTGAAGAACCAGAGTTTGTTAGTAGAGGGCAGAATGTCAAAACGGGTGAGATCCTGTGCATCATCGAAGCGATGAAAATCATGAATCAAATCGAGTCTGATATGAGCGGTAAATTAGTCAGAACATTGGTTGAAAATGGTGAAGCAGTCGAATATGGACAACCACTATTTATTATTGACCCTTCTTAAGCCATAAGCGCACGCTTAAAAAGCGTTTTTCATATAAAGAATTTTATAGAGCATTTTTATTCATGTTAGAAAAAGTTGTTATTGCAAACCGAGGCGAGATAGCGCTTCGTATACTCCGAGCATGTAGAGAACTAGGTATTAAAACGGTTGCTGCTTATTCAGAGGCCGACCGTGATCAGAAGCACGTTTTTCTTTCTGATGAATCCGTTTGTATCGGACCTGCCGCCTCGATAGATAGCTATCTAAATATTCCAGCTGTTATCAGTGCAGCAGAAGTTACCGATGCTGTAGCTATACATCCTGGGTATGGTTTTCTCTCGGAGAATGCAGATTTCGCAGAGCGGGTTGAGCAAAGCGGTTTTGTTTTTATTGGGCCAAAAGCTGAGACTATTCGTTTAATGGGCGATAAGGTTTCAGCAATCAAAGCAATGAAAAAAGCCGGGATCCCTTGTGTGCCTGGTTCCGATGGTCCATTAGGAGATGACCCTACTATATTAAAGAAGACCGCTAAGGAGATTGGTTACCCCGTTATTATCAAGGCTGCGGGTGGTGGTGGTGGTCGAGGGATGCGTGTTGTTCATAGCGAAGCAAGTTTAATCAAATCGATAACACTAACTCGTACTGAAGCTGCTTCGGCCTTTAATAATGATATGGTTTATATGGAAAAGTTTCTTGAGCATCCGCGCCATATAGAAATTCAAATTCTTGCTGATGAACACGGAGAGGTTATTTATCTGGGTGAGCGCGATTGTTCTATGCAACGACGTCATCAAAAGGTATTAGAAGAAGCCCCTGCTCCCGGTCTGGATGAAGCTACCAGAAAAAAAATCGGTGAACGTTGTGTCGAAGCATGCAAAGCACTTTCCTATCGAGGAGCAGGAACATTTGAGTTTCTCTATGAGAATGGTGAGTTTTATTTCATTGAGATGAATACCCGAGTTCAAGTAGAACACCCGGTCACGGAGATGATTACCGGTGTTGATATTGTGAAAGAGCAGTTGCATATCGCTAGTGGTGCGCCATTAGGCTATAAGCAAGATGATATTAAAATTAGAGGGCATGCTATTGAATGTCGTATTAATGCTGAAGACCCGGTAAATTTTATGCCTTCTCCCGGAACCATCGAGCATTACCATCCTCCAGGTGGTTTTGGTATACGCGTTGATACCCATGTTTATCAGGGGTACAAAGTGCCGCCGCATTATGATTCTATGATCGGTAAATTAATTGCGCATGCCGAAACCAGAGAGTTAGCAATAGCGCGATTATCAATGGCATTATCAGAGATTGTTATCGATGGTATTAAAACCAATATTCCTTTGCATCAGGATTTGGTTCAGGACACCGCTTTTATGACGGGTGGTACGGATATCCATTATTTGGAGAGTAAACTCGGAATTAAATAATGACCTGGCTTCAACTTGAACTTGAAACAAATCAAACTCAAGCTGAAGAGCTCTCGGAATTACTAGAACAATTTGGTGCAGTGTCTATTTCATTAACGGCATCTAGTGATGAAGCTTTGTTCGATACGCAAGGGCAGGGAGAGAACCAGAACGAAGATCAAAGCGAGAGTAATAACAAAAAGCTCTGGCAGAAGACGCGTGTGGTGGCTTTGCTTCATCCCGATTCTGATCTCGATATTATGCTGGTTTGTTTGCGTGACCGTATTGGCGCTGACAATATCTATCAACACAAAATTGAACTGTTGAAAGATAAAGATTGGGTTGGCGAGTTTAAAGCAGAGCATCAACCATTGTATTTTTCTAATCGGGTTTGTATTTCTCCAAGCTGGTGTGATCAACCTGAAAATAACATTCCAACTCTGGTTCTTGACCCTGGTTTAGCCTTTGGCACTGGTGCACATCCAACGACTTCATTATGTATCGAGTGGCTTGCTGAAAACGATCTGTCAAATAAGGTTGTGATTGATTATGGCTGTGGTTCAGGAATTCTGGCGATGGTTGCCGCACTTCTGGGTGCCAGAAAAGTGTATGCCGTTGATATAGATAATCAGGCCTTACAAGCCGCGAGAGATAATATAGATAGAAATAAACTGACTGAGATAATCGTAGTGGGTCATGTTGATGATTGTGCTCTACCTGTTGCAGATATCTTAATTGCAAATATATTGATGAACCCTTTGAAGGGATTAGTTGATAAATTTTCTGAATTAACCAGGACTGAAGGGGATATCATTTTGTCCGGATTGCTTCATGTTCAAGCGGAAGAATGCTTGGGGGTGTATAGCGAATGTTTTAATATGGATGAACCTATTTTTAATTCAGAGTGGACACGTTTACACGGTATTAAAAAGTAATGTTTACAGTTTGCCCTAAATGCACAAAACAATTTCGACTTTATGCAGAACATATTGCTGCTGCTTCTGGGCAGGTTCGCTGTGGTTATTGCCATGCACAGTTCAATGCTCTGGATCATTTGCACGATGAACCGCTATCAAATGAAACAATAAGCAAAATTATTCAGCCAGAACCTGAACTTGGGGAAGAATTGGTAATAGCACCAGTTTCAGAACTTCCAAAGCATGAAGAATCGGAGCTCGTCGAGTCAGAGAATAAACTCTTTAAAACATCCGGCGAGAATCATAGTGAACAACTATCAGAAGTAGAGCCCGAGTTTGATGTTCCAAATTACAATGAGCCAGAAATAATAAGTTCTCCGGATAATGGGTTATTAAACACTATTGATGAAAGTAATAGTGAAGAAATACTTGCCGTTGATGATCAATCAAAAATTTCAGAACTAGAGCAGCACGAAGACTCGCAATTTGATCAAGATTTAATTATTTCAAACAATGCAGAAAATAGTGAGGTTGAACTCGATACGGCTATACATGAAATCGGTGTCGATGATGCCGCTGAAGCAGATAAGATACAAATTGAGGATGAAGTTTATAAAGTAGATACATCGGATCCGATTGAATCAGAAGATAGAGAAACGCATTATGACTTTCCTGGTGCAGATGAATTTTTGTCAGAAGAGCCGAGAAGACGACGGTGGATACTGACACTTTTTTGGACTAGTGCCTGTTTTGTAGGGCTGATAGCTATTACCTTGCAGTTAGCCTGGTTTAATCGTGATCTGATTTCGATGAAATACCCGCAAGTAACGCCCTATATTAAGCAAGTTTGTAATGAGCTTGATTGTAGAATTTTACGATATCGAGATACACAAGCTATAAAGTTAGTTAATCGAGATGTTCGCTTGCATCCGAATTATCAAGACACATTATTGGTGAATGCCACTATGAATAATGAATTGACTGTTCGTCAGCCATACCCACGAGTGCAACTTACCTTGTTTGACACTTCCGGTTCTTTGTTAGGACATAGAAAATTTATCCCCAGTGATTATCTCGATGAAAGTATAGACTTGGATGAAGGTATGCCGATCAATATTCCGGTACATTTTGTGCTAGAAGTAAGCGGGCCAACTGCGGGTGCCGTTAGTTTTGAATTTAGGTTCCTTTGAAAAGTAACTGATTTTGTTCAGCAAAAATAAGCTGCTTTCATAGATAAAAATTAACCGTTATTATAAGTCATAAAAATAATTCGTCTTACCCATTCTTATAGTTTATAGCGTAGCTGTTTCATGTTTATAGGGTCCCATAGACTTAAAAATAATCTGCTGCTTGCCCCCATGGCAGGTGTTACTGATCAACCTTTCCGACTACTGTGTCGCGAACTGGGTGCAGGTCTTGTCATCTCAGAAATGATTACATCAAACCCTGCTTTATTTCATACAAGAAAGACCCAACTCCGTTTGATGAATAAAGGTGAGCCAGAGCCGAGAGCGGTACAAATTGCTGGGGCAATACCAAAGCAAATGGCAGAAGCGGCGGTGTTTAATGTTCAACATGGTGCAGAGATAATTGACATCAATATGGGTTGCCCAGCAAAAAAAGTGTGCAATCTCATGGCCGGCTCAGCATTATTAAGAGACGAACAGCTCGTTGCCGATATCCTTGAGTCTGTTGTGAACGCAGTTTCTGTCCCGGTTACTCTGAAAATAAGAACCGGTTGGGATAAAGAAAATCGTAATGCCTTAAATATCGCCAATATCGCTGAATCTTCAGGCATTCAGGCGCTTACCGTCCATGGTCGTACTCGGGCGTGTGCATTTACAGGCCTTGCAGAGCACGAGACGGCAGGAGAGATAAAGGCACGGGTCAATATCCCGGTAATCGCTAATGGGGATATTACGACACCTGCGGTAGCGGCTGAAATACTAAAGACTTATGACGTCGATGGCATAATGATTGGGCGAGCAGCGCAAGGAAACCCATGGATCTTCCGTGAAATTAGCCATTTTCTGGAAACTGGTGAAGTACTAGAGCCACCCAGATCACTTGAAGTAAGCCGTACATTGATCAGTCATGTACAGCACCTGCATCGGTTTTATGGGGAAGTTCAAGGCGTTCGCATTGCGCGTAAGCACATCGCCTGGTATTGCAAGCAACAACACAATGCGAATGCATTTCGTGCGGTAATTAATCGTGTTGAAGAGTCAGAGGAACAAATTGACGTTATAAAAAATTATTTTGAAGGGCAACAGACATTAGCAGCATGATAAAAACAAAACTAAGAAAACAAACTGCACATGATCGTGGGGAAGCACCAGAAAAGTGTTTGGCAGATAATGTACAAAGGGCTATGGAAGCCTACTTTGAAGATCTTGATGGACATGAAGCAAGTAACCTTCATGGGTTATTTTTAGAAGAAGTAGAAAAGCCGTTCTTCGAGGTCGTTATGAAATATACGCAGGGCAATATAACCCATGCCGCAAAAATACTTGGTCTAAATAGAGTGACTTTGCGTAGTCGATTAAAAAAATACGGATTGGATTAATATACTAACCACCTCCATTTAATCAAATGGGTGCTACCGAGAGGAAATTTGTGTTATGCCAACAGTAAAACGTGCGCTGGTTAGCGTTTCTGATAAGTCTGGAATTGTTGAATTATGTAAGGGGTTAAATGAACTTGGCATTGGCATACTCTCAACAGGTGGAACAGCAAAATTATTAGCTGAGAATAATATTGATGTGGTCGAGGTCTCAGATCACACCGGTTTTCCTGAGATGATGGATGGGCGAGTCAAAACCTTACACCCCAAGATTCATGGTGGTTTATTAGGTAGGCGAGGAACGGATGATGCGGTCATGCAAGAGCACAAGATTGATGCGATTGACCTTGTCGTTGTAAATCTATATCCCTTCGAACAGACAGTAAGCAAACCCGATTGTACTTTGGCAGATGCGATAGAAAACATCGATATTGGCGGCCCTGCTATGTTGCGATCAGCGGCAAAAAATCATGCTTCAGTTACTGTTGTTGTTGATACAGCAGATTACGATGTTGTGTTAAAAGAAATAAAAGAAAATAATGCGAACGTAAGTGATGAAACCCGATTCCGATTGGCGCAAAAAGTATTCGCACATACGGCAAATTACGATGCGAATGTTTCAAACTATCTGGGTGCACTTGATGAAACAAAACAGCCAATAGATTTTCCGCTTACGTATTCTACGCAATTTAAAAAACGACAAGAACTACGTTATGGTGAAAACCCGCATCAATCAGCTGCGTTTTATACTGAACCGAACCCCCCAGCAGGAACTCTAGCTAGTGCAAAGCAAATTCAGGGCAAAGAACTTTCCTATAATAATATTGCAGATACAGATGCTGCATTGGAATGTGTGCTGTCATTCAAAGAAATAGCATGTGTGATAGTTAAACATGCAAATCCTTGCGGCGTTGCAATTGGTAACTCTGTCTTGGAAGCCTACGACCGAGCTTATGCGACTGACCCCACGTCAGCCTTTGGCGGCATCATTGCTTTTAATAGAGAACTCGATTTTGAAACAGCAAAAGCTATTGTTGAAAGGCAATTTGTAGAAGTCATTATTGCACCAAGCATTGCGCCAGAGTGTATTGAAATAATTGCTAGCAAGAAAGGTGTGCGCTTACTAGAAGCAGGCAAACGTGAAGGTGCGATTCAACAACTAAACATGAAACGTGTTAGTGGTGGTTTGTTAGTACAAGACAATGATCAGGGCGTGATCACAAAAGAAGGCCTTAAGGTAGTGACAAAGAGAGCTCCAAGTGGGCAGGAAATTAACGACCTGATCTTTGCTTGGCATGTTGTTAAATATGTTAAATCAAATGCAATCATCTATGCGAAGAATAATCAAACTATCGGTATAGGCGCTGGACAGATGAGCCGTGTCTATAGTGCACGCATTGCTGCAATAAAAGCGGCAGACGAAAAGTTAGAAGTAGCAGGTTCGGTAATGGCGTCAGATGCCTTCTTCCCATTTCGAGATGGACTTGAGTCAGCTGCAGAAGTTGGCGTAAAGGCAGTCATTCAACCTGGCGGTTCAATGCGCGATGATGAAGTAATTGCTGCAGCCGACGAACATGATATAGCCATGGTGTTTACTGGCATACGGCACTTCTTACATTAATGAAGGTTCTAATTGTAGGTGGTGGTGGTCGTGAACATGCTTTGGCATGGAAGGCGGCGCAATCAGATCAAGTTGAATTGGTTTATGTCGCACCCGGTAATGCAGGTACCGCGACTGAAGACAATATTGAGAATGTTGCGATTAGCGCAGAGGATATTTCGGCATTAAGAACATTCGCTGAAAAAGAAAATATTGGGCTGACGATCATTGGCCCAGAAGTACCTTTGGTTGCAGGCATTGTCGATGAGTTTCAAAAATCAGGACTGCCTTGTTTTGGACCATCTAAAGCCGCAGCGATCCTTGAAGGCTCAAAATCATTCACAAAAGACTTCTTAAAGAAATATAAAATACCTACAGCAGACTACGATGTGTTTACAGAAGTCGAGCCGGCGATTGCATACGTAAAATCAAAATCGATCCCCATCGTAATAAAGGCAGATGGTTTAGCTGCGGGAAAAGGTGTTGTTATAGCAACGACCGAAAATGAAGCAATAAAAACCATTGAAGATATGTTGTCTGGAAATAAGTTTGGTGAAGCAGGCCATCGTGTTGTCGTAGAAGAATTTCTTGAAGGTGAAGAAGCCAGTTTTATTGTGATGGTGGATGGCAAAAATATATTGCCCCTTGCGAGTTCTCAAGATCATAAAGCGCGTGATGAGGGTGATACTGGCCCGAACACGGGTGGCATGGGTGCCTATTCCCCTGCCCCTGTTGTAGATGCAGCAATGCATGATCGAATTATGGAAGAAGTTATCATCCCAACTGTTGAAGGCATGGAAAGCGAAGGCAGAACCTATACTGGTTTTCTCTATGCAGGAATCATGATTACTAAAGACGGTATGCCAAAGACACTAGAGTTTAATTGTCGTTTCGGTGATCCAGAAACACAACCCATCATGATGCGACTAAAAAGTGATCTGGTTTCGTTATGTCTTGCAGCAACAAAAGGAAGTTTGGACCAATGTAACGCTGATTGGGACAGTCGTGCTGCATTAGGCGTAGTTACAGCATCAGCAGGCTATCCAGCAAGTGCTAGTAAGGGTGATGTGATTAGTGGATT
>Ga0316202_10002360_pt1 | contig 12564 bp, 8 predicted proteins | sample 3monrhotite_MG_FD_204934 | JGI IMG/M metagenome (GOLD analysis project Ga0316202, IMG submission 204934) | Microbial mat bacterial communities from mineral coupon in-situ incubated in ocean water Damariscotta River, Maine, United States -... | ecosystem: Environmental > Aquatic > Marine >... | reverse complement strand
TGTTGGCCGTGCTGCTCGGCCATGCTCCTGAGCTGTTCAGTGATCACCTCTCTGATGATTTGACGCTGGTGGTTCCTCGCATTGGTACGATCAGTCCCTGGTCATCGAAGGCGACAGATATTGCCAGCTTGTGCGGTCTGTCTGAGTTGCTTCGTATTGAGCGTGGTGTTGCTTATCATATCAGAGGCCTTAATCATGAGCAGCATGTGGCGGCGGCTGCACTACTGCATGATCGCATGACTGAATCTGTGTTGGATGATGTCGATGATCTGGTTCAGCTGTTTGCCCATCATGAAGCAGCTCCTTTGGCTACAATCGAGATGCTTGAAAATGGTCGTCTGGCTTTAGAAGCAGCTAATCGTGAGTTGGGCCTGGCGCTGGCTGAAGATGAAATCGACTATCTGTTGGAAAAGTTCACAGCGCTCAACCGCAATCCATCTGATGCTGAGCTGATGATGTTTGCCCAGGCCAACTCTGAGCATTGTAGGCACAAAATTTTTAATGCTGATTGGGTCATCGATGGAGAAGAGCAGGGTCGTTCTCTGTTTGCGATGATCCGTAATACGCATCAGTTGAATCCGGAAGGTACACTGGTGGCATATAGTGATAATTCATCGGTGATTGAGGGTGGAGAGTCCAAGCGTTTTTATCCGGATGCTGATGCTCACTATCGTGCCCATGATGATCAGACCCATATTTTGATGAAGGTTGAAACACATAATCATCCAACGGCCATTTCACCTTTCGCAGGAGCTGCGACCGGTTCAGGTGGTGAAATTCGAGATGAGGGCGCAACGGGCGTCGGTTCAAAACCAAAAGCAGGTCTGTGTGGTTTCTCCGTTTCCAATCTGCGTATACCTGGCTTTGAGCAGCCTTGGGAAGTGGATTATGGAAAACCTGATCGTATTGTATCTGCGCTTGATATTATGATTGATGGACCTATCGGAGCAGCAGCATTTAACAATGAATTTGGACGCCCCAATCTGTGTGGTTATTTCCGCACCTATGAACAGGATATCTCAAGCGACGGAGTTACCCCTGAGCTGCGCGGTTATCACAAGCCGATCATGATCGCTGGTGGTGTGGGTAATATTGATGCCCGCCATGTACATAAAAATGAAGTGCCCGAAGGCAGTTTGATTATTCAGCTTGGTGGTCCCGCCATGCTGATCGGTCTCGGTGGAGGTGCAGCGTCAAGTATGGACACCGGTTCTAATGCGGAATCGCTTGATTTTGATTCTGTGCAACGTGGTAACCCGGAGATGGAGCGCCGCTGTCAGGAAGTATTGGACCGCTGCTGGCAGATGGGTGATGCCAATCCGATTCTGTTTATTCATGATATTGGAGCCGGTGGGCTCTCCAATGCAGTGCCAGAATTGGTAGATGATGCAGGGCGCGGTGGCTGGATTGATTTGCGTGCTGTGCACAATATGGAGCCGGGCATGAGCCCGATGCAGATCTGGTGTAATGAGGCACAAGAGCGTTATATGCTGGCTATTGCGCCGGAATCCCGCACGTTGTTTGCAGCGCTTTGTGAACGCGAACGTTGTCTGTTTGCGGTGCTTGGGCACGCTACAGAAAAACGTGATCTGGTTGTGAATGATCCACTGCTTGATGATCAGCCGGTAAATCTCTCTCTCGATATGTTGCTTGGCAAAGCACCGAAACTGACACGTGATGTGACGCACAAGGCAGTGAGATCTGTGGCGCTTGATGTGGCTGCTATTGATTTGAAAGAAGCCGCTGATCGTGTGCTGCGACTGCCTGCTGTTGCCAGTAAAGAGTTCCTTATCACGATTGGTGATCGCTCCATCACAGGTATGGTGGCGCGTGATCAAATGGTAGGGCCGTGGCAGGTGCCTGTGGCAGATGTGGCCGTCACCACGCGTGATTATACCGGCTATGCGGGCGAAGCGATGAGTATGGGTGAGCGTACTCCGATTGCAGTGCTGGATGCTGCAGCATCAGGGCGTATGGCGGTGGGTGAAGCGCTGACCAATGTGGCAGCGGCTCCTATTGCAAAGATCGGTGACATCAAGCTCTCTGCCAACTGGATGGCAGCTTGTGGTCACGACGGTGAAGATGCGCGTCTGTATGATACGGTAAAAGCCGTGGGAATGGAGCTGTGTCCGGCGCTCGGCATCTCTATTCCGGTTGGTAAAGACTCTCTGTCGATGAAATCGGTTTGGCAGGTGGAAGGTGGAGGCAATCAAACACGTGAGATGATCTCACCGCTCTCATTAATCGTCTCTGCATTTGCGCCTGTGACTGATGTGCGTCAGACCCTGACACCTGAATTACAGCTCAATCAGGGCGATACCGACCTGATCCTGCTGGATATGGGGGATGGTAAAAACCGCTTGGGGGGCTCTGCCCTTGCTCAGGTGTATGGCAAAACTGCACAGGAAGTGCCTGATGTGGATGATGCGGCTCTGTTGAAATCATTCTTCTCAACTATTCAGGAACTCAATAGTGAAGGGTTGCTTTTAGCTTACCATGACCGCTCTGATGGCGGTCTGTTTGCCACGCTGGCTGAGATGAGTTTTGCTGCGCGATGTGGTCTGAAAGTGCATCTGGAAGCACTGGGCGGGGATGTGATTCCGGCGCTGTTTAACGAAGAGCTGGGTGCTGTGATCCAAATCAGACGATCTGAGCGCGAAACGGTACTGTCCAGGCTGAGCAATGCCGGTCTGGCCCATATTGCCCATATTATTGCGCACCCGGCGGCAGATGCTTCGTTTGTCTTGGGTTATGAAAAAGAGACGCTGTTTGAAGCTGATGTACAATCGCTACAGCAGCTTTGGGCAGAAACCAGTTTCAGAATGCAGTCATTACGTGATAATCCGGACTGTGCCAAAGAGGCTTTTGAAGCCATTGCAGATAAAGAGTGTGATGGTCTGTTTGCAGATCTCTCTTTTGATCCTGCTGAAGATATCTGCGCGGATTTCGTCAGCAGTCCACGTCCGAAAGTAGCAGTGTTGCGTGAGCAGGGTGTGAATGGACAGGTTGAAATGGCCGCGGCATTTGATCGTGCCGGCTTTGACTGCACCGATGTGCATATGTCCGATGTGATTGCCGGGCGCATCAATCTGGAAGATTTCCGGGGGCTTGTGGCGTGTGGCGGCTTCTCCTTTGGTGATGTGCTGGGGGCGGGTCGCGGCTGGGCGAATTCCGTACTCTATAATGAGCGAGCCCGTGAACAGTTCAATAGCTTCTTCCATCGTCCTGACACTTTTGCGTTGGGTGTGTGTAACGGTTGCCAGATGATGTCTGGTTTGAAGGCCATGATCCCGGGTGCTGAGCAGTGGCCGAGTTTTGAACGCAACCGTTCAGAGCAGTTCGAAGCGCGGTTGTTACAGGTTGAAGTGCTTGAGTCTCCGTCGATCTTTCTGGCTGGTATGGCTGGTTCCAAGTTGCCTCTGGTTGTGGCACATGGTGAGGGGCGTGTCTCTTTCGAGACTGATGAGCAGGCTCAGCAAGCGCAAAGTACGTTGCGCTATTTAGGGGCTGACGGGGAAGCTGCGGAAACATATCCGTATAATCCTAACGGTTCACCGGATGCATTGACCGGTTTTACGACAGCAAATGGCCGTTTCACCATTATGATGCCGCATCCGGAGCGGCTGTTTCGCTCCAGTCAATTCTCATGGAGCCCTGACGAATGGGGTGAGGATGGCCCGTGGTTACGCATGTTCCGTAATGCACGTAAGTGGGTTGGGTGAAATGTGGTGGCTAGTAAAGGGAGCTTCTGATAACTTGCGGCGCCGTTATGAATGATAATTTAAGTAAGAAAACACGATTTATTTTTGTTACCGGCGGGGTTGTCTCTTCGCTAGGGAAAGGCATTGCTGCGGCAAGCCTTGCAGCGCTGTTCGAAGCGCGCGGTCTGCGTGTCACCATGCAAAAGCTTGACCCCTATATCAATGTTGATCCCGGCACCATGAGTCCGTTTCAGCATGGTGAAGTGTATGTCACTGATGATGGGGCCGAAACAGATCTCGATTTGGGTCACTATGAGCGCTTTACGCATGCTACCATGTCCAAGCGTTCCAATTTCACTACCGGTCGTATTTATGAGTCGGTGATTCGTCGTGAACGCCGTGGTGATTACCTGGGCGCAACCGTGCAGGTGATTCCACATATTACCGATGCGATCAAAAGTGCGATCCTGTCGCTGAGATCTGACGATGTGGATATTGCGCTGGTTGAGATTGGCGGAACTGTTGGTGATATTGAGTCTCAGCCGTTTTTGGAAGCGATTCGTCAGTTGCGTTTTGATCTGGGCAGGAAGAACACTGCCTATATTCATCTGACTCTGCTGCCTTACATCGCATCAGCTGGTGAAATTAAATCTAAACCTACTCAGCATTCGGTTAAACAGTTGCGTGAAATCGGTATTCAGCCGGATGTGTTGCTTTGCCGTTCTGAGCACCCGATTCCCAAGGGACAGAAAGATAAAATTGCTCTGTTCTGTAATGTAGACAGGGACGCTGTGATTGATGCTCCTGACATGGATACCATTTATGGTGTGCCACTTAGTTTGCGTGAAGGTGGTTTAGGTTCTGCTGTATTAAAACATTTCGACATGGAAGATAACGAGCCGGACCTGTCGGTGTGGGAAGATATTTGTCGTAGAATTCGTGAACCCAAGCAGGAAATACGTATTGCCATGGTTGGTAAATATGTCGAGTTGGCGGATGCATACAAATCTGTAAATGAGTCATTGATTCACGGTGGTATGGCGCATGAAGTGCGTGTGAAAATTGATTATGTTGATGCCGAGTCACTTGAGAAAGAGGGCGTTGACTGTCTGGCTGAGATGGATGGTATTCTGGTGCCAGGTGGTTTCGGTCAGCGCGGTACTGAAGGTAAAATTGCTGCTATCCGTTATGCGCGTGAAAACAACGTGCCGTTTTTGGGTATCTGTTTGGGTATGCAGCTGGCGGTTATTGAGTTCGCACGCAATGTTGCAGGTCTTGATGGAGCGGTCAGCAGTGAATTTGATGAGCGTGCCAAACATCCGGTAATTGCTCTAATGACTGAATGGGAGCAGGAAGGTGCACGTGTTCAGCGCAGTTCTGATAGCGATCTGGGCGGTACGATGCGCTTGGGTGGTTATCCTTGTCGTGTGATTGAAGGTACACATACTTTTGCTGCCTATCAGCAGGAAGAGATCCGTGAGCGTCATCGTCATCGTTATGAGTTTAACAATACCTACCGCGAGCAGTTAGAAACGGCGGGATTGGTTGTTTCGGGAACCTTGCCTGATAATTCATTGGTGGAAGTTGTTGAAGTGAGAGATCACCCGTGGTTTGTTGCTTGTCAGTTCCATCCTGAGTTTTTATCGCGTCCTTATGCTCCGCATCCGCTGTTTGCTGCTTTTGTTGGCGCCAGTAAGGTCGCTGCAGATAAATGACACTCTCAAAAGAAGTAGAGCAGGCAACTGCATCTGTTGGTAATCTGCGTATCTCCAATGATCTTCCTTTGGTGTTATTGGCTGGCCCTTGTGTCATTGAAGGCGAAGATTTCACGCTGAAAACAGCAGAACGTATTGCTGCTATTGCTGATGCATGTGGCGTGTCTCTGGTATTTAAATCAAGCTTTGATAAAGCCAATCGTACCAGTAAAGACGGTTTTCGCGGGCCGGGTCTTGATGAAGGTTTGCGTATTCTGCAACGGGTGAAAGATGAGTTGGGTTTGCCTGTGGTAACCGATGTGCATGAAGCACATCAGGTGAAAGCTGTGGCTGAAGTCGCTGATATCCTGCAAACACCGGCGTTTCTATGTCGCCAAACTGATTTTATTGAAGCTGTGGCTGCAGCCGGCAAGCCTGTAAATATCAAAAAAGGACAGTTTCTTGCGCCCTGGGATATGAAACATGTGCTGGAAAAGGCGCAAGCCACCGGCAATGAGAACATTATGTTGTGTGAACGCGGTGCAAGCTTCGGTTATAATAATCTGGTATCAGATATGCGTTCTCTATTGGTGATGCGCGAATTTGGAGCACCGTTAATTTATGATGCAACACATTCTGTTCAGCAACCGGGTGGTTTGGGTGGTGCAACAGGTGGGAATCGTGAATTTGTACCTGGATTGTCACGCGCGGCGGTAGCAACGGGCGTAGCAGCACTATTCATGGAAGTGCACCCTGATCCGGATCAGGCCAAGTCTGATGGACCGAATTCATTGGCGCTGTCTGATTTGGCTGCTGTGCTGACAACTTTGAAGCGGATTGATGAGGTTGTGAAGTCGTAAGCTCTGATTTGAACCGGATTGATGAGGTTGTGAAGTCGTAAGCTCTGATTTGAACCGGTAGATGTTCAAGCGGTGAATAAGTTGAATAATAGCACTTGTTTTCGTAAGTTTTCATGCATTTAATAGACGGCTAATGTACATTTGCGTACATTTCACGCCCTTTGTGAAAAAGATAAATCAAATTATATGTAAAACGTGTCGACAATGGGGTCGACTAGGAGATTAGATTGAGTGAAATTGTAAATGTACACGCCAGAGAAATTTTTGATTCGCGTGGTAATCCCACAGTAGAAGTTGATGTAAAGCTATCCAGCGGAGCATTTGCCCGTGCCGCAGTTCCAAGCGGAGCATCAACAGGTTCCCGTGAAGCGGTTGAGTTGCGTGATGGCGGCTCCCGTTTGGGTGGTAAAGGCGTAAAGAAGGCCGTTGGTTTTGTAAACAGTGAGATTGATAGTGCAGTGAAAGGCATGGATGCTGCTGATCAGCAGACTCTTGATGATAAATTGATTGCACTTGACGGTACGCCGAACAAGGCGCGTCTGGGTGCCAATGCTATTCTTGGTGTTTCTCTGGCAGTAGCCAAAGCACAAGCGACTGAACAGAACCAATCCTTGTTCCGTTATTTGGGTGGTGCAGATGCAAACCTGTTGCCAGTGCCATGCATGAATGTGATCAATGGTGGTTCGCACGCTGATAACAGCATTGATTTTCAGGAATATATGATTGCACCAGCTGGAGCATCGAGCTTTGCTGAAGCAATGGATATGGGCGCAGAAGTATTTCATGCGCTGAAATCTGTATTGCAAGCTGGTGGTCATGTGACTGCAGTAGGTGATGAAGGTGGTTTTGCTCCTAACCTGGGTTCAAATGAAGAAGGCATTACTGTCATCCTCGAAGCGATTGAAAAAACAGGTCTGAAAGCGGGTTCTGATATCGTGATCTGTTCCGATATGGCTGCGTCTGAATTTTATCACGATGGTCAGTATGTATTGGCCGGTGAAGGTGGCCGCAAGCTGGATTCCGCCGGTATGGTTGATCTGATTGCTTCATTCTGTCGTCAGTATCCATTGGTTTCAGTGGAAGATGGTCTGGATGAAAATGATTGGGATGGCTGGAAGCTGTTAACTGAAAAACTTGGTGATTCTGTACAGTTGGTTGGTGATGATCTGTTTGTAACCAATCCTGCTATTCTGAAAGAGGGTATCGACAAGGGTATTGCCAATGCTCTATTGGTGAAAGTGAACCAAATAGGCACTTTGTCTGAAACCATTGCCGCTGTGAATATGGCGCATGATGCTGGTTACCGTTGCATGATGAGTCATCGTTCTGGTGAAACTGAAGATGCTACGATTGCTGATCTGGCAGTCTCCATGGCAACAGGTCAGATTAAATCCGGCTCCGCTTCACGTTCAGACCGTATGGCTAAATACAATCAGTTGCTGCGTATTGAAGAAGAGCTTGGCAGTGCTGCACGTTTCGCTGGTCTGTCTACGTTTTCCAGAGGCTGATTATCTGCTGAATGAGCATTAAGGTGGGGAAGCGTTTAGGCCAATGGTTGTTTTGGGTGGCTGGTCTGATCGGGCTAAGTTATATGCTCTGGAATCTTATTTTCTCCGATCATGGTTACCTGGTGTATCAGAAGGAAGAAGTTCAGTTACAACAACTCAAGGCCGAAGTGTCGGCCTTGAAAGTTGAACGTGAACGGTTGGCCAAAGAGGTGCTGCGCTTCAGAGATGATCCGCGCGCACTTGAAGAGCTGGTGCATCGGGAACTTGGTTATGTTCATCAGGATGAATATATGGTGATTATGCCGGACAAACCGGCGGTTAAAGGAAGGGGTAAATAGTCATGAGTCAGGTCGTTACCCGGTTTGCGCCATCTCCGACAGGATTATTGCATTTGGGCAATGTGCGCACAGCACTGCTCAACTGGTTATATGCCCGAAAACATGGCGGTCGTTTTTTGCTGCGTTTTGAAGATACCGATCAGGATCGTTCTCAGCAGCAGTTTGTTGAAGCCATTGAAACGGATTTGCATTGGTTGGGCCTGGATTGGGACGGCTCTGCTCTATTTCAATCCAAACATGCAGCCAGTCATAACAAGGCTCTGGAAGCATTAGCAAAAAATGGCCACGCCTATCGCTGTTTCTGTAGTGAAAGTCAGATCAATCTGGATAGGAAGCTGGCCACGTCGCGTGGTTTACCTCCGCGTTATGTTGGACGCTGCCGTAGTCTAAGCAGTGAAGAGTCCGCTCTTCGTGCTGAATCTGAGTCCTTTGTATGGCGCTTGAGTACGCATAACAAAGACGGTGAAGTGGTCGTTGTCGATGCCCTGCGTGGTGATGTGACCTTTGCCCTGCGTGATCTGGATGATCCTGTCGTTGTGCGTTCTGATGGTACGTTTACCTTTCTCTTACCCAATGCAGTGGATGATGCACTCGATGGCATTACCCACGCTTTGCGTGGCGATGATCATCTAAGCAACTCTGCTTATCAGGTATGGTTATTGCAGTGCCTTGGCCATCAACCACCGGTGTATCTGCATCATGGACTTCTGCTTGGGCAGGATGGTGCCAAGCTCTCCAAACGAACTGGTAGTCACAGCGTGGCTGAATTGCGTGAAGAGGGTCTTCTGCCCAGCGCGCTGATTGAAGCTATGAGCAGACTGGGTCATCCCAATATGCCGGAAGAAGCGCATTGTATTGAACAGTTATTAACTCACTTTGTTGCAGAATCAATATCGACCAGCTCGGTGCGCTGGTCTGATGATGAGATGTGGCGTTGGCATACGCGTCTATTGCATGAAGTGGACACTGCGACACTCGTTCCAATGATTCAGCCGTATGTCGTGGAAGCATTGGAACATGCAGATCAGATTGAGAGTGAGCAGTTCACAGCATTTGCCGCTTTGATCGGGCAGAATATTGAACGTGCCAGCGACGTGAAGCATTTCCTGCATCTGTTGCATGCCTATGCACCGATGGATGCCGATGCCTTAGATGTTCTGCAGCAAGCTGGTGTCGGTTTTTATCAGCAGGCACTCGATGCATGGTTAGCTTTAGAAGAACCGGATTGGAAAAGCTGGATGAACGATGTCAAAGAGAAGACCGGATGCAAAGGCAAGGCTCTGTTTATGCCCTTGCGTGTAGCTCTATCTGGTGCGACTCACGGCCCGGATATGTCCTCTATCGTATCGTTCCTTGGTCGTGATGGTATCACGGACAGAATAGAATCAGCCCGGAAATTAGCAGCAGGTAACTGAATATGAGTTTGCACGTTTACAACACCTTAAGTCGGCGCAAAGAACTGTTTGAACCACTTCAGCCTAACAAGGTTGGCATGTATGTCTGTGGTGTAACCGTGTATGACTATTGCCATATTGGTCATGGCCGCGTGATGGTGGTGTTTGATGTGATCAACCGCTGGCTGACTCAACTGGGTTATGATGTGAATTATGTGCGTAATTTTACCGATGTGGATGATAAGATTATCAAACGCTCGCTTGAACGCGGTATTGAGATCAATCAACTCACCGATGAAATGATAGCCGCCTTTCACGAAGACATTGGTTCTTTAGGATGTTCGACCCCGAATCATGAGCCGCGTGCAACAGCACATATGCCGGACATGGTTGCGATGATTTCTGAGCTTGTGAACAAAGAGCATGCCTATGTCTCACCATCTGGGGATGTGCTCTATGCCGTTCGCAGCTTTGATGGTTATGGAAAACTTTCGGGTAAAAATATTGATGATCTGGAATCCGGTTCCCGTGTTGATGTCGATGATAACAAACGCGATCCACTCGATTTTGTGCTGTGGAAAATGGCCAAGCCGGGTGAGCCTGCATGGGATTCACCGTGGGGGCAGGGCAGACCTGGTTGGCATATAGAATGTTCAGCCATGAGCTGTACGCATTTGGGTGAGAGTTTTGATATCCATGGTGGCGGTATGGATCTAAAATTCCCGCATCATGAAAATGAGATTGCCCAAGCCTGTGCTGCTAACGGTGGTGATTTTGCCCGCTACTGGCTGCACAATGGTTTTGTAAACATCAATGCAGAGAAGATGTCCAAGTCTCTGGATAACTTCTTCACCATCCGTGAAGTGACCAAGAACTATCACCCTGAAGTTTTACGCATGTTCATCCTGGGTACCCATTATCGCTCTGCACTCGATTTCTCTGATAGTGCTTTGGATGTGGCGAAAGCTGGCCTGGATCGATTGTATGAGACCAAGAAGCGCATCACTCATCTGGATGAGGGTTCAGCCTCTACTACTGAACTATCGGCTGAATTCTGCGATGCAATGAATGATGATTTCAATACACCTGAAGCACTGGCCGCACTCTTTGATGTTAATCGTGCTCTGAATAAAGCCTTGAATGAAAATGCTGATGTCACAGTTCTGGTGGCTCAGTTCAATGCCATGCTGAGCTCTCTGGGGCTGGTTCAGCACGATGCCGATAGCTGGTTTCAGAGTGGCAATGTTGATGTGAGTCGCATTGAAACCTTGATAGCTGAACGCATTGATGCAAAAAAATCCCGCGACTTTGCCCGCGCTGATGCGATTCGTAATGAATTGACCGCCGACGGTATTGTGCTTGAAGACAGCCCGAGTGGCACAACATGGAAAAAGGTCTGAGGTTACAATCATGACAGTAGATCAAAGTAAAATCGATGCATCCATTGCCCTGTTGCAACAGGCATCAGAGACCTATGGTTCCGAGTTAGTTTTTGCATGCAGCTTTGGTGCTGAAGATGTGGCGATGATTGATCTGATCAGCAAACATGCCCCCTCTATTCAGATTGTTACACTCGATACAGGTCGTCTGCCGCAAGCGACTTATGATGTGATGGATGCTTGTCGTGAAAAATATGCTTTGGATATCAAGGTCTATTTCCCGGATGCTGCTGAAGTGGAAGAGATGGTTCGTGAATCCGGCCTCAATCTGTTTTACAAATCAGTAGAGAACCGTAAACAGTGTTGTGCTGTTCGTAAAATTCATTCCTTGAAACGCGCTTTGGCCGGCCAGAAAGCCTGGATCACTGGTCTGCGGCGTGAACAGGCTGATTCACGTCAGGATATGGCTGCCATTGAAGATGATGCCTTTTTTGGTCTGAAGAAATTCAATCCCCTGATTGAGTGGACAGAGTCTGAGACCTGGGATTATATCCGGAGCAATGATGTGCCATATAATGCGCTGCACGATCGCCATTACCCATCGATTGGTTGTGAACCATGTTCCCGCTCAATTACTGTCGGCGAAGATCCGCGATCCGGCCGCTGGTGGTGGGAACGTGAAGATGGTGTGGCCGAATGCGGCCTGCACGCCAGTCCACTGAAAAGGCCGTAGAAATAAAAAAGCTGACGTGAAAACGCCAGCTTTTTTGTGATAGCTCTAATGATATTAGAAGCTCATTCTATAATGTGGATCCATCCAGCATGTTGGTAGTGCTTCTCCGGAAGCAAACGTGAGATCGGATTTTTCTACAGGCTCTGGATCACCGACTTCTTCGCCAGCCTGGAATTGCACTGTAACAAATGATGAATTTGGATCTGTGAGTTGACTTAATTCAACGACCTGCGCGAGATCGCCGTTATCTGCTTTTCTCAGGAACATATCAGCCTCCTTTTAGCGATGTGCCGTACGTGTTTATACAATATACGCTTAAAGCACTTTTTTAGCCAGTTCAGTTCCGTCTAATAAGAGATGGGATGAATAAGCCAACCACATAAATGAAAGGCAGCGGATACATTGCAAATGCCCTTAGAAGTACTCGCTGCTGATTTTATCTTTTCTTTCATGAACTACATTTCTTCATCAATATTGATGATGCGCAGATATTAAGAAGCTCTAGAGTAGAGTCTTCATAGAATGGTTGAGTGGCTGTTTGCGACCGCCATCCAAAGCGGACATTCAATAATCACGTAGTTATCCATTAGGAGTTAACCTGCATGATCCAGTTAAATAAATTATGGTTATTTCTATTAATCACTTTTATGAGCTCACTTCTTGGCTGCATAAGCTCAGAAAATGGACAAAAAAAGGTTAATGTAAGAGAGAAATCCTTTGATTTGGAATATCCGAGTTCGTGGTCAAAAAGGGCATTCAAATCTGACTGTTCTAATATTGCAGGGAAATTTCATTCCTCTGGAGAAGTCATAGGTAACTCACATGCTCCATTGCGACTCAATGGAAAGAACAGCCTTGAGAGGGTGTTATCCAGGGGGGCATTTGGTGGTGATGTTGATTCGGCAGACCTTATCTTCATGGTTGATACAAGTGTTCTAAATATAACTTACCATGGCA
>Ga0316202_10002358_pt1 | contig 12570 bp, 10 predicted proteins | sample 3monrhotite_MG_FD_204934 | JGI IMG/M metagenome (GOLD analysis project Ga0316202, IMG submission 204934) | Microbial mat bacterial communities from mineral coupon in-situ incubated in ocean water Damariscotta River, Maine, United States -... | ecosystem: Environmental > Aquatic > Marine >... | reverse complement strand
CTGGATGTGTCGATGGCGCAGGGCTGCGGAGAGCCGCTGCTCGCGGAAGAAGGTCTCCCGGACGTTCTCCGCCCGCGCCGGGTCGATCGTCAGTCGACGCAGCATGACCTCGCTGCCGAGGATGCGATTCGTACCGCGGTAGAAGGTGCTGGGGGGGCTCTCCGCGAAGGAGGCGCCCAGCTCGTAGCTTTCGAGGCCCATCGAGGCGTGATCTTCGCCCTGTGGGCAGGGGATTTCCACGCCCGGACGCGGTCGAGGTGCGTTTCCAGAAGCCGGCGACCGCCTTGCGTATGCTGGAGGCCCGCCGACCGCCTCGGAGGAGATGCACGTGCCGGCCCCCATCTTGCGGTTCCTGCTGGTCCTGGCCGCGCTGCTCTGCCTTGGTGCCGAGGCCGCGTGGGCCCACGGAGGGCGATTCCAGGGCCCCGGCGGCCGCGCGCCGCCCGGGGACCCGACCACCCCGCAGCCCGGGGCCCCCTCGCGGGGCAAGCCGGTCACGACCCCGGGCTCCGGCATCCCCAGCACCGCCGGATCCCTGCCGGACATCTACTGGGGGACCTGGTGGGCGCTCAATCGCTGGTCGTACCTCCCGGACCGCGGGGACGCCCTGCGCCGGCGCCGGATCACCACCGGCGACGTCGAGGGGCCCGTGCCCGAGGTGCTCACCCGCAAGCGCCGGGGACTGCTGGCGCGCCAGGTGATCAAGCCCTACCTCCTCGCGATGCTCGCTCCCGAGAGCAAGCAGCGCGACACGGTGACGGCTGCCGCCATGATCGCCTTGGCCAAGATCGACACGGAGGACGCCACCGTCGAGTTGCTCCTGCGTGTGGCGGAGAGCCGGCGCGCGACGGATCTCGAGCGCGAGTCCGCCGTGCTGGCCGTGGGCCTGCTGCGCCGCAGCGAGGTCAAGGAGCGGGTGGACGCCATCACCCTCGACCTCACCCGTACGCGGCTCGCCGCCCTCGCGCGCGAGAAGAAGACGCCCATCCGCGCGCGCTGCTTCGCCTGCTTCGCGCTCGGGCTCCTGGCCGACCAGGGCTACGGCAGTCCCTTCAGCCGGGACGGGCGCCTCGTGGTCCGCGAGTTGCTCGAGGTGCTCGGCGCGCCGAGCACCGGCCCGGATCTCCCCGTGGCCGCCATGACGGCCTTGAGCATGCAGCCCCGCGCCGGGATCCCGACCAAGCTCTACGAGAACCTCAAGCGGGCCGTCTCCGGGACGCACATCTTCAAGCGCAAGTGGTCGCATCTCGAGCGCGCCCACGCGCTCTCCACGTACGTGCGCTTGCGTGGTCCGGCCTGGGTGACGCTGACGCTGCGCTCCCTGACCGACCGCCGCCTGCCCAATCCCGTGCAGCGCGCCGCCCGTCTGGCCCTGGGAGGCAACGCGGGCGAGCTCACGCCGGACGAGCGCGTCGAGGCCGCCAAGGCGCTGATCGCCTCCGAGAAGAAGTCTCCGGACCACTTCAGCGAGGGGCTCGGGCAGATCGCGCTCGCGCGTGTCCTGCGCGCCGACATGCGCGATGACTCGACGGCCGTCCTCGACGACACGCAGGCCGAGACGCTCCTGCTGCAGCGTGCGAGCAAGAGCTTCGTGACCGTACGCGGCTTCCATGCCTTGGCGCTCGCCTTGGCGGCGCGCGACGTGAATTCGCACCACGAGAAGATCGTGGCCTTCACCCAGGCAGCCAAGACCACGCTGCTCGCCGGCTTCGACAAGCCGAGGGGCGACGACGACCTGCGCGGGGCCTACGCCGTGGGCCTGGGCATCCTCAAGGTCGCCGCCGCGCGCGACCGCCTGGTCGAGGTGCTGCACGAGCGCAACAGCGGCCCGTCGCTGCGCGCCCGGGCGGCCATCAGCCTGGCCCAGATCGGCGCCCTCGATGACGGCGTGTTGCAGGGGCTGCGGGCCGTCCTGGCCGACACCCGTCCGCTGGCGCCGCGCAGCGCGGCCGCCCTCGCGCTCTCGCTGCTCACGGGTGTGCCCGAGAGCAGCGCGCTGATCCGCCAGTTGCGAACGTCCGACTCGCAGCGCGAGCAGTTCCAGGCGGCCTCGGCACTGGGGCAGCTCGACGACCCCAAGGCCCTGCCGGCCGTGCTCGAGGTGGCGCGCAAGCACGAGAACAACTTCGAGATGCGGGCCCTCGCGCTCGCGATCCTCGGCCTGCTGGGCGATCCCGAGGCGACGCCGAGCCTCTTCCGCCTGACGCTGGACGCGAACTACATCGCGCGTACGGACGCCCTCCACGAGGCGTTCACCCTCCTCTAGCGCGCCTCGGAAGCCCAAAATCGACAATCTCGATTCTGCGGGGTGCATTTGGGCGTATCCAAGGGGGAGGGACTCCGGCTCCCCACCGCAAGGGGGTAGGTATGCGTACGCGTCGATTGACTTCTGGCCTGGGAGCCGCTCTGTCTGCCGGGGCCCTGGTCTTCGGCCTCTTCGCGGGCTCGGCCGCGGCCGATGTCGGGACGAACCCCCCGGTCGTGCGGGCCCCCTCGCAGAAGGGCGCGCAGGACGAGCGCTTGGCGACGCGTGCCATGTGGTCGCTCGCCTGGCACGAGAGCTGGAAGGCCGCGATGCTGCTCAACCGCATCGAGAGCCGCAAGCCGATGCCGATCTTCCATTTGCGCATCCTGGGCGACCTCGGTGCCAAGACCTGAAGCGCAGGCCACTCGCTACGGGTCGTAGCGCTGCAGGACAAGAAGGTCCAGAAGCTCCTCAAGAAGGCGTTCCGCCTCTCGTGGGAGGACATCACCGGTGACCCCGATGCCGGCAAGTCCAACGAGCACGAAACCGACGACAAGGCGCGGGAACTCTCCCGCGGCATCGGGCGCTCCAACGTCCAGATGGTCGTCCTGACGCCGGACGGTCGTCTGCTGCACGCGGTCACGGGCTACGTCCGGGCCAAGGAGCTGCAGTGGGAACTCGAGCAGGCCCTGGAATCCTGGGACGCCGTGAAGAAGGCCGCGGAGACCGCCGAGCTGCAGGTGCAGCGGCGCGCCCTCGCGACCCGTCAGGAAGCCATCCAGACGGCGTGGCAGGCCGAGTTCGGCCCCAAGCGCAAGAAGGGGCAGGCGGCCCCCGTGCGCACCTGGCAGAGCCGCCAGAGCGAGCACGACCGCGAGATCCTGCGGGAGAATCCGATGGTGCACGCGGGCACGATCACCACGCGCATGCTCACGGGCGGGCCCGGCACGCACTTCGGCTACGGCAAGAGTGACGAGACGGGTGAGCGCACGCCGGCGACCAACGAGATCCGCAAGCGCCTCGGTGCGCCGCTGGTGCGCGAGACCGAGGCCGACAAGCGCGTGCGCAAGCGGCGTGAGAAGGCGGCGGCCCGCAACAAGGTGCCCGCTCGTGCGGCACCGGCTCGTCCGGCACCCGCTCGTCCGGCAGCGGGGCGCGCGCCCCTGCGCTAGGCGCGGAAGCGGTCCTTGCGGGCAGCCAGCGCACGCTCCAGGGTCGTGAGATTGCGCCGGATGGCGGCACTCATGGCCATGGCGGCGGCGAACGCCACCGCCCCCATCACGCCCAGCGCGATGAACGCCTTGCTCATGCCGGCCAGGGCGTTCGGGCCGGCGGCCAGCAGGATCACCGAGGCGAACGGGACCACGGTGCAGCCCGCGAAGTACCACCACAGCCGCCCTCGCAGTCGCTGCATGCGCGCGGCGTTCTCGTCGTCCACGTCGCCCGGCTCGATCAAGCGCGGCAACAGCACGCGGGCAATGATCGTGTTGATCACGAAGAAGCTCAGGGTTGCGGCCAGCAGGCCGAACATCGTGTTGGACAGGGTGAAGTTGAACCAAGCCTGCCGGTCCACATAGCCGTCCTCGGCTTGCTGCCAGATGGCGAATACGAGGCCGCCCAGGATCCACAGGGGCAGGATCACGGCCGCCATCGTGCCGCCGAGTCGCAGGCCACGCTTGCGGGCGAGCGCCCGGTCCTCGGGCTCCGTGGGCTCGCCGCGCGTACGTGCCCGCAGCGTGCGGCGCAGGGCCCAACCGACGAGGACGAACACCGCGATGCCCAGCGGGAACGCCACACCGTTGACGAGCGTGACGAGTTGCATGAACGAAGCCTGCTTGGCCTCTGCGATCACGGCGTTCACGTTGAAGGCCACGTTGAGGGCCGAGAGCAGCGCGTTCACGACGAACACCGCGCCGATCAAGCCGCAGAGCGGAGCCAGGCAGAGCCAAGACCGGTAGCAGAGCAGGCCCCCTGGCGGCTCGCCGAAGAGTCGCCGCAGATCCGGGTCGAGGGCCCACTCCAGGCGTCGCCGCACCTCCGCGCCATGGCGCGGTCGGTCCGCGGGCCGCGGTGCGAGGCAGGCGACGAGCGAGTCGATCACCATGGCCGGGGCGTGGACGCCCGCGCGCTCCCGGGTCGCGGCGGCGACACCCGCCTCGCGGGTGGTGATCAGGTGCTCGATCACCTCCTGCATGCCGGCGCCTTCCGGCGGTTCGGGGAAGGGGAGCTCGCCCGTCAGCAACTCCCAGAGCACGACCCCGAGGCCGTAGAGGTCCGTGCGCTCGTCGAGATCGGCGGCGCCGCCCTCGTGCCAGGGCGAGACGGCGCGGACCTGCTCGGGCGCCATGTAGGGCAGCGTGCCGCCGACAGCCTCGTCGTCGTCCTCGAGTCCCGCCGCGGTGCTGATGTTGAAGTCCGCGAGCTTCGCGCGCGCCGTGGCGTCGAGCAGGACGTTGGCCGGCTTCATGTCCCGGTGCAGCACGCCGCGGCTGTGGGCATAGTCCAGCGCGACGGCCATGTGGGTGCCCAGGAGGCACACGGCCTCGGGCCATGTGCGCTTCGCCAGGCGCGCACGCAGCATCGAGTCCAGGGGCGGCTCGACGCCGCGAGCCTCGAGCGCCTCATCGAGGACGTCGAGGAGCAGGCGGCCGTCGCGCTGCGGGGGTGCCGTGGCCGCCACGCGCTCGACGACGGTCTCGAGCGTGCCGCCGGGGACGTACTCCATGTAGAGCAACTGCAAGCCGCGCGCGGACGCGAGCCGTTGGTCGTGCACGCGGACGATGTTCGGGTGGTCGACCTGGGCCAGGGTCTGGGCCTCGCGGGTCGGATCCGTGAAGATCTTCAGCGCCACGGTGCGGTGCAGGGACTTCTGGTGGGCCAGGAACACCTGGGCGAAGGCCCCCTCCCCGAGCTCATCCACCAGCAGGAAGTCGTCGATCTCCTGGCCGACCGCCGGAGCCGCGGAATCGGTCTGGGAGGCCGCGGATGGGGCGCCAGGGCCCACGGCCTGGGTTCGTTGGCGCTTGGGCGTATCACCAGCGGAACCACTCACGTTGACCGCCTCCCGCGGGTTGCGTAGCATCCCACAGGTCGCGAACACCGGCAAATGGACGATCCATGTCCGACCCCCAGCCCCCCCGCAAACATGCCCAGACCATCCGTGTGACGCCGACGGCGTCAGGCGGCGATGGGGGCCCCCTGCGCGCGTGGTTGACGGTGATTCGCGGTGGGCAGGATCTCGGCGTGCAGGCGCAGATCGAAGGCGCGGCCTCGATCGGCCGCGATCCCGAGAGCGCCCTCTGTCTGCAGGACCTGGGCGTCTCGTGGGAGCACGCACGCATCACCCCCCAGGGGGCCGATGTGTACGTGCTCGAGGACCTTGGCTCGACGAACGGGACACGGGTTGGCGGCACGCCGCTGAGCGGAGGCCGCACGCTGGAAGACGGCGACAAGATCATGCTGGGCGAGAGCGTCGTGCGCTTCTCGCTCTCCGATGCCATGGACGTCGACTTCCTCCAGGAGATCGGGCAGCTCGTCGGGACGGACCCGCTGACCGGACTCGAGTCCAAGCGGCGCTTCGACGATGCGTTCGACTACGCCCTCAAGGTGGGGGCGCAGGGGGACGAGCCCGTCGCCATGCTCATGATGGACATGGACGGCGTGAAGCAGATCAACGACACGCACGGCCACAAGTTCGGCGCGTACGTGATCGGCGAGACCGGCAAGCTCATCCAGACCTGCCTCACGAAGGGTGGCCACGCGTGCCGCTTCGGCGGGGACGAGTTCTCGGCCTTCTTGCCGGGCGTGAGCAAGGACGAGGCCTGCAAGGTCGCCGAGACCATCCGCAGCACGGTCGAGAACGCCGGCTTCGAGAAGGACGGCATCGCGCTGAAGCCCACGATCAGTGTGGGCGTCGGCTGCTATCCGGCTGACGGCGACGACCCCATGGCGCTGCTCGAGCACGCCGATGCCGCGCTCTACCGCGCCAAGGGCGACGGCAAGAACTGCGTCCGCACCTAGCCGCGGCCCGGACCTCGGGCAGATTTCTCCAAGAAGAGCGGAACGCCCGGCCCCCCTGCGGGATCCTTGTCTGCGATGGCCGACCACCTCATCGCTCTTGCTCGCGCCGCGCACGGCGCCGATCGCGCGGCCCTGGAGGTGCTGCTGCGCGAGACGGCGGGCTTCCTGCACGCGTTGGCCCGAGCCCGGATGGGGGACGGGGCCGAGGCCGAGGCCGTCACGGCGGACGCCCTGGCGCGCATCGCCGGGGGCCTCGCGCGACTGCGTGACCCCCAGGCCTACCCCCACTGGGCCTACCGCATCCTGCAGCGCTGCATCCTGCGGCGGGGTGGCCGCATGCGGTCGACCGTCGATCCCGCGACGCTGGACCGACCGGCCGCGACGCGTGGGCCGCTCGAGACGGTCGTGCGGCTCGAGCGCAACCAGGTGATCGCGGCGGCCGTGGCCGCCCTGCCCGTCAAGCTGCGCGAGCCCGTGATGCTCCACTTCGTGAGTGGGCTGGCGTATCGCGAGATCGCTCTGGTGCTGGGGACCGGTGTCGGCACCGTGTCGCGGCGCATGAAGAAGGCGCTCGGCCAGCTGCGGCCGCGCCTGGGGGATGCATGATGACCGAGCGTGATTGCGAAGACTGCCCCGTCGAGTCCGGAACCCACGAGTTGCTTGCCGAGGCGCTGCGCGCGGGCGCGCTCGACGTGTTCGCCCGCTCCGATCTCGCAGCGGATGCGATCGATCTCGCGGAGGCCGAGGCGCGCGTGCGCCGGCCCCGCCTCGGGTGGCGCCGGCCGCTTCTCTCCGCGGCGGCCATCCTGCTGGTGGGGGTGGGGCTCTGGGCGCTGATCGCCGCCGGGGCGCCGGAGGCCGAGGAGCCCGGCGAGGAGGATGCGACGCGGGCGGCGGGCAGCGTGGCGGCCGAGCGCGCGGCCAACCAGGCGTTTCTCGACAGCCCCAAGACCCAGGCGCGCGTCGCCCAGGTGCAGGACGGTCAGTGGATCGGGATCCAGCACGGCAAGACGCTCGTGGTCGCCGCCGACCTTGGCGCACTCGACCTGCTGCTCAAGCAGGCGGAGCGAGACGGTTCCAAGGAGGGCCTCGAGACGGTGCGTCCCAAGGCGCGGCATCGCTTCACGTTCCGCAAGGGGCGCGAGGGGGACAAGGCGTTCAAGACGTTCTTCGGCAAGCCGCCCTTCGTGGGGGCCGAGTTCATCAACTTCTTCGGGTTTGCGATGTCTTCCGGTGAGGGCCGCATCCGCTACCGACTCGGGATCGACTCCCTCAAGCAGGGCAAGGTGCTGGACGTGCCGTGGGAGAAGGGCAAGGGCGCGACCATGCCCCTGCACCTGGGGGAACCGACCAGCCTGGGCGGCATCGAGGTCGTGGCAGGCTTCAGCACGGGCAGCGAGGCACCGCTCGTGCTGCCGCTCGGCATGATGTTCCCGCGGTTCGAGATCCCCGGTGTCGCGACCCTGGAGGGCGGCAGTGACCATCCGGGCACGTTCCGACGCTGCGTGGCCTCGGTCTCGATCCCGTCGTTGGGCGTCCGCGAGGTGTTCGTCGAGGCCATCGGTCACGGCGAGGCGTTCGAGCAGGATGACGGTTCCCTGCGCATCGGAAACCAGACCTGGCAGCCCGACACGAAGGCGCGTCGCCTCGCGGCGGCCGAGTCCGGGCGGCCGCTCCTGATCCTCGAGCGCCAGCGCTGGATGGCCCGCTACCCGGGCAACCCCCTTGCCGGTCTGCCGCGCGAAGGGCTGGATGCCGCCCTCGTGCATTACGACCTCCTCTGGAAGGAACTCCCGCGGAAGGCGACCTGGGTCGGCGGCGGCGAGGACGCGCCGCCGGCGGAGGCGCGCCTGACGGTGGTCGATCCGCGCGACGAGCGCATCGTGCGCATGCTCGTCGTACGACCGTGGACGTCGCAGCGGCATGTCACGACGCTGCTCGCGACCGGCCTGCGCGAGTTCGAGGTCGGGGAGACGCGGTTCCTCGCCCTGGCGGAGAAGGAGGGCATGGCGATGCGCTCGCTCATGGCCATCGTCTCGGCGCAAGCGGCGGCCCACTCCATGGGGATCATCGACGCCGATGGCGATGGCACCGGGGAGTTCGCCACCCTGGCCGAGCTCACCGGCGCAAGTGCCGGTCGCAGGAAGGCGAAGCTGCGTCCGCCGCTGCTGCCCAACTCCTTCGTGCCCCGTGGCGTCGGCGGCGACCTCGTCCTTGGGGGGTATCGCATCCGGTTGTTCCTCCCCGGCTCGCGGAACCCACCGCTGCTGGTCGTCGGCGGTGGCCCCGATCGGGAGGTCGTCCCGATCCGGCCCCCCCCGTACGTCACCCGGGTCCGGGCCGACTCGCGGGGCGTCGACATCGACAAGGCCGAGGCGCATTGGTGGGCGTACGCGTGGCCCGAGGAGTTGGGCGTTAGCGGGCGCCGCGCCTTCTACACCGATCAGAGCGGTGACATCTGGGCCACCGAGCGCTGGGCGGGCGTCTACGAGGGCACGCACGCGGCCCCGAACGCCGACGCGGCTTTCGCGTCGCCGAACCGTTATCCCGGTGGCGTGAGCCCCGCGCTGGTGAGTGCGGATGGCAATCGCTGGGTGCGCCTGAACTGAGGCGCGCTACCTGCTGGGTACTACCACCCAGCCCAGGGTGGATGGTCCCGCAACCCGCCCGCAGCCCGCCGTGGGGGCCTTTCGGCTTCTCGGTGCCCGCCGTTGGCGCAGGGCTCCGCGCCGGCTTGTCAGGGACGCGCTGGAGGGGTAGAACCACCCAGGCTGCTGACGCGCAGACCTGGGAGACGGCATGAAAAGCCTGCTCGATGATCAAGTTCGCAAGAGTCGGGTGCCCGCCCGATTGGACTGGTGGCAGAGCGCTACGGGGTTGCTCCTCGGCCTCTTCATGTGGACGCACTTGCTGCTCGTCTCGAGCATCCTGATCAGCAAGGACGCGATGCTCTACGTGACGCGCCTGCTCGAAGGCAGCACGAACCCGTCCGAGGAGGGGGGGCACCCCATCCTCGTCTCGGGCGCGGCCATCGCCATTTTCGTCCTCTTCGTGGTCCACGCGGGCCTTGCCATGCGCAAGTTCCCCGCGAACTGGAAGCAGTGGCGGACGATGCGTTCGCACATGAAGATGATGAAGCATGGCGAGACATCCCAGTGGTGGGTGCAGGCCGTCACCGGCTTCATCATGTTCTTCCTCGGCTCGGCGCACCTGATCATCATCGCGTCGAATGCGGACAAGATCGGCCCGGGCCTCTCGTCGGATCGGTTCTGGTCCTGGGGCCTCTGGCCGCTCTACCTGATCCTGCTCCTGGCCGTCGAGGTCCACGGAGCGATCGGCCTCTACCGCTTGGTCATCAAGTGGGGCATCTTCGACGGCAAGGACCCGCGCGCCACGCGCCGTCGCCTGAAGAAGATCAAGACCGGACTCACGATCTTCTTCATCACGCTCGGCCTCCTCTCGTTCGCGGCCTACGTCAAGATCGGCATGGAACGCGCAGAGAACGGTCAAGTCGGTCAGCGCTACGGCTCCGAAGGGGGCGAGGACCACTAGGTCCTCGGAAGGACACAGGATGAAAGTCGTCTACACCGACTCCCTGGTCATCGGCGGCGGGCTTGCGGGCCTGCGCGTGGCCATCGCCTCGAAGAACCGCGGACTGGACACCCTCGTCCTCTCGCTGATCCCGGCGAAGCGTTCGCACTCCGCAGCGGCCCAGGGCGGCATGCAGGCAAGTCTGGCCAACTCCGTCAAGAGCAAGGACGACAACGACTGGGGTTGCGATCAGGATGTCGCGCGCATGTTCGCGCACACCGCGCCCAAGGCCATCCGCGAGCTCGCCGGCTGGGGCGTGCCGTGGAGCCGCGTGCGCAAGGGCGACCGCGAGGTCGTCGTGAACGCGGAGCGCGTCACGATCACCGAGGAGGATGACGACCACGGGCTCATCACCTCGCGCGACTTCGGCGGCACGAAGAAGTGGCGTACCTGCTACACCGCCGACGGCACGGGCCACACGATGCTCTACGCGATGGACAACAAGGCCATCGAGCTGGGCATCCCCGTCCACGAGCGCAAGGAAGCCATCGCCCTCATCCACGAGGGGGATCGCTGCTACGGCGCCATCGTGCGCGACATGATCACGGGGGAGCTCATCGCCTACGTGGCCAACGCCACGACGATGGCGACGGGCGGCTACGGCCGGCTCTACTCGATCTCCACGAATGCCATCATCAACGAAGGCATGGGGGCCGCCATCGCGCTCGAGACGGGCAAGGCCCCGCTCGGCAACATGGAGGCCGTGCAGTTCCACCCGACGGCGATCGTTCCGGCCGGCATCCTCACCACCGAGGGCTGCCGCGGGGACGGCGGCATCTTGCGGGATGTCGACGGCTACCGCTTCATGCCCGACTACGAGCCGGAGAAGAAGGAACTCGCCAGCCGTGACGTCGTATCCCGGCGCATGACCGAGCACATCCGCAAGGGCAAGGGCGTCGAGTCCCCGTACGGACCGCACCTGTGGCTCGACATCACGTTGCTCGGCCGCGAGCACATCGAGAAGAACCTGCGCGAGGTGAAGGAGATCTGCGAGTACTTCCTCGGGATCGACCCCGTGAAGGACTTCATCCCCGTGCGTCCCACGCAGCACTACTCCATGGGTGGTGTGCGGACGACGCCGAAGGGCGAGAGCCCCGCGCTGCGCGGGCTCTTCTCCGTCGGGGAGGCCGCGTGCTGGGACATGCACGGCTTCAACCGACTCGGCGGCAACTCCGTCGCGGAGACCGCCGTGGCGGGCATGATCGTGGGCGAGTACGTCGCCGACCACTGCCTCGCCCACGACGTCGACATCGACATCGGCACGGTGCGCAAGTTCTTCGACCGCGAGCAGGCCAAGATCGATGCGCTCCTGGAGCGGACCGAGGGGGAGAACGTCCACGAGCTCAAGGCTGCCATGCAGCAGGTCATGATGGACAAGGTCGGCATCTTCCGTAAGGGCGGGCCCCTGGCGGAGGCGGTCGAGGAACTCAAGGCGCTCCTGGAGCGCAGCCGCAACATCGTCGTGCGGGCCAAGGCGCGCTCGGCCAACCCCGAGCTCGAGCAGGCCCTGCGGGTTCCGCGCATGATCAAGCTGGCGATCTGCGTCGCCAAGGGCGCGCGGGACCGCACCGAGAGCCGCGGGGCCCACGCCCGTGAGGACTTCCCCGATCGCAACGATCGCGATTGGCTCTCGCGCACGCTGGCCACCTGGCCGGACGACGACGCCCTCGAACCCGAGCTGAACTACGAGCCCCTCGATGTGATGCGCATGGAGATGCCGCCCGGCTCGCGTGGCTACGGCAACGCGAAGACCATCGAGCATCCGGATACGGCCAAGCGCGTCGCGGAGGTCGAGGCGATCACGGCCTCCCTGCCCGACGCCGATCGACACGAGATCCAGCGAGCCCTGATGAGCTACGAGCTTCCCGAGAAGTACCGCGGCATGAACGAGCGCAGTGGAGTCGGAACCGCATGACCACCAACGGCCAGCCCAAGGGACGTACGCTTGTCTTCAACATCCTGCGGTTCAATCCGCAGGAAAAGGGGGACAAGCCCCGCATGGTCCGCTACGAGGTCGAAGAGGCCCCGGGCATGACCATCTTCATCGCGCTGAACCACATCCGTGAGCAGATGGAGCCGTCGCTGCAGTTCGACTTCGTCTGCCGCGCCGGCATCTGCGGCTCCTGCGGCATGGTCATCAATGGCCGGCCGGACCTGGCCTGTCGCACGTTGACGACGAAGTTCCCCGAGGGCGAGATCACGCTCATGCCGCTGCCGGCATTCGAGTTGATCGGCGACCTCTCGGTGAACACCGGCGAGTTCATGCGCTCGGTCGCCGAGCGGGTGGAGAGCTGGATCCACAGCGAGGAGGCGAAGGCGCCGGACCTCGATGTGCTCGAAGAGCGCATGGACCCGGACACGGCCGACGCGATCTACGAACTTGATCGCTGCATCGAGTGCGGCTGCTGCATCTCCGCGTGCGGCACGTTGCGGATGCGCGAGAAATTCCTCGGGGCGCGCGGCTTCATGAGCGTGGCCCGCTTCATGGCAGACCCGCGTGATGATCGCACCGACGCGGATTGGTATGAGGTCATCGGTGATGACGACGGTGTGTTCGGCTGCATGACCCTGCTGGGTTGCGAAGACACGTGCCCGAAGGATCTGCCGCACCAGGCCAAGATCGCCTACCTGCGCCGCCGGATGGTGAAGGCCTAGCGCCTACCCGTCTACGCCAGGTCGAACACCAGCACCTCGGCTCCCTCCAGGCTCCGGAG
>Ga0316202_10002357_pt1 | contig 12578 bp, 2 predicted proteins | sample 3monrhotite_MG_FD_204934 | JGI IMG/M metagenome (GOLD analysis project Ga0316202, IMG submission 204934) | Microbial mat bacterial communities from mineral coupon in-situ incubated in ocean water Damariscotta River, Maine, United States -... | ecosystem: Environmental > Aquatic > Marine >... | reverse complement strand
CGATGCCACCGTGGCCCTGGCCGAACATGTGGCTGGTAGCGAGGACGCCTTTGTTTCACTGATGAACCAACATGCCAGCGAACTGGGCATGCTTGACAGCCACTTCGTCAACAGCACCGGCCTGCCGCACAAAGACCACTACACCACACCACGCGACCTCGCCAAACTGGCCATCGCGTTAATTCGAGACTATCCCAAACACTACGATTGGTATTCACAAAAAGAATTCGTTTACAACGATATCAAACAATACAATCGCAATCGTCTGTTGTGGCGTAATAAATACGTGGATGGCATCAAAACCGGCCACACTGAGTCCGCAGGTTATTGTTTGGTAGCCTCGGCCGAGCGTGACGGCATGCGCCTTATTTCCGTGCTACTGGGTACGCGTAGCGATGAAGCCCGTTCCAGCGAAAGTCAAAAGCTGCTCACTTATGGTTTTCGCTTTTTTGAAACCCATCGACTTTACGAAGCCAACGAACCTCTCACTACGGCTCGCGTGTGGAAAGGTGCGCAAGAAGAATTATCACTGGGGCTGAATGAAGACCTCTACCTAACCATCCCCAAAGGTCAGTATAAAAAACTGGATGCCAACATGAATCTCGGCGCACGCATCATCGCCCCTATCAAACAGGGCCAGGTCTTTGGCACTGTCAACATCGCTCTTGGTGATGAGCAATATGCCGAACGCGAACTGGTGGCGTTGTCTGCAATCAAGCCCGGCGGTTTGTTTGGCAACCTTGTTGACGAGATTAAACTTTTGTTTGAATAGGCAAAGGACAACGAGATAATTTGTATCAATCATTGAAAGGTCAAGGTACCGCAAACCTATCTTGGCCAAAGCCATGTACTAAAAACTTGGCTCGTCAGAAAAATTTGTGGTTAGTTTCGTAAGCGCCAAAATATCAGTGTAATTGCTTTCTGGGCAGCCTTTTGTTTTTTTGGCAGCAGTGCCTCTTGATCTTTTACTGCCTCAATGAGCCTATAAAAAAATGTCGAAAACAAGCTAGAATGAGCAAAATTATCGATAACACATTCATTAGCATACCTATTGCATGATGAAAATATGACTAATTTTTCAAGCAGGTTAATATTTTCGAAAAGGTCTACTTATGGACAGGTGCTAACTAATTTCAGCTATAGCCCACAAGATATTATGGGGTTCAATCCTGTTCCTCTTTATTCGTATTTGCTACATTCGCATGCACTTTGGGTTTCGAATTTATATCTTCAAATATCGCTCGCAAACGAGCCATTTCTACCTTGACTATTTGGCTATGGATATAGGCACCCGGTGCAAAGACCTGCGTATAACACCAGTCAAGTGTAAAAATATCATCTTCAAAATCATCATCTAAATAATATTTACTTTGCAATGTGCCCGTTGCTTCCCTGGAATTTGGGTCACCCATTTTGAGCGCTATAGAAAAATGATCGAGAGTATAAATAGATAAGTTAGACAGGTCGAGTATGCGAGAGGAAACATCTTTAACCATACTTTCAGCAAGCACTTTATCCAACTCTACAACCACCTTGCTTATAGCATTCTCATATGTGAAACCCTTGCCAAGCTCAATCATTTTTTTGTGAAATGACTCAACAAGATAAAATACTACTTCCCACATATTATAATAGATCATGAACAGAGGTGGTAACATTGCGTTTGATGAATCACCAGCAGTTTTGACCACATACTGCGATGCCCGATAGAACTTGACCAAAGCCTTAATTGCCTTTTGCTTCAGATCTTCACTAAGAAAACACCCTTCTTCAAGTGAAGAAGAGGGCCTTTCGTCTTTCATAATGATATTCAAGTAGTAACGCCCTTGGAGCCACAGCATTGTTGAATAATACCGGACGCTAAATGGAAGAATTTTACCATCACCTGACGCCTCCACATCACTGTCTCCCTTTAGACGACACGAAGAAAAACTTTCCCACTTTATTGAGGAGAGGGTCATCTGGCCAAACATGGAATAATGTTGGTACAAATAGTTCTCATAAAACTCCGGCTTATTAACCATATCGCTGACATTTGCACACTCAGAAAACAATCCTTCATTTTTATTCAAACTACTACGCCGCAGCAGCACCTTGGCGGAGTGAGACATTGCTTTTGAGGTAGAATAACTATTTTGTTCAAATGCAAATTTTTCAGCCTCTTTCACCCAATTATGATCATTGTTGCGAATGATATTTTCAAATTTATTACGGAGCTCGGTCAAGCTAGAGATAATACTGTTGAATTTTTTTTGATTTTCATCGTTAAGGAATGTGCTGTAGGTTGCTCGATTCTCTGTAAGAAGCCGCCATGGAAGCATCTCTAGGAGTACAGTCCACATACTGATCACGCTCAGATATGCCGCCGCAGAGTTTCCGTTCAGCCCACCTTTTTCGAATGCTGTTGCTGAAAGAGACATAAGACCAATCGCATAAGGAAACACGTGGCCTTGTCCACCAAATTTTTCACCTCGAATAGTTTTGAAATTAATGACTCCATCTTTATATCCAAAAATACACTTCCTAAATTCTTCCAATGAAGTTTTCGAAGTTACAGCGTCTAAAGCACCATGAACAAATGGCAGATATTCACCCAGCATTTCTACTAGCTCCATCATACGTTTTTGATACTTAGAAATATCTTGGGAGCTTTCAAAGGATCTGTCTAGTTGAAATTTCAAAACCTTATCTCTCATTCTGAGGTGGGTCTCTTTAGAATGTTTAATAAGAAGGCTATACCCGGCGCGAAGCAGTGTTTTTCCTCCTAGGTAGCAAGTGCGCTCATCATGTGAGTTCAGAACATCAAGTTGTTTGGCGATATTCATAAAACATTTATAAGACAGGCCCGGTTTCCCCATATACAACTTGATGACGGCTCTTCGGTAATGCCATACGTCTATATTAGCAAATTGGTTGTAATAGCTATCCTTGGAATCGTTTTGATTATGGCAGCATTGAGGATATCCGACTGTGTTAGAATTCTCTGCCACCCAATCGAGCAATGAATCAATACAGTCTTTTGTTTGCTCCTCCTTTTTTTTAGGGATGCTACTGGAAAGTCGCACCATAACCCCCCCCTGAATATTTTCCACGGGATGGCCTCCAGTATAATGAACAGCACTTCGCTTAAGATGAAGAAACCGTAAGGCCCAGTAAGGTTGCTTAAGCATATCCATTTTTGAATCTTTCACATGAATTGCTCCAGGCATATTACAATGTCGCTCTACCTGCTCAATGGCTTTGGTATAAATTGCTGCGCTGAGTGAGTAATTCCCCATTCGTTCTTCTACTGATGCACGCTTCATATAAGCCTCAATCAAAGCCATTAACACATCAAGATTTCCTGTTATTTCCTCATTTTCATAGATAGAAATTGCAGATTGATACTGTGTATTTGCTTCATCAAAGGATTGCTCCCAGAAGTGAAAATTTCCTAAAATTATGTACAAATTTGCAACTGCATTTTTTGAAATGATATTATCGTTACTAAGCTCTGACGCCAACATTTTTTTATAGGTACGTTTAATGGAATCCATTGCATCAAGAGAAAAACTGAAGGCGGCTGATTCTTTTTCGCTAATTGTAGTGATGTAATGAATTTCTTGTTCGTACAGTGAAGAAAAACGATATCGATAATAACTATTCCTCACTTTCCTAATATGATTATTAAGTACTTTATTAATTATAATTTCGACTACTTTAGCTAATTCTGGCGAATTATGAACGTTGAGCGTCTGATACATCCTGTTGATATGCGGACGTGAAAATCCCATGTCGTGGAATTTCATAATGTAATGAAAAACAGCAAACGATGAAACTACCAGCTTGTCATCGGCATTTATAAATACTCGAGCAAGATGATGGTGAAATAGTATATAAAGATGAGAGGCTAATATTAGTCTCTGAATGTCTTTCGTGCGAAATTCTAGGCGGTAACCACTCTTACCTTGACCCTCTACTACAAAAGAGTCGAAAATTGTAATTATGCGTTTACAGTTCCCCCAGGAGTGGATTGCTAGAAAATGGACAAATGCTTTAGCAGAAAAAAAACTATTCTCTTGGCCTGTTCCCCACTTACAATCACGTAAATCTCCAATAGACAAGTAAGGTAGATTTTTTTTCTTCATGCATTCAGCAGACTCCTTTGGTGACAAAATTTGGGAAACCACTACATGTTCAATCATGCTGTCGAGCAAATAGAGATTTCCATCAGAATGATCTGTCAGCAAGCTTGAGATGTAGATATGATCTCTAAAAAGGCTCTCGTATAAAGAATTTGGGCTTCCAAGTTCAGATAAATATGCATCATACATATCTCTTCCTGAAATAAAAATATAGGTTGCATGGGTGGTGGATATTAGGCTTTTCAATTCGCCTAACAAATTGTCCACCTGTCTTTTTCTACTTCTGCGCTCGGATTTATCTAGAGCCTCTCCTGGTTCAAAGACATCCCCCTTTCTGTTGGTAAGTTTATCTAGCTCATCGAAAACAAATATGATATGCCATCCACTATCTGTAGCTGCTTTTAGAATGTTATTAAATTCGAGTTCAATTTCGTTACTGTTGAGTACCTGTCTACGGTACTTTGTCAGAAATGAAATACCTTTAAAATTAGTGCCATGACTTTTTTCTGAGGAGTGACTCATATTAGTCAAAAGGTGTGACAGGCGGCGATGAATTTTCAGGCTTGAGTTCAGGTCATATATGTTCCATAATTTTCCAAAACACCATATGACGGTCAGGATTATGCTCCACTTGTAAATCCATTGGAATAAGTTTCTAGCTTCTAATTCACTAAGAGGATCGCCCAATGAGACAAACAGTCTCATAAAGGCAGACAATGGATTCCCTAAGATCGGAAATAGCTCAAGTGCAGACAACAACAGAAGGCCAAGAAAAAGTAGGGGAAACACTAGCAGCCACCTACACAATAACAACTTTTTTCGGCAGCTGTTATTAAACCCCTCAAACATCAAGGAAACCACGTCGTTAAGTACTTGCATGGAACCAAGGCGTTTCTCGTTGCCCAGGCTGATATTAACTTGCAAGACCCTCTTGGGTTTTTTATCCTTGTCTCGCTTAGTGAAGTTATCTAGTGTCCACTTGTTCTTTAATTTAACACTACACTCATATTCATCTAGAGCTGTTTTCACAAACTCTGTTTTTCCAACACCTCGGTATCCAGCAACAAGGTATGCCCCACCACTATTCCAATTGGACTCAAGAATATTTTTGAGTTTGAGTTTCTCTTTATCACGCCCTACAAAAAATTCACTATCATTTTTTCTAAGTCGGTAATTCTCTAATTCAATTATAAACCTGGGCTCCTTTAAACTATCAGCCCATTTTGGAACATCATTTCCTGCTACAGTTGACCTTGATGAGTCTGTGCGACCGGATGATTGTGATACTGTTTCATTTTGTTGTTTCACGATAGAATCCAGTGGTTGTTTGAGTCCGTAGGTAGCAATCTGCATTCTTTCTGTCTGGAAACCATTTGATACTATACCTTGTAGTATCGATTTACAGGTTCATCATCCTGAATTTCTGGTGAGAAAACCTAAAAGATCGCCCTCATACTATATCCATAGTATTTGATATGTAGGTATTCATTGCACGCCTTCCTCATTCCATGAATGCATTAAAACTCCTCGCGATGCCAGTTATTACTCGACAACAACCCCTGTGTTACTCTACCTACGGCCATCCTTGGCCTAGTCATCATTTTGTCTCACCTAAAAGTGCCTACTGTTGGTGCCATGAAATGAATATAGCGCACACTTAACATCTAAATTTCAACCGCTATAGATATATAAACTGGACACATTTGTTTTTCTCCGCGTCATTCCAAAAAAAGCTAATCCAGTACCAAACAAAAACAATGCACCCGGCTCGGGAACACTGACATTGTTGATCGTTACAAGCGTGTTCTCAAAAAGAACATCGGCAAAGCTGCCGGGAAGTGCAAACGCCAGAGGAAATCCTTCAGTCAAATCAGTCGGCGTATAGCCTGCCGAAAAAGTTGCCAAGCCGGCTGACGTTGCTTCAAATGTCAACGATGCGAGCAAGACATCTGCCCCGGAAACCGGCGCAGGAAAAGCCAGTCCTGCAAGTCCGTCACCATCCATAGTCAATCCCGGCATCCAGGTCGCATTCACAAGGGGCAACATACTTTGGTTAACAAGACCAGAATCAAAGCTCAAATCCAGCCCCCAGCCTAATACCGGATCAGGTATATCTGCCAAAATACTAATGGTAAAAATGTCACCTACGAAAACAGCATTGTTTGATGCCTCAAGGGATACAGTGACCGGTAGCGCCCATGCAACCGTTGGCATTATTAACGATAAAACAGTACCTAAAAAAACTTTTTTCATATCCCGTCCCCGTATAACGCTATTGATTAAAGAAATATCCGTACCAGGTTTGATAGTCTACAAAGGTAATACAGTTATCCCCATCATAATCTGCGTCACCATTGTATCCAGATTGTCCTTCACAGCGGCCGAAACTCGCGTAGAAAATGGCGTAATCATCGCTATCCACATCGCAGTCATTGTCCAGATCGCCTAAAACGGGTCCGCCGCATCCAGCCGCTGCTTCAACTGTAATCGTTATCTCTTCTGCGTCGCTGGCCGATGGCACACCATCATCGTTTACAATAAAAGTCACGGAATGATCGCCAGACTGGGTAGCGTCCGGCGTCCAACTGAACATCGCCGTGCCGTTGCCGTTATCTACAAAATCCGCTCCCGCAGGCAAGCTATCGATTGTAAACGTGAGGTCGTCACCATCGGGATCACTGGCCGTCAGGTTAATGGTTAACGGTTCGCCCTCGTTCACTGTGCGATTACCCACAGGTGCCAGTACCGGCGGACGATTCACATCACCAACACTAATAGTTATGTCTTCGCTATCGCTGGCTATGGGCGTACCATCGTCCGTAACACTGAAGCTGACCGGGAAGTTATCCGCCTGCGCAAAGCCCGGCGTCCAGTTAAACACCGCCGTACCGTCACCGTTGTCTACAAAATCCGCTCCCGAAGGTAACCCGTCTATTGTAAACGCGAGAGCATCACCATCGGGATCACTGGCCGTCAGGTTGATGGTTAACGGTTCGCCCTCGTTCACTGTGCGATTACCCACAGGTGCCAGTACCGGCGGACGATTCACATCACCAACACTAATAGTTATGTCTTCACTATCGCTGGCTATGGGCACACCATCATCCGTTACGCTGAAAGTGACTGCAAAGTTATCCGCCTGCGCAAAGCCCGGCGTCCAACTGAACACCGCCGTACCGTCGCTGTTGTCCACGAAGCCTGCGCCTGTGGGTAAACCGACCACGGCAAAAGCCAAGTCATCGCCATCAAGATCAATGGCTGACAGATTGATGGTTAACAGCTCATCCTCTTTCACAGTACGGTTACCGACGGGCGCCAGTTCCGGTGGACGATTTACATTACCCACGGTAATAGTGATTGCTTCTGCATCACTGGCCATGGGTACTCCGCTGTCCGTAACGCTGAAGGTCACCGGGAAATTATCCGCTTGTGCAAAACTTGGCGTCCAGCTAAACATCGCTGTGCCATCGCCGTTATCAAACAAGGTGGCACCAGTGGGCTCATCAGCCATCGCAAAGCTCACGCTGTCCAGGTCCGGGTCACTGGCGCGGATAATGAAGGTCAGTTCTTCTCCTTCGTTTGCATCACGATTGCCAATGAAGTCAAGCACCGGAGGACGGTTTACGTTACCCACGGTAATCGTAATTTCTTCGTCATCGCTGGCCATCATCGGCACGCCATCATCGGTCACGATGAAGGTGACCACAAAGTTATCCGCTTGCGCAAAGCTCGGCGACCAACTGAATGTCGCTGTACCGTCGCCGTTGTTGACTAACGTCGCACCGGTAGGTGGGTTCGCCATGACAAAGCTGAGATTGTCGCCATCCGGGTCGATGGCGCTGATAATAAACGTCAGGTCACCACCTTCATCCACGAGCTTATTACCAACGGGATTGAGTACTGGCGCACGATTGACGTTATTTACAATTAGGAAAAAGTTCTGGCTATCGGACAAACCACCCGAGTCGGTAACAGTGACTAATACCAAGTAATTATCGGTGTCATCGAAGCTCGGTTCCACGTTCAGGGAAGCAGTACCGTCACCGTTATCAATCAAGATAATAAAGGGCGGGCCTGTAAAGCTGAATGCGAGGCTGTCTCCCACATCAGGATCACTGGCTGATAGCGGCACGGTCAAACTACCACCTTCATCCACACTCTGATCAGCGATGGAATCCAGTGCCGGTGGCTGGTTAACATCAATGACCTGTAACGCGAAGCTCTGACTGTCACTCAAGCCACCACTGTCGGTAACGGTCACTGTCACCTCGTAATCATCAGCGTCGGTAAATCCGGGAGCAATATTCAGCGAGCCTGTTCCGTCGCCGTTGTCGGTCAACGTCACAAACGCAGGCCCCACTACCGACAAGCTGAGGGGGTCACCAAAATTGAGATCACTGGCCGTCAACGGCACATCCACTGTCTCTCCTTCATTGACCACCTGGTCAGCGATGGGATCAATTTCCGGTGGATAATTGGTATCGGCTGCTCCGGTATAGAATATCCAGCTGTACGAATTTGCCATCTCGGTGCCAACTAGATTACACACACCGCCAATCCCACCCACAATCGTTGCGCGATAGGCCGTATCAGCTGACAAGAAGAATTGGCTATTGGGATGCGGTGCGTCCAGGCCGAGGCGCAGCACCGCAATAGTGGTGCCACCCGCTGGCGGGTCTTCCACGGTCATATCAACCGGGATATGCCGTATTGCTTCGCCAGCGTCATTCAGTTCTTCCAGGTAAAAGGTTCCCTCTTGTACCAGGTCGGCGGACACCACTTGCAGACCCTTGCTGGGGTCCATGGGGTCAATCAGTGCTGTGACTACATTGCTCCAGGTATCGGCACGCAGGCAGGCTGCATCCACACGCGGGGTAAATACCGCCACCACTGAACTGGTAATAGGGATGTTGGCCTGGTTAGGTGCCGGGTTAACCGCCAATACCGTCGGCGGCACATCCTCGGGCAAGGGCACAAAGTTGGCCGGATAGGTGTTGAGGATATTGCACGCCGTACCGTCAGGGCCGGTGTCCACCGTCAGAGTGATATTTTCGGCGGCAATCGCCTGGCAGGCGATAATCTCGCCTTCGAGCAATGATTGAACACGGAACCCAGCCGTTACCGTTTCTCCGGGCGGAATGTGTCCGAAGCTGCGAATTTCACTGGACGTGGAAACGGGCGTACCATTGATATCCACCAATCGTGCATCCCCGCCCACAAACAATTCCAGACTGGTGTAAAGCGCAGGCCGATTAGAAGTGTTGGTTATCTCGACAATGAGATCGTAGATCTCTTCGAATATCACATCCGGCGCACCCACGCGGCTGGGATGACGCACCACGACTTCGAGTTCTGGCGGGCCAAGCACCTGTACCGATGTACCCGCCGAGCCATTGATGGGCACCGGTGTCGGCAGACCACCTCCAGTGATGGACCCCTCAAAGTTGACATCGATATTGTGCGTACCGATGCCATCACCACGAATGATGAATTGACCCGCTCCTATATCACCCGGTGCAATCTCACCAATAAGAACACTATCCGTTGAATCGATTAAAGAAACTTCAGTGATATCGGTTCCCACTCCAGCACGGACTGGCGTAAGCCCGGCGGGTAGATTGACACTGGCATTCATGTCGCTGAGGAAAAAGTTGCTCGACAAATTCCCCAGCAGCAATGTGACCTGAAAGAATTCCTTCAGCGTCTTGATCCTGCCGTCGATGATGATCACGCCGGGAATTGTTCGCCCTTCCCCATCAGTGATGATCACAACTTGTGGGCAATCGGTGATACAACCCGTGAGGGTGCCGCTGGCGCTTCCACCGCCTCCGCCAGCACCACCGAACCAGGCACTGCCGATGCCATAACTCACTGAACCGGGGTTAGGGTTAACCACAATTGCTTGGCTTATGGTGACCGGGAAGGAACCAATGGTGAGCACCACTGTGAACATAGATACATTGAAATTAGTAGCATCGGCCGGATCGATAACGCCATCAGCTACCAGCGTATCTATTTCATCTTGAGTCAGTGGCCGTGAATGGGCTTCGGCGAACACAATCTCGCTTGGATCAAGCTGGACTACTTGCACCGGCTGCGCGGAAGCCACCGGTTTAGGCGCGGCCGCCAGATCGTCGATGGCCGACGCAATCAACGTATTCTGCTGATTGTGCCGCAGTGACACATCAAGACAGAAATCCGTGGTGGCGGAATCGAGTTTCATGGAAACAACACTCGCCCCACCCTCGATGCGCACAGTGGTGTTGGCACGTGAAGTTCCGCAGACTTCAATCACCGACAACGCGGTTACCTGCGGCAGGGCATCCAACACCGGTGGTGCAAATGAACCGGTATTTTTGACCGCGGGTGTACCAGGAATCAACGGCAATACAATGCCACCACGAGTCAGCTCCACTTTCACACTGATCACACCATCGGCCAAAGCACAGGCATTGATACCGTCGAAATTGACCGTGCCCGAAGCATCGTTAGCTGCAAACGATGCACTGCCAGAAGTAACACCGCCTTGGTCGATTAAGCTCACTTCAAAGCTGTCGGCACTGGTGGAGTCCGTACCGAACTTCACTTCACCACCCACGTTGGCGCAGCTGTCCGCAGTAATCACATCGAACACACCCGCTGAGAGCACACGCGCACCCAGTACCGTGTTTTTATGAAGCATACCGCTGTTGTGTTTCACCTTACCCCGTAACAAGATATTGCGAAGCGGTTCATCGGCATCATCACTGCTGATAACCAGGGTACCGAAGACCCCGGTGCCCGCCGTTGTACCCGTGGGCGGCGCAAAAGTCACCACCACGTTACGGGATTCATCGAGCGCCAAGGTGAATGGCAACGAATCGCCCAGGGAAGGCACGACTGTAAACATAGGTTCATCAACACTCAATGCACTGACCGTCAAAGGACCTGCACCCATGTTGGTGATAGTCACAATCTTCTCGACCAGTCCACCTACCTCGACCCTGCCGAAGTTAATGCTGGAGGGCGTCTTGATGTCACCAGGCTCGGTAGCCAACACACCACGCCCCGTAACGTTGACCAACACCGGACTACCGGCATTACTGTAGAAAGTAACAGTCCCGAAAAAATCGCCTTCGCTGCTTGGTGCAAAACCGATCGCAACAGTGCGCATCGCACCATCAACATCAATGTCGAAACTCGTTGGCGGGAACACACTGAATGTCAAGCCGCTGCTTTGCACATCGCTGATGGTGAGCGTAGAGCCACCGGTGTTGTTGACAGTCAAGTCTGCACTGGTGCTGGTACCCACCAATACATCACCGAAATCAAGCGAAACCGGTGTGACTGCAAGTATTGGTGGTGGCACGTCGTTGACAGTCCATTGAAATTCCAACGGATCCGTATTGACAGAAGGATTCACACCATCGCTTACAGACACCGTAACGCTATAGCTACCCGCTGAATTGAAACCCAGCAAGCCGGAGATCGAACCACTGCTAAGATCAATTCCCAGCCCTGGTGGTAGACCGGTAGCACTGAACGTTAATGGATCACCATCTTCATCACTGGCAATGATCTGTAATGTAATAAATATTCCTTCATCAGAACTCTGTACCCCAGGAAAAGTAACTGTGGGTAGCTGATTGCCTTCGGCAACAGTCCAGGTAAAAGGAACTGTAACCGGTGTATTGACAGTATCCGTAACCGAAACTGTCACGTCGTAGCTATCTGCAGTATCAAAATCTAAGCTGCCACTAATGACACCGATGGCAGCATCAATGGTCAATCCTGCCGGTAGACCCGCTGCACTGTATTCGAGTGCGTCACCGTCACTAGCAACAATTGCCAGGGAAACAGAATCACCTTCTGTACTGGACTGCGGGCCGGGGTTGGTGACATTGGGTGGTTCGTTAACAATTAGGCAGTTAGTAGTTGTGTTAAGGCAATCCAATATAATTTCAAAATTCCCTGTCTCATCCAGACCAGTTTCACCGATGCTAACCAGGTAGGTGCCGGCGCCCGCCAGGGTATGGTCCAGAGAAAAGCCACAGGTGACGGCTTGGTTAAACTGGTTGCGTCCCACGCATGAGGATGTCGCCACCTCAGTGCCACTGGAGTCACGCAGACTTAGGTTGACGTCCAGGCCATTCGTTAGCGTGCGCAGGTTTAAACGGACCTGGTCACCAGCGTTGCCGGTAAACGTATAGAAGTCCATGTCGGTGCCCGGGCTCAGTGTGTCAGTTATTGCCACGTCATACTGCAAGGCTACCGGTGCAATCGCCGGGAACAGTCTTTCCAATTGCAGGTTAAAATTCCCTGTCTCATCCAGACCAGTTTCACCAATACTAACCAGGTAGGTGCCGGCGCCCGCCAGGGTATGGTCCAGAGAAAAGCCACAGGTGACGGCTTGGTTAAACTGGTTGCGTCCCACGCATGAGGATGTCGCCACCTCAGTGCCACTGGAGTCACGCA
>Ga0316202_10002356_pt1 | contig 12578 bp, 13 predicted proteins | sample 3monrhotite_MG_FD_204934 | JGI IMG/M metagenome (GOLD analysis project Ga0316202, IMG submission 204934) | Microbial mat bacterial communities from mineral coupon in-situ incubated in ocean water Damariscotta River, Maine, United States -... | ecosystem: Environmental > Aquatic > Marine >... | reverse complement strand
CCATCGCGATCTCGGGAGAGAATGCTCTCCGACAGCCCACACCCATCACCGCCTTGCCCGCTCATGCCGTTCCCATTCCGCCAAAGCCTGATCAGCATCTGACACTTCGCATGATGGGAGGGGCCATGGGTGGCCGTCACGGCGGAGACAACATCTGGGCCTTCAACAACATATCCGATCTACAACCCAATCCATTTGGATCCTTCCAACAAGGCGAGGCTGCACGGATCACACTGGTGAATGATACGTCGTTTCCACACGGCATTCATTTGCACGGTCATCATTTCTACGAAGTCGGGGCAGATGGCGGCCTTGGCGATCTGCGCGACACGACGCTCGTCAATGCAAGAGAAAGCCGCGATATCATCTGTACCTTTGATAACCTCGGAAAATGGATGCTGCACTGTCACATGCTGAGCCATGCCGTTGGGGGAATGCGCACATGGGTAGAGGTCACATGAGACAAGCCCTGCTGGCAGTGATGTTTTTGGGCACACCTGCACTGGCGGATCATGAGTTGTTAGATCGTGATGTTTCTGCAGGCCAGACGCTCTACCAAGAACAGTGCGCGGCTTGTCACGGAGTCAATCTTGAGGGGCAGCCGAACTGGCGGTCGGCAAATGATGATGGAACACTGCCCGCCCCACCTCATAACGAAACAGGTCATACCTGGCATCACGACAACCAGTTGTTATTTGAATATACCAAACTTGGAGGAAGAGGTGCATTGGCAGCCAGAGGAATTGATGACTTCAACAGCGGGATGCCTGGCTTTGAGAATGTGATCACTGACGACGAGATTTGGGATATTCTGGCATACATCAGGTCGACTTGGCCCGAGCGGGTGCAAGACATGCAAGCCCGTCGCAACCCGCCCCACTGAGGTGCTGGCGTGGATCACTGATATGTATCAGCGCGGCACCTTAGCGGCCATCTGTGCGCTCCGATAGGACGTATCTGCCACGACCAACCCGCTGCAACTTTCCTTCCCCACAGAGGTCAGTGAGAGCACGGTAACACGCTTCGTGGGTCAGATTGATCCGGCCAGCAAGCTCGGTCACCGCACCTTGATGATAGCCAGCCTGCACGGCTACGAGAACGCGGTGCTTTGCAGATCGGATAGCAAGAATTTCGGAATGCGCCCGATACTGCTGAACCTGGGTTGCCAGGTGCTGTGCAAACCGCATGGAGAAATCTGATCCAGCGCGCATCAAATCAAGAATTGTGCTGCGGTCGTAGCAAGTGACTTTGCTGTCGCTCATACATACCGCGTCGCAATGATACGCATCTGAGAAGACAGACGCTTCTACGAAGTAATCTCCCTGTGCTGCCCGATGAATGACCAAGATGTCGCCAGTTTCCGTCATCCTTTGAAGCGTTACGCCACCGCTTATCACCCGAAAGAAACCGTATGTTCGTTGGCCCTGTCGAAACAGGCTCTCACCGCGCTTGGCCGCGATGGTCTTGAGCGCAGTGTTTGGTAACGCAGTCAGGAGTTCATCCAACATATGATCCAAATCATATTTGGTTCGCGCGCCCTTGCATAGCCTGTACAAAACTGGAGCCTTTTATGAAGTCGTATCTGATAGCCGCCACCTATGTCCTCGTCACTTCATCAGCATTCGCACAACACATGCATGGGTCTGGCGGAGCAACGGAAACGGGCCAGTCGCAATTCGCCGCCATCGCTGAGATTGTGGCGCTACTGCGAGAAGACCCTTCGACAGATTGGTCCAAGGTCAAGATCGACGCACTGCGTGAGCATCTTGTCGATATGGACAACGTGACGACGCGTACTTCGGTTGAAACGATGATCGATGGTGAAACGGTCACATTCGTTGTTACTGGTGATGGGGCAACAGTCTTGTCGGCCCAGCGAATGGCGACGGCACATGCCCCGATGCTTCAGGCTGAAACCGGATGGCAAGTTAACATTCAGCAGATAGCTAACGGCATTCAGATGTCGGTCGGGTCACCAGACGAGGAGACTTTGGAGCAAATTGTAGGGCTTGGGTTTCACGGATTGATGACCATTGGTGCGCATCACCAACAACATCATATGATGATTGCATTGGGTCGCGATCCGCACTGATTTTTGGTAGCCACAAAATGGCGCTGTGTCCGCAACCTGTATATTCGGCATTTGATCAATGTCCGGTTCTACCGCAGCGGGTTTCGAGGAGTTTTACGCTCATGCAGCAAAAACCGCGCTGCAAGCGCACGCAGCACAAATTACGAATTCACAGGTTGGGCTCTTAGCCCGAATTCGCCGCGCATGGCAGGAAGGTCCGCTGTCGGGAAAACAGGGCCAAATTTTGTAGATGCCGCTATCTGCGCATAGCTGGCCTTGGTGACCAGTGCAGCATTGATGTTCTGGTCACATGGGCTTTGAATGGCTGCATTTCACAATCCGAACCAAGGACTGCGCTCCCGTAGAGATTGCGACTTTCCGCCCTTCGCGTCGTTTCTGCCACTATCAGACTGGACTCCTGTCGCCACCAGAGCGGTACTGCCTGCACGCAATGACCCATTCGCGTACGCAGCCCGCTTAGCTCGGGCTCTGCTCAGTAGCAGCGGGAGTTCTCCGCTGATCACCTGAGGAAGCAACGATGACCAAATCAACCAACAAGCCCAGCACCAAACCCAAGGCCACCACTCGGACCACCAAGAAGGCCCAGCTGATCAAATTGCTGGGAACTAAAGCGGGCACTGACATCAAGACGCTGAGTTCTAAGCTGGGCTGGCAACAGCACACGACGCGGGCGGCGATGAGCGGGCTGCGTAAAGCAGGTTATGAGGTGGCAGGGGAAAAACCGGCGAAGGGCGGCATGTCCAAGTTCCGGATCTTATCTGCCCCCACCGCGCAAACAGAGGCTCCAACAGGGGTGCCAGCAGATGGGGCGTGACCCAAACCCACTACGCCCTGTGACGCTGCACCAATGGCAGGCGGTCTTTGGATCGCCTCCGCCCGCACATTTGTCAGTGCCGTTCATGCAAAAGGCGATTGGCTATGAACAGCAATCCAAGGCGCTGGGCGGGCTGTCCGCAGCAACGCGCCGCACGCTGCGCCAAATTGCCAAGGGGGAGAGCGTCGCCACCGCTACCCCAGCAAAGCTGAGCATCGGAGCCCACCTTGTGCGAGAATGGAATGGCAGAACCTACCAGGTGCATGTCACTGAGCGTGGCTTTGAGATGGACGGCAAATCATGGTCGTCGCTCTCGGCCATCGCCAAACACATCACAGGCGCAACCTGGTCTGGCCCGCGCTTCTTTGGCTTGATTAGCAAAGGGGGAGGGCGGGTATGAACAAGCTGCGCTGTGCCATCTATACGCGCAAGTCATCTGAGGATGGCTTGGAGCAAGAGTTCAACTCACTGGATGCACAGCGCGAAGCCTGCGCCGCTTACATTGCCAGCCAGAAACACGAAGGCTGGGTGCTGCTGCCAGAGCACTATGATGATGGCGGGCTCTCAGGCGGATCCCTAGAGCGACCTGCGCTCCAACAGCTGCTGCGGGATATCGCGGACGGCCGGGTTGATCAGATCGTTGTTTACAAGATCGACCGGCTCACCCGCTCCCTCGCTGACTTCTCCAAGATCGTTGACACGCTGGATGCGGCAGGCGCCTCTTTTGTATCTGTCACCCAATCGTTCAACACAGCCACCAGCATGGGGCGTCTGACACTGAACATGCTGTTGTCATTTGCGCAGTTCGAACGAGAGGTGACGGCAGAACGCATCCGCGACAAGATCGCCGCCTCCAAGCGCAAGGGTCTTTGGATGGGAGGCAGCGTGCCCATGGGGTACGATCCAAACGGGCGAACTCTGACGATCAATGAAGCCGAAGCGAAGATCATTCGAACACTCTTCGAACTTTACGAGACGCATGGAACAGTGCGGCTGGTGAAAGAGGCCGCTGAAAAACTTAACTTGCGCACACGCAAACGCGAGACGCGCGCTGGCAAACAAACTGGCGGCGGTCTGTTTGATCGTGGCCACATCCATCACATCCTCACCAATCCGATCTATGCAGGTAAGATCCGGCACCGCAAAGAGATCTACGAGGGACAGCATGAGGCAATCATTGATCCAGACCGCTGGGATCGCATCCAACAGGTCCTGCAGGATGGTGCGTCAAAGGGCAGGGCGGCCAAAACTGCAAAGAACACATCCCTGCTCTGCGGCAAGCTTTTTGATGAGATAGGAGATCGGCTCACGCCATCGCATTCCAAAACCAAGGCTGGGATACGGCTGCGGTACTACGTGTCCCACCGCTTGATCAAGCACAGCGGTGAGGCAAATAAGGATGGCTGGCGGTTGCCAGCGCAAGAGCTGGAGACAAAGGTTGCACATCTCCTGCGCCAACACCTCAACAAGCCGACTTTCCTCAGCAACCTGGTTGGGGATGCTTCGGCAGCAGCCATTGCGACGGCCAGAGCCAATATCGAAGCGCTCAGCGCCATACAGAAAGTCAGCTCGATCCTCGACCTCATTGACCGCATTGAGCTCGCTGCTGGCAAACTCAGCATTCTTATGAATGGGGAACAGCTTGGCACGCTACTGGAGCAGGCAATGGAAGATGTTCAGAACGAACAGTTGACGATCACAATGCCGTTCCAGTTCCGCAAGCGAGGTGTTGAGACAAAGCTGATCTTTGCTGATGCGCCTGCCCAACGTGATGACACACTGATCAAGAACGTCGCGATGGCGCATCACTGGTTTGAGCAGATCAAAGCGGGCCAGACCTTGTCCGAAATTGCCAAGGCAAACGGCATCTCATCCCGGCGCGTGCAACAGATGATCGAACTGGCGTTTCTTGCACCCGACATCACGAACGGGATCCTCGATGGAATCCAGCCATTTGGCCTCACATCCCACTGGTGCAAGCAACACGCGATCCCTGCCAACTGGCAGGATCAACGCGCCCTCATCGCGACTCTCTGACATCACAAAACCGGACACTGCTACCGTGCAAATGCGGTCTGCAGACTTCCGCGGATGTTGCGCCGGGTATCAGGCGGATCTACCGTCTGGGCTGAGGTCACGCCGTCATAACCTACGGATAACGAGGGACTATATCAACGGACACTTGCGACGTCTGGTCTGGGGGGACTGTGTGGCTGGGATGGTAGGATTCGAACCTACGGTACACTGTACCAAAAACAGTTGCCTTACCACTTGGCTACATCCCAACTGAGGGGCTAATTAAGGGGACTGGGCGCTGGGTGCAAGCCTGTTTTCGCAAAAAGTTATTCCTCGGACGCATTCATATTCAGAAGATCGCGGCGGGCCAGTTCTGCGCGCTCTTGATCGACGATTTTTTCAAGCTCTTTGTCGGCTGTCGCTTCCACGTCCTGAACCGGTGCAGGGGCAGGGGGGCGCGTTTGCTCTGATTTTGTTGACGTTTCTGCGGGGGCCTTCAAAATCTCAGGCAGGTTTTCAATCCGGTAGCTGGGCACGGGCGCGGCCATGTCTGCCCCGTCCAGCGCCGCTTGGGTCAGGCGGATCGCCTCGCTCCGGGCCAGAACGATGCTGGTCTCATTTTGATCAATCCACGCCGCCATCATCAGTGTGATCCAGAAATCATCGACCGATTCCACCCAAACCGACACCTCGGGGCTGTCCAGCACAAAAGGCAGATCGTTCAATGTCTGCAACGCCAGTTGACGTGCGGCGTCCAGATCGGTGTCCGAGGCGACACACAGCGCAAATGTAAAGCGGCGCTCTGCATTACGGGAGAAGTTCACGATGCGGCTTTTGAAGACGGTCGCATTGGGGATGCGAATGTGATTGCCATCAAAGCTGAGCAAGATAGTGGCGCGGCTGGTCAGGCGGATCACCTTGCCGGTGTCGCCGTTGATCTCGACCGTATCATTGGGGCGGAAGGGCTGGCGGATCGACAGCATGATCGAGGCGATGAAATTCTCCACCGTGTCGCGCACCGCAAAACCGATGGCGAGGCCGACAATCCCGGCCGCGCCCAAAATGCCCGACAGCAGCGCCGTTGCGCCGACGATGTCCAGCGCCACAACCAAGCCGCCGATCACAAACAACAGACGCAGGATCTGGCGGTAGATATCGGCGATAAAGGCGTTGGGCGACAACCGGTCCCAAGGTTGACGCAAACGCGTGATGAAAAACCCGGCAAACACGATCAGGACAAAGACACCCAGCGCGATCAGTGCCAGCGGCAAGAACGCCACCAACTGCACGGCGCGGGCCTTGAACCGGTCCACCGCGGGGTTCAGCCGGCGGGCCACATCCGTGGTCTCGAACACCTCGTTCTCGATCGCAACCACGCCCTCGACCCGGCCCACCAGCTCTGACAGGCGCACCGCCGTTGCCGTATCAAGCGTTGTGCCGCGCAGGGTGACAATGCCGGAGGACACTGTCACGCTGATGTCTTCATAGCCCTCCAGCTCGCCCAGAATATCGCGGATGCGCGTGGCGATGGCGGCATCGGCGCTGGCGTTGTCTTCGATGGCGATGGTGCCGTTGGGTTGGTCCACGCTTTGCGCGAGGGCGGCAAACGGCAGGAACAGGCACAAGATCAGGGCAAAAAGGCGCATAACAATATCCGTGGTAAAATTCGCCCCGATCTTAGGTCGCGCCCCTAGCTTTGACAATCAATCAGGATCGCCCCGGATCGCTCGGCGGCCTCAACCGCTTGATGCGCTTGCACGGTTTCGGCCAGCGGATAGATTTTCTCAACCGGGCAGTCCAACCCACCATCGGTCAGCGCGTTGTGCAGCCGGGTGATGGTCTGCTCCCGCTCGGCGGGGGGCAGCAGATAGATCAGGATGATGTCGATGGTCACCGCCTTGAACAGCAGCGGATAGAACGGCAGCGTGGGTGAGAGCTCCTTGGCCGCGCCATAGGCGGCAATCCGGCCATTTGGCGCGATCACCTCGGTGTCCATGGCGATGTTGATGCCGAACTCCACCTCGACAATGGTTTCGACAAATGCGCCATCATTGGCCGCCAATACTTGCGCAGGCAAATCATCGGCGCGGTAGTCGATCACATGGTCGGCGCCGGCCGCCCGTACTGCCTCCATATCCTTGGGGCTGCAGGTCGCGATCACCTTTGCGCCGCCCCATTTCGCCAGCTGAACGGCCAGCAGCCCCACGGTCCCCGCGCCGCCTTGGATCAAAACGGTGTCCCCCGCAACATCGCCGCCGCCAAAGACCGCATGGCAGGCGGTCAGCCCCGGAATGCCAAGGCTTGCCCCGGTTTCGAGACTGACGGCATCGGGCAGCGGCACGGCTTGCTGCGCAGGCAGGGTGATGTGGCTGGCCGCTGTGCCGAAGGGGCGCTGCCATTGGCCATTCCAGATCCAGACCCGTTGCCCGACGCGGGCCGCATCCACGCCTGCGCCGACCGCAACGACTTCGCCTGCGCCATCACTGTGCGGGATGATCTGGTCAAAGGCGGGTTTGGTCACGCCGGGCCGCCCGCCAGCGCGGGATTTGACGTCGGAGGGGTTCACCCCGGAATAGACCAGCTTGACCGTGACCTCGCCCGCCGCCGGATCGGGGCAGGGCAGGTCGGCGGATTTCAATACATCTGCGGCGCTTCCAAAGCTGTCATAGGTGATGGCGTGCATGGTTTGGTCCTTGAATGGGGAATGTGTCACGGCTTACCCTGATGCAAAGGAGAGACCCATGCAATTCCTACGGACCGATGATGCCCACTTTGACGGGCTAAGCGATTATGCTTTTTCCCCCAATTACCTAGAGGTGGATGACACCGAAGGTGGCGTCTTGCGCGTGCATTTTATTGACGAAGGGCCGCGGGACGCCGCGCCGGTGCTGTTGATGCACGGGGAGCCGACCTGGAGCTATCTTTATCGCCATATGATCCCGCCGCTGGTGGCCGCAGGGCACCGGGTGATTGCGCCGGATCTGGTTGGGTTTGGCCGGTCTGACAAACCCACCGCGTTGGAAGATTACACCTACCAGCGGCACGTTGATTGGATGATGTCTGCCGTGCAGCAATTGGACCTGAAGGGGATCACGCTCTTTGCGCAGGACTGGGGCGGGCTGATCGGCCTGCGGCTTGTTGCCGCGATGCCGGATCGTTTTGCCCGCCTTGTGGTTGGCAACACCGCGCTGCCCACAGGAGATCAACCGATGAACAAGGCGTTCGAAAGCTGGCGGGAATACGCATTGACAGTGCCGGACTTCAACGCAGGCCGGATCGTCCATGGCGGCACCACCACCAAGCTGACAGAGGCCGAGGTTGCCGCCTACAACGCGCCATTCCCCGAGGGCCGGTACCAAGCGGGCGCACGCAAATTTCCGGCGCTTGTGCCCAGCACACCGGATGATCCGGCGGCCCCCGCAAACCGGGCGGCGTGGAAGGTGCTATCGGGGCTAAGCCTGCCAGTGCTGACCACCTTTGGCGCGGATGACAAGATCATGGCTGGGGTGGAAAAAGTGTTTCAAGGCCAGATGCCCGGCGCGGCAGGGCAGGATCATGTGATCTTGCCGGAAGCAGGACATTTCCTGCAAGAGGACGTTGGCCCGGAACTGGCGCGCCGCATCGCTGAATTTATTGAAAAGACCTGCTAAGGGTTGTGGGTGGTTTGGCCAAGCCCCTGAGATTGCGCTGTTATTCTCGGATCTCATGGGCGGCCACGCCCCAAACCCGCGCCTTGGGAGCCCAACCTTTATAGCCCCCTGATCGCAATTCACACCATTCGGTGCCGCAATCGCCAAGCCGTGCCACCACGCCAATTTCCAGCGCCGCAGTCACAGGGGCATTGGGGTCAGGGCGCACATGCAGCGGCAACATGTCTTGCTCAACCAGAACCGTGCGGGTGCCTGACAGTAGCGAATAATGCACCCAGCCGCCCATGCCGTCGCGGTCTTCGACGCGGCGCCAATGGCCATGCTCAGCGGTGATGCGCAAAGGCATATCGCGGCGCTTGAACACCCAATCAATCCGGTGCGACAGGGACGGGCCGCGGCGCACATTGCCCTCAGAGGCCTTCATCGACACAAACCGCGGGAGCGGCAGATGGGTCACTGAACCTGTTTCCCCTGCCTGCACGGCGGCATGCGGGGCGAATGCCACAAGGGCCAGCGCCAAAACGGCGCTTTGCAACTTTGTTATGATCATGGGTGCTGCCTGCACTGTCATACTGATTTGTTTGCTCTTTTGCGGCGCGGGGTTCTTGTGCCTCGTCGCTGCATGAGACACCATGCCTTTCAAATAGACTGAGGCCAAGGCCGGGGAGATAAGCATGGCAAAGAAACGGTTGAGTGTTGTAGTCACGCGACGGTTGCCGGATGCCGTGGAAACACGGCTGTCCGAACTTTTTGATGTGCGGTTGCGCGAAGACGACACGCCAATGACCCGAACCGAACTGATCGAAGCGATAAAAACCGCCGATGTTCTGGTGCCGACCGTCACCGACGAAATTGACGCCGCATTGATCGGGCAAGCCGGTGAACAGCTCAAGCTGATCGCGAACTACGGGGCAGGGGTGGATCACATTGACGTTGCCACCGCCCGCCAGCGCGGGGTGCTGGTCAGCAATACGCCGGGCGTTCTGACCGATGACACAGCTGATATGACCATGGCCCTTATCCTGTCGGTTACGCGCCGGATGTCCGAAGGCATGGCGCAGATGCAAAAAGGCACCTGGTCAGGTTGGGCGCCCACGGCATTGCTGGGCGGGCGCGTCAGCGGCCGGCGGCTTGGCATTCTGGGTATGGGCCGCATTGGTCAAGCCGTGGCCCGCCGCGCCCATGCCTTTGGGATGCAGGTGCATTACCACAACCGCCGCCGCCTGCACGACCAGATCGAAGCGGATCTTGAGGCGACCTATTGGGAAAGCCTGGATCAGATGGTGGCGCGGATGGATGTGATCAGCATCAATTGCCCGCACACCCCCAGCACCTTCCATCTGATGAACGCGCGGCGCTTGAAGCTGATGAAACCGGACGCGGTGATCGTGAACACCTCGCGCGGGGAAGTCATTGATGAAAACGCGCTCACGCGGATGCTGCGCGCAGGCGAGATCAAGGGCGCAGGGCTGGACGTTTATGAGCATGGCACGCAGGTCAATCCGCGCCTGCGCGAATTGGAAAATGTCGTGCTGCTGCCGCATATGGGATCGGCGACTGTAGAGGGCCGGATGGAGATGGGCGAGAAGGTGATCATCAACATCAAGACCTTTGATGACGGCCACCGCCCGCCAGATCAGGTCGTTCCGTCGATGCTTTAGGGTGGCGGTGCGGGCAAGCCCGCAAGTGATTTGTATAGGGATGAAGGGGCTTTGCCCCCTCAAACTCCCCCAGAATATTTTGAGCCAAAAAGGGTAAAGGAGCGGTGTTATGCGATTTGCTTTGGTAGGACTTGCCTTGTGTCTTGGATCAGCTGCGGCAGCGCAGCAGGTTGCAGACAGCGTTGCGCCCGAGGCGTCAGGGGCGGGTGTCTTTGCAGATCTTCCGGCGGGTTTGGCGGCATCGGCCGAGGCCAAGGCGCAGGGCCGTCCGGTCGCGGCGGACAATTGGATGGTCGCGGCGGCCAATCCCCATGCGGTGCAGGCCGGGGCAGATGTGCTCGCGGCGGGTGGCACGGCGGCGGATGCCTTGGTGGCCGTGCAGGCAATGTTGGGTCTGGTCGAACCGCAAAGCTCCGGTCTGGGGGGCGGCGCGTTTCTGGTTTGGTATGACGCTGACACGGGGGCAGTGACCACGCTTGATGGCCGGGAAACCGCGCCCTTGGCGGCGACGCCGCAGTTGTTTCAGGATGAAACGGGCGCACCGCTGAAGTTTTTTGATGCGGTTGTGGGCGGACGGTCTGTTGGCACGCCCGGCACGCCGGCGCTGATGACGGACGTGCATGCCCGCTGGGGCAATCGCGACTGGGCGTCTTTGCTCACCCCGGCGCAGCAATTGGCGCAGGACGGGTTTGCCGTATCGCCGCGTTTGGCCAAGCTGGTGGCCGGTGATGCGGCACGTTTGGCAACTTCGCCAGATACGGCGGCGTATTTTTTGCCGGAAGGGGTGCCGATTGAAGTGGGGACCACCCTACGCAATCCGGCCTATGCCCAGACACTTGCGACATTTGCCAAGGATGGCGCGGGAGCGTTTTATGGCGGTGCCATCGGGCGGCAGATCGTTGCGGCTGTTCAGGGCGCAGCGGGCAATCCGGGGGTACTGTCCGAGATGGATCTGGCGATCTATCAGGTCAAGGAACGCGCCGCCGTCTGCGCGCCCTATCGCGGCCATGAGGTGTGCGGCATGGGGCCGCCATCCTCGGGCGCGGTGGCGGTTGGGCAGATCCTTGGGCTGCTCGAAGGTTCCGACCTGAGTGCCGGACCGCTTGACCCAGAGGTGCGCCGTTTGATGGGGGATGCAGGGCGCTTGGCCTTTGCCGACCGCGGCCGCTATCTGGCGGACAGCGATTATGTGCCGGTCCCGGTGCAGGGATTGCTTGAACCGGGTTATCTGGCGGAGCGGGCGACATTGCTTGGCGGGGCGGCAGCGCTAATCGAAGTGGCGCCGGGCAATCCGGCCTTTGATCATGCGCTGAACTGGGCTGACGACGCGTCGATTGAACTGCCCTCGACCAGCCATGTGTCGATTGTTGACAGCTATGGCAATGTGGCCAGCATGACCACCACCATTGAAAACGGCTTTGGCTCGCGCGTGATGGCGGGTGGGTTTCTGCTGAACAACGAATTGACAGATTTCTCGTTTCGTTCGCACCGCGACGGGGTGCCGATCGCCAATCGGGTGGAGCCGGGCAAGCGGCCACGGTCCTCTATGGCACCGAGCATTGTATTGAAAGACGGCAAACCCGTGCTGGCCGTGGGCAGCCCCGGTGGCAGCCGCATCATCGGATATGTCGCTCAGGCCATCGTCGGGGTGATCGACTGGGGGCTGGATGTGCAGCAGGCGGTGATGGTGCCCCATGCGGTCAACCGCTTTGGCACCTATGATCTGGAGGCGGGCACACAAGCCGAAACACTGGCCGCCCCGCTTGAGGCGATGGGGTTTGAGGTGAACGCGCGGGGGCTGACCTCTGGTCTGCATCTGATTGCCATTGGCGATGACCTGCAAGGCGGGGCCGACCCGCGCCGCGAAGGCATCGCATACGGAGAATAAAGGGAGAGACAGTATGGGGCACGCCGCAACCTTGCCGCGCAACGAAGAGGGGATCACCACTGTTGTGGGGATCTTGAAGCAACAGTTTGGCGAACGGCTGCAAACCGGGCATTCGATCCGCGAACAACACGGCCATACCACCACATGGATCGAAAACCAGCTGCCCGATGCGGTGGTGTTTGCCCAATCCACGCAAGAGGTTTCGGACATTGTCAAAGCCTGCGCCGCGCACAAGGTGCCGGTGATCGCCTATGGCACGGGCACCTCGCTTGAGGGGCATGTCAACGCGCCCGCGGGCGGCGTATCTGTGGACCTCAGCCAGATGGATCAGGTGCTGGAGGTCAATGCAGGCGATCTCGATTGTCGGGTGCAGCCCGGGGTCACGCGCGAGGCCCTCAATACCCATCTGCGCGATCAGGGGCTGTTCTTTCCCATTGATCCGGGGGCCAATGCCTCT
>Ga0316202_10002355_pt1 | contig 12579 bp, 30 predicted proteins | sample 3monrhotite_MG_FD_204934 | JGI IMG/M metagenome (GOLD analysis project Ga0316202, IMG submission 204934) | Microbial mat bacterial communities from mineral coupon in-situ incubated in ocean water Damariscotta River, Maine, United States -... | ecosystem: Environmental > Aquatic > Marine >... | reverse complement strand
CGTTGATATGACAGGAATGGATAATGAATGTTATCATACTTTTGGATTAAGAACATTAAATAATAAAGATAGATTAAACTTTATAGAATACTTTTTATATAATAAAGTACAGGATGCAGGACTTGTTGTTATTGATGGTATAGCTGATTTAGTTTCTGATGTAAACAACTTAGATGAATCTAGTATGGTTATACAAAAGCTAATGAAATGGACTGAAGAATTAAATTGTCACATCATTACAGTAATACATAGTAATTATGGTAGTGAAAAACCAACAGGACATTTAGGTTCTTTCTTAGAAAAGAAAGCTGAAACACAAATACAATTAGAATTAAACACAGTACACGATGAATTAGTTACTGTAAAGTGTAGAAGAAGTAGAGGTTTTCCTTTTGAAAAGTTTAGCTTTAAAATAAATAATAAAGGTCAACCTGAAATAGTGGATGACTTATATGAAGTTATAGAACAAAATAATATAGATGCGACTAAAACTTACGTTTAATATAAGACCTGTTCCTCACCAGTCTGTCAAAATTGGTAGGAACAATATTGCCTACAAACCAAAGAAAATAGTAAATTATCAAGTAGCTATAAAATCCTTAGCTATACAACAATTACCAAAAGGATTTGAAATGATTCCAGCAGGTACAGAAATAACTATAGAGAGACTGACTTATCAATTTGAATATCTTAAAGCAACACCAAAGAAAAGAAGAACAGGTAAAGTTCCTAAAACCACAAAACCAGACCTACACGATAACTTAAACAAAGCTTTTATTGATGCTCTTGAAGGCATAGTATTTGAACAAGACCAAAACATTGTTAAGATTAATAATCTTGAGAAATATTATGATAAAGAGAATTTGATTACGTTAATATTAAAATACTAATATGTTAGAGTTATTGGCTAAAAATCATTTGTTGTGGGTAAAAATGGTTTGCAATATGGGATGTCCTAAACATCTTTGTGAAGATATAGTACAAGAAATGTATTTAAAAATAAACAGACTTGTAAAAGATAAAAGAAAAATAATGTATGGCAATGATGATGTAAATAGATTCTATGTTTATGTTACATTAAGAAACTTATACAGTGATTACAAGAAAGCTAAAAATAAATATACCTTTTTTAATTACTTAGAAACTGATGATGCAGATACTATTCATACAGCAGAATATTTATATACAGATTCAGATGCAGATAAAGAAGAAGCTTTTTATAAGATAACAAGTAAGATAGCAAAAGAGATTAATTCTTGGCACGTTTACGATGCTAAGTTATGTGATACTTATTATAAGAGTAGTATGTCTTTAAGGCAAATATCAAAAGGTAGTAACATTAGTTTAACAAGCCTATTCAATTCAATTAAAAATTATAAGAAAATACTTAGAAATAAATTTATAGAAGATGTAGAGGATTACTTAAACGGAGATTATCATTTACTATGAGACAATTTAAACCTTTAAAAGGACAGAAGCATTGTAAAGCAAAAACTAAAGCTGAAAAGGCTAGAAAAAAAGAGCAAAAACAATATTTAAAAGAAAAAGAAAGAGAACCTAGAATCAAACGAAATGGTGTTTTAATAAAAAATAAAAAAGAATAATTATGAAAGAACCAAAAGACAAAAGAACCAAAGCATACAAAGAATGGAAGAAAAACTTTGATGCAGAACAAGAAACAAAATCAAAAGGATTAGGAGATGACATTGAAAAGATAACCAAAGCTACAGGAATCAAAAAAGCAGTTGAATGGGCTTTTGGACAAGATTGTGGATGCGATGGTAGAAAAGAAAAGTTAAATAGAATATTTAGACATAATAAGTTAGAGTGTTTGAATGAAGGTGAATATGATTATCTTACAAGCTTCTTTGCTAAAAACAAATCAGTTGTTAGTCACAAGGATACTGTAGAGCTTTACAGAGTTTATAATAGGATATTCAATAAAAATAACAAACCTTCATCTTGTTCTTCTTGTATTAGAACAGTAGTTATGAAGCTACAAAGAATTGTAGATGCTTACTAAGAAATCATTAATAAGAAACTCAAAACAAGTAAAGCAAGTTATTGATTTTACTGGTGTTCAAAACGGAAAGATTCATCCTTCTGATATTGATGCTGTATTAGAATTTAACAATGATGCTCTTATTTTAATTGAGGTTAAAAGAAAATACAATAGGATTCCTACTGGTCAAAGATTATTATTAGAAAGAATAAATGATTCTTGGCATAATCAAGAGAAAGCTATTGTGCTTAAAGTAACGCATACTTTTAAAGATGATACAAAAGATATTCCTTTAGAAGAATGTTCTGTAGAGGTTTGTTATTATAAAGGCAAGTGGTCAGAAAGAACAGGTCCTTTATTAGAAGTATTAAATAAATTAGGAGAATCATGGAATATCAAGAAGTTATCTTTTTAGATTGGACATTAAATTGTTCTTACGATATTAATATAAATTATATATACAATGAGCGATAGAAAAAAAATACCAGTTTATTCAGGAGTATTAAAGTATTTTCCTGATGCTATTATTGAAGTAGCTAGATGTAGCTATGCTGGAAACCATCAACATAATCCAGACAAGCCTTTGCATTGGGACAGAAGTAAATCTGGAGATGAATTAGATGCACTTACTAGACATTTACTTGAAGCAGGTACAATAGACTCAGATGGTATAAGACATTCAGCCAAAGTGGCTTGGAGAGCATTAGCTAACCTACAGAAGGAGATTGAAAAAGATAATGAAATTTAACAAGTATTTAACAACATTTAATTAACAAGTTTGTATATTAGCTTAAAATATAAATTATGATAAAAACATTTGACAACAAAGAGTGGCAAAGAGAAGATATGTTAAAAAGAATGTATGATGACGAGTTCTACTATGGTTATCTTGGTTCTAACGCACTTTCTTCCTCTTCAGCTAAGAAACTAATACAAAGTCCTAAAGCCTATCTTAAATCGCTTAAAATCAATTCTGATGCTCAACCCCTTAGAGATGGTAGGCTTGTGCATCTTTCTGTACTAGAACCTCAAAAAGTTAAAGACCTTACTATTATTGATGGTTCTAAAGCAACTAAGGCATTTAAACAAGCTGTCATTGAATTAGGTTCTGCTAATGTTTATACTAGAAGTGAACTTAACAATGCAAGTTATATTGCTGAATCAGTTCTTAAATGTAATGAGGTTACGAATTTACTGAAAGGTGCTGAGTTTGAAGTTCCTGAAATAGCTATGATAGATGGATTACCTTTTAGGGGTAAAGCAGATGTTTTAAATGGTAACGTAGTAATAGACCTTAAAACTACAGGAGATATAACTAGATTTAAATGGAGTGCTAAGAATTTCTCTTATGACTTACAAGCCGCCCTATATATGAAAATGTTTAATGCAGATGCTTTTATATTTGTTGTAGTAGACAAAGACACTAAAGATATAATGATATGTGATTGCTCAGATGAATTTATTAGAACTGGATTAAGAAAGCTTGATACTGCAATAGAACAGTATAAGTATTTCTTTCAAGATGAAGTTCCTAATCTGAACAACTATATAACGCATGAAACATTATAGTGGTAAAGAAATTAAAGACGAGTTCTTTAGTATCTCAATGTTTGATTTAGAAGAGGGAATGTCTATAGATGATTTAAGAGCATTATTAGATGACTACGAAAATAGAGAATTATATTGGGAATGTGCAGGAATACAAAAAGCAATAGAGTATATGGGCTTTATGTTATTAACCTTAATGAGTAATAAATTAAATACTAAACAAATAAACTTAGAATATGCCAATACCGAAAAAGAGACCACAAGAGAAAGAGGATGATTTTATAAGCAGATGTATGTCTGATGCTATTATGAACAAGGATTATCCTAAGAGAGACCAGCGATTAGCTGTATGTATTAATCAATTAAAAAAATAAACAATGGAATTAAATAAAACAATTCAAACAAAAGAGATTAGAGACTATGTAGAATCTTGCCTTAACTTAGAACTAGGTACAGTAACAAGAAGAAGAAATTATGTATATGCAAGAGCTATATACTTTAAGCTATGTAGAGAGCAAACTAGATTAAGTTTAGCAGATATAGCAAGTACAGTAAACATGGACCATGCTTCAGCTTTACACGCTATAAACAATGTATTCCCTTCTGCAATATTTTATGATAAATATTTAAAAGATATCTATGATGACTTTATGTTTTCTAATAAACACAAAAATGAAAACATATATGAAAATTATGCTAGACTGTTAAGAGAAAATGCAAACCTTAGAGTTGATATAGATTCTATGAATAAACAGGATGGATTAGAGAAAAGATTTATAGATTTAATAAATAGAATACCCGAAAGCAAAAAAGATGATGTTTATATAAAACTTGGTGCTATAGTAAACATTGTTAATCTTGCATATGAAAGGGAGGCTGTATAATTTAGAAGCTCAAAGTTGGTGTTTAGAAAAGGGCTATAAAATATATATAGTACCTCAAAACAATAAAGGTACTGTATGTAAGATAGGGATAGAGCTTGGCATTAAAAAAGCAATAACAAAAGAGACTTATACTAAAAAAGAAGTTAGTGATGAAATATGGAAACTATATACAAAATTACATAATAAATGGCTAGAGCAAAACAAAACTCAGCATACATAAAACCTAATGATGGTAGAAAGAATAATGGCAGAAAGAAAGGTGATAAGTATGGACCAAAGAAAGAATTAATTAAATCATCTTCACAATTAACTCCAGCAAAGAAAGAGAGAATATCTATCTATGCACTTAATGCAATGAAGGATGTATTTGGTAGTGAAGAAGAAGCTTGGAAAGCATTAGCAGAACAAGCTAAGGATTCTTTTGCACACATGAATTTACTATGGCAATATAGATATGGTAAACCTCAAGATGGTAGCGAAGGAAGTTCTAATAAGAAGTTAGATGTTCCTGTAATTAATTTCTATGCTTCTACAAATCAAGTAGAGAAACTAGAAGATACAATAGATATAGAATCAGAAGAAGTTGATATGGATAAACTAAACGATGAATAATATAAAGCTTAATGACAGATACAGTTCTTTATTTACTGCTGACAGTAGATACTTTGTTTGTACTGGAGGTAGGGGTTCTGGTAAATCATTTGGTGTAGCTGTATTCTTGTTGTCATTGACTTATGAGCAAGGACATAAGGTTTTGTTTACTAGGTATACAATGATATCTGCACAGACGTCGATTATCCCCGAGTTTATAGAGAAGATAGATTTAATGGGTGTAAATGAACACTTTAGGATAACTAAAGATGAAATCATAAATATGACCACAGGAAGCTCAATAATCTTTAAAGGTATCAGAACATCAAGTGGTAACCAAACTGCCGCCCTGAAGTCTCTAAATGGTGTTACAACCTTTGTTATTGATGAGGCAGAAGAGTTAACTGATGAATCTACTTTTGATAAGATTGATTTCTCTGTACGTTCATTAACTAAACAGAATAGATGTATACTTATATTAAATCCAACAACTAAGGAACATTGGATATATCAAAGATTCTTTCAGAACTCTGGAGTAAATTCTGGTTGGAATGGTTCTACAAATAAAACAACTTATATACATACGAGTTACAAAGACAATAAAGATAATTTATCTGACTCATTCTTAGAGCAGATATTTGAAATGAAACTAAAGAGACCAGACAAGTATGAACATCAAATTCTTGGAGGTTGGTTATCTGCGGCAGAAGGTGCTATCTTTAAGAACTGGAGAGTAGGAGATTATATACAAACAGAGATTAGTTGTTATTGTCAAGACTTTGGATTCTCGGTAGACTTAACAACCCTTGTAAAAATATCAGTAGACAAAGCTTTAAGTAAGTTATATGTAAAGGAGATTTATGGTAAGGCAGGATTATCCACGACTGATATAGCTATGAAGAATAAAATGGAATGTGGAGTAGATTTAATTATATGTGATTCTTCTGAGCCACGTCTTATAAACGAGATTAAGCAGAAAGGAGATTTAAACATAAGACCTACAATAAAAAAGAAAGGTAGTATACTTTCTGGTATAGCTTTAATGCAAGACTATGAGATTGTAGTTGATAGGAAGTCTCATGGTATTGTAAGAGAATTAAATAACTATGTATGGCAAGAAAAGAATACTAAGCCAAACATTGGTTATGAACATTACATAGATGCTATTAGATATGGATTGACATTTCTTATACAAGGTCAGAACTCTGGCAAGTATGTCATTAGGTAATCATTAAACATAGTAGGTATTTTACCTAATCATTAAACGCAGTAGGTTTTGTAGTCATTAAACGTAGTAGGTCTTTTACGTTATCGTTAAACATAGTAGGTTTTGTGACTCTTAAACATAGTAGGTTTTGTGACTCTTAAACATAGTAGGTTTTTACTGATGTTTTATTCCTTCCTCTTTTGACATTTCAAATATCTATTTCTTAATTTCTGGTAACCAATACAAAATAGTTTTGTTAGTCTCAATTATTTTTTGTATACGCATACGCACAATAATAAGGATATATTAAATATGTTAAAGTTTTGTTAATGCTTTTGCTATGTTAATTATTTGTTTATATATTTGGGTAAACAAAAAAAAACAACATGAAACAATTAAACCCATTACAAGCACAATACATAAAAAATTGTGAGTTACTGCAATCTTTAAATATGCCGACAGATTTATTTGATGAATTATATAAAATTCAATTATATGAATATAAAATTCAATTACATAAAGATTTAACTAATGAAATAAAACACTATGATTAAAACATTAAACAAAACACTATGACAAAAAAACAATTATTACTGATATTAAATGTTTATCAAAATTATTACAATGAGTTTAATAATATCTCAAAAACAGATTTGCATAACATTTATAAAGCAGTAGCATTTAAAGATGTCTCTGAAAATATTAATGAATACTTAAAAGAAGAAATACGAATAATAAATAAAACAACATGAATAGAAAACAATTAATAACTGAAATACTAGACTTGTCTTTTGACGAGTTTGAAACTAAACAAGATTTTATTGAATTAGCAACAGAATCAAATTGGGAATTAATAAAAAGATTAAATCATATAAAAAACTATTATGAAACAGAAACAATTTAAACACAATTTAAGTAAAGCCAAAAGGCAAAAGGCTCATGAAAGGTATGTATTAAACAACCTTTTTGAAGACTATTCACTAACATTAATTAATCTAACAAATAAAAATAAATAACATGGACAATCAAATATTCGCATATTACAGGATACAACAAAGAGTTAAAAAGATAAAAGAAGCAATAGAATTATTAAAAGAGCAAGGCTATACAATTATAGACCTAGAGGGCAAAATAATCCGTAAAAAAGACGATTAATTATGATAAATAAATATAATACTTGTAATTTTTGCGGTTATGAAAATCATATAGATAATTTTAAATGTGAGGGAGAAGATTGCGGAGTCCCTTTAGATTTAGAACTTAGTTATAATGAATGGGGTTTACCCAATTTAAAACAAAAAAAACAATAATATGAAAGTAAATAAAATAACTAAAGTATATAGACCTATGCGGGAATTTGGTAAACTATTAAAAGATTTATTTAACCCAAAGAAGTCGACACATTTCTGGATAAGAGTAACAAAAGAATTTCACACCAGAGAAGAAAGAGAGGAATTTATCTACGCTACATTAGAGCTGTTAGATAATGAAACCAAAATAAAAGCATGATTATCCTAACCTTTAAACAATAAATTATGAATGAACACACAGATTCGGAAATTATAGACATACTTTTCCGTGATTTCCCGAAAGTCGGGGAACAAATATTAGAATATTTAGATAATATAAACGAATAAATAAACAATTATGACACACACAAAACAAAAGAAAGAATTAACAAGGATGCAAGGTTTTTTAATGGATGATTTAAAAAAACTAGAATATCACACAAACGAATTAATTGAAAATATCTACGTAAGCGGACAAAAAGAAAACTTTAAATATGATATTGAAGAGATTGAAAGGCTTTTTAGTTATTGGAATTACCATATAAAAAATATAAATAAATAATTATGACACATACAGAGGACATTAAAAGAATAAGAGAGGATTTAAAGAGATTAAACAGCGAATCAATGACAATAGACTCAAAACATAGAAAAGAGATAGAAAGCGATATAGTTATCGACATAAAGAGTTATTGGACTATACAAGGCGAAGATAAGGTACATTCAATGCGATTAGCGAAGCTTTCTATATATTCACATACCATAACGTCAAAAGAGTTTGAAGTCTTGTTAGAATCACTTAAAATGGTTTATATGAACCATCCAGACGGAGAGGTAAAAATGGAAGTTAAGTATAATTACGAGTATTTAAATTGCTAGGTTATGATTATCCTTGACTAAATAATTAAACATAATAACAAAACATAATAATTAAAATAAATAAACATGAGACAGATTACAAAACAAGCAGTAAGTAAATTTAATAATAATGACAATTATAAAAAAGATAATACAAGAATTGAATATCAGCATATATTTTCTGAGCCTACAACAATAATGTATTTACATAATAATATAATTGCACAAAAGCTAAACAAAGAAATAAGAATAAGCAATTGCGGTTGGTTCAGTAACACCACAAAAGAAAGGTTAAATGGTTTATTAGATTCAATAGGTTTTAATAAGATTTATCAAAAAAACTTTGAATGGTTTTTAGCTGATAAGAAATGGAATGGTAAGCCCGTTAAGTTAATAGGCACTAACAATTGGGAATATATATAAACGCAGTAGGTATATATAAACGCAGTAGGTTTATCTATCCCCTTAAACATAGTAGGTTTTTGGGGATTCTTATTTAGAATCATTATAAATAAGAATTGTGTATAATTCTCACTTTATGCAATATTATTAATTATATAATATATATTATGTTAATGACTTGTTAAGGTTGTTATTTAGAATCAATATAAATTAATATTAATATTGTTTATTATTTGTTAATTAAATATATTTACTTATCTTTGAATCATATTAATAATTAAAACATAATAAAATGAAACACACAAACACAAAAACAAACAGAGTATTAAACATTATTGTAAAACTTTACGCTGGTTTCTTAGGTTCCTTAGTTGTATTAGGTTGCTTAAAATTAATCATTGAAATGATAAGCGGAAACACACCAAACATTATATTATAATTATGAAGACACTAGAAAAAATAATATTAAGTAAGCCATTTATAATATCTTTTTTATATGGAGCTATGTTTTGCCTGTTGGCGTTATTGTCAATCGGTGAAAGTTTAATCGAATTAATAATAAATAAATTTATATAATATGAATAAGTTAACTTTTAAAATAGGGGATACAATAGAATTTAAATCCCCTACTCGCTCAGGAGATACGAAAGCAACCAGAATAATAAACGGAACTTTTGGCCTTGATAATTTGCCAACTGTACGTTTTAATGGCTGGAGCAATTTTGTAATTAAGCCAAATGAAATAATAGATATTTACTAATTAATCTAAAATAAATAACATGAACACATACACAATAAAAGAAGAGTTAAAAGAATATGTAAACTTTAATAATAAAGGAATTGATTATATAGATAACTTTGATAAGTTTTCAGAAAGAGAACAGGACAGAATAACAGAGGATTTGTTTCAGGACTTATTCAATACTGATTATTATATAATTGGATACTATCAGGCCGAGCAATGGTTAAAAGAACATGACATAAGTATATTTGAAGGCATTGAATTTGTGCAAGATTATGAAAGAGATAATTTTGGGAATGATGCCGTAAGGAATTACACAAACGCTGAACAGTTAGTTAACATGATAACTTATATAATTGGCTATGATGTTATAAATGAATTAAAAGAAGAGTTAGTTAACTAACATTAATTAAACCCTCTTAAACACGTTATAAAGCCTCTTAATTGAGGCTTTTTTTATACCCTATATTTAAAGCTTTTATTTATTGGACTTATTCTGTAACTCTTTTATAATTAGATAGAGTAAGTATCTTAGATATAACAAACAAATCCATTCTAAGCCATTCTAAGGCACTATCTCAATCCCTCCAATACCTACATACCACTTATATATTTAAACAGCTTAGATAGGCTTACATTAAACATATTATATATTAACAAAACTTTAACAGAATATATTTGTTTATATGAAATATTATTATTATTAACGTAAAACGAAGACCGAGAGGCTTAATGACTCAATTCAATGAATTCAAACCATTTTGAGTAGGGGTACCCTAACCTCTACAAAGTAGAATTGATTAAGCTAACTAGAAAATTTTAGTAGAAATGAAATAACTACATTAAGGATGTAACTATGCACCCCCTAAACATCTTTAAAATAAATAATAATGCAGGTAAGGTTGAATAATGTTTGGGTGCTGACAAAAGATGATTAAAAGAGTAACATTGCAATCACTTAACTGACTTGATTTATCTGAACCAACTGCCTTACACTTGTGACAGAAGTTTGGGAACTTGCTAAGTAGATTTCCAACTACATTAAGATAACTACAATATAGTGTTTTTGTTCAACCTATACAACTAAAACAAGCTAATTTATACATATTCTAAATAAGACAATTGACAAATATTGTCAACAATACACACTTACTATAAAGCATTGGTGGTACAAAACAATATGGTTTCAGTTATCATATTATATATCATTACATGGCTATAGTAGAATTAGAATTAAAGGTACCAGAAAGATTAGCAGGTATTAAACTTAAACAGTATCAAGAATATTTAAAGATACAAAAGGAGAATGAAGAGACTGAAGACAAAGGAAACTTTCTTAACTCCAAATGTATTCAAATATTTTGTGGATTAACATTAAAAGAATCTTATAACTTACCAGTTAAGATGTTTGATGGTGTATTGAAACAGATAGGTAATTGTTTTGATGAACCTACTCCACTTATAAAAGAGTTTAGTATGACTGGCTCTAATGACGTTACTGTTGAGTTTGGATTCATACCTCAATTAGATGAAATGACTTTTGGTGAGTATGTAGATTTAGAAAACTTTATTTCTGATTGGGACAATATGCACAAAGCTATGGCTGTACTGTACAGACCTATTACTTTTAAAAAGAATGGTAAATATAGAATAGAAGATTATGATGGCTCAGATAGGTACTGGGAGGTTATGAAAGATGCTCCGATAAATGTTGCTTTAGGTGCGATGCTTTTTTTTTATCGTTTAGGGAAAAAATTGTCAAAATATACGATGGACTATTTAATCCAACAAAAGCAAGTTCAGGGGGATTCCAAGTCGGAGATGGATTCGGAAAAAAGTGGGGATGGTATCAATCAGTTTATGCTCTTGCTGGAGGAAAGGTATCAGGAATTAATAAAGTTACAAAGATTCCATTACACCAATGTTTAATATGGTTGGAGTTTGAAAAAGAGAAAAACGACTTAGAACAAAAGATGATTAAAAACGCATATAATAAAAATAGATAATGACACAACTTTACGATATACTAGACAAATTAAAAGATAAGCTAAGAAGCAATCCTAATGTGTTTTCTGTAACCTTTGGAGACATAAGTGAAGTCGACCTTAACAAGACAACTATATTCCCATTAAGTCACCTTACAATAACTAATGTAACATTTGAAAGAAGTATTATTAATTTCAATATAGCACTATTATGTTTAGATGTAGTAGATTATAATAAAAGCAACTACAAAGCAGATAATGTTAATAATGATGATATTTTTAATGGAAACAATAACTTACAAGATATATATAATACTCAATTACAAGTTGTAAATGATATTGTCCAGTCTGTAAGAAGAGGAAGCTTGTTTGATAGTAAAATACAATTAGTTGGAGAACCAATAGCCACTCCATTTAAAGATAGATATGAGAATGAATTAGCTGGATGGGGTATAGAAATTAATATGAGTATGATTAATGATATAAGCATCTGCTAATGGCTTTTGATAATCTAAAACAGGTATTAGATAAATATGCAAACGCATATACGCAAAAGTTTAAAGCAAAACTTATAAGTGATGGAAACAAAGCTTCTGGTAGACTGGTAAATAGTATAAAGCCTCAGAAGTTGAAAGATGGTTTTGCTATACTAGGAAAAAGATATATAGAACAAATATCTGAAGGTAGAAAGAAAGGTAAAATGCCACCATGGTCTCCTAGAGACAATAGTATTTTAAATTGGGTTAAGACAAAAAATATAGTTCCAAGAAAAGGAGGCTCAAGCCCCAATAATATTAAAAGGTTAGCTTTTGTAATAGGTAGGTCAATAGGTAGAAGGGGAACTTTAGAAAAGTTTGGATACAGAGGAACTAATATAATAGACTTTGTATATAAAGACCTTTCTGTACAGATGGGACAAGAAATATTTGAAGCATATAAAATAGATTTAGAAAAAATATTAAACGAACAAATTAAGAAAACATAATGTCAACAATAATCAATTCAAGAAGTCCTTACTATTTTAAAGTATCTAATGCTAGTTTAAACTCAGCTACAATTCAAATTTATATA
>Ga0316202_10002354_pt1 | contig 12581 bp, 7 predicted proteins | sample 3monrhotite_MG_FD_204934 | JGI IMG/M metagenome (GOLD analysis project Ga0316202, IMG submission 204934) | Microbial mat bacterial communities from mineral coupon in-situ incubated in ocean water Damariscotta River, Maine, United States -... | ecosystem: Environmental > Aquatic > Marine >... | reverse complement strand
GAGTACTTATCAAGACCACCAACAGCCGAGATGTTCTTTGAGGACGTTCTAATGGCTTTAGTATTTTACGGGATGCCTATACTCGCAGAGAACAATAAACCTCGTCTCTTGTACTACCTGAGACGTAGAGGATATAGAGGGTTTAGTATGAATAGACCTGATAAAGTATGGAATAAATTATCTGTTGCAGAAAAAGAAGTAGGTGGTATACCTAACTCTAGCGAAGATATAAAACAAGCACATGCTGCTGCGATCGAGATGTACATACAAGATCATGTAGGTATGAAGCAAGATGGAACGTTTGGAGATTTATATTTTAATGATCTGCTAAACGATTGGAGTAGGTTTGATATAAACAAAAGAACAAAGTTTGATGCGTCTATAAGTTCTGGTTTAGCTATAATGGCAAATAACAGACATTTATACGCACCAAATGCAAAGGTTGAAAAACAACCATTAAATATAAACATTTCTAAGTATAGTAATACTGGAACAAATTCACAAATAATCAAATAATAAATATGGCAGAGTCTGGCATTAAAAGTTATTTCCCGAGTCAAACAGTTAGCGACGCTGAAAAGCAAAGCGAAGAGTATGGTCTAAAAGTAGGTAAAGCTATAGAGCAAGAGTGGTTCAACAACGAAAGAAATTATAATAGATACAAAGCTAATGAAAATGATTTTCACAATCTAAGGTTATATGCTAGAGGTGAGCAATCAATACAAAAATATAAGGACGAGTTATCTATAAATGGTGATTTGTCGTATCTTAATTTAGACTGGAAACCAGTTCCAATTATCTCTAAGTTTGTAGATATCGTAGTAAACGGTATTGCAGAGAGAACTTACGACATAAAAGCTTACTCGCAAGATCCTTTTGGTGTAGCTAAAAGAACTGAGTATATGAAAGGTATACTTACAGACATGGAGACAAAGTCTTTCGACAATCAAGCTATGGCTTTTGGTATTGATTCCAGAAGTAGTGATATGCAGCAAAAAGACCTACCAGAAAATAAAGATGAACTAGCAATACACATGCAGTTAAGCTACAAACAGTCTATAGAAATAGCTGAGGAGCAAGCTCTAAACACTTTGTTAGAAGGTAACAACTACGAGCTTGTCAAAAAAAGATTTTATTATGATTTAACCGTGTTGGGTATAGGAGCTACTAAAACATCATTTAATACATCGGAGGGAGTGAAAGTAGATTATGTTGATCCAGCTAATCTAGTTTACTCTTATAGTGAATCGCCATACTTCGAAGATATTTACTATGTTGGAGAGGTTAAAACTATACCTATTAACGAGCTAGTAAAACAATTTCCACATTTAACAGAGAGTGATCTTGAGGATATAATGAAAAACAGATCTTATCATAAGTCAAATTACAACTCAAGGCGTAATGTAGATAGATTAGACAATAATAGCATTCAAGTTTTATATTTTAACTATAAGACTTACATGAATGAAGTTTACAAAGTAAAACAAACTGCTACTGGTGCGGACAAAATAATAAACAAAAACGATTCGTTTAATCCACCGCAAGATATGGAGGGTGGTTTTAGTAAGATGCTTAGATCCGTAGAGTGTCTATATGAGGGAGCAATGGTTCTTGGTACGGACAGGGTGTTAAAATGGGGTATGGCTAAAAACATGATGAGACCAAAGAGTGATTTTACTAAAGTTAAGATGAACTACTCTATAGTTGCGCCTAGAATGTATGACGGGAGAATAGATTCGTTAGTAAAACGTATAACAGGTTTCGCTGATATGATTCAGTTAACACACCTAAAGCTTCAGCAGGTGATGTCAAGAATGGTGCCAGATGGCGTTTACTTAGATGCTGATGGTTTGGCTGAGGTTGATTTAGGTAACGGAACAAATTACAACCCGCAAGAAGCCTTAAACATGTTCTTTCAAACTGGATCCGTAATAGGAAGAAGCTTTACGTCAGAAGGTGATATGAACCCAGGTAAAGTACCTATCCAAGAGTTACAGTCTGGATCTGGTGGTAATAAAATGCAAGCCCTTATAGGTAATTACAATTATTATCTACAGATGATAAGAGATGTTACCGGTCTTAATGAGGCTAGAGATGGTAGCACTCCTGATAAAAACGCTTTAGTTGGTATTCAAAAGATAGCCGCAGCTAACTCAAACACAGCAACAAGACATATATTGCAAGCGGGTTTATTTTTAACAGCAGAAACAGCAGAAGCTTTGTCTTTAAGAATATCTGATATTATAGAGTACTCGCCAACTAAAGATGCTTTTATACAGGCTATTGGCGCGTCAAACGTAGCTACTTTAGAAGAAATGTCTAGTTTACATCTTTATGATTTTGGTATTTTTATAGAATTACAACCTGATGAAGAAGAAAAAGCTAAACTAGAAAACAATATACAAATGGCACTTCAACAGGGTAACATAGAGCTAGAGGACGCTATAGACATAAGAGATGTTAGAAACTCTAAGCTAGCCAATCAACTTTTAAAAATAAGAAGAAAGAAAAAGTTACAGATAGACCAAGAAACACAAAAGCAAAATATGGAGCAGCAGTCTCAATTAAACGAGCAAGCTGCGCAATCAGCCGCTCAATCTGAAATGCAGAAAAACCAAGCTTTATCGCAAACAGCCATGCAGTTAGAGCAAATGAAATCTCAACTTAAAATGCAAGAACAACAAGCTGAGGTAGAACTTAAAAAACAATTAATGGAACTGGAGTTTAACTACAGTATGAAATTAAGGGAAGCTGAAAATAACACTCTTTCAAATAGAGACTCTATGAGGGAAGATAGAAAAGATAAAAGAACAAAAATACAAGCAACTCAACAATCAGAGTTGATCGATCAAAGAAATAACTCAGGAACGCCTAAAAACTTTGAATCTTCAGGTAATGATATATTAGGTGGAGATTTTAATTTAGACTCGTTTAATCCTAGTTAGAATTATTAATTATTATTATATTATATTATGAAAGAAAAAAATGAGAACGTAGTCGAAGAGACTACAAAGATTAACCAACAAGATCCAGGTGATGAAAACGTGGTGAAGGTTGGTAAAACTAAAAAACCAAACGTTAATGAAGATGGCGATTACGTCGTTGATTTAAGCAAACCAGTGGAAAATGAAACTAAAGAAGATAACGCTAACGACAGCGGAGTGGTTGCAGAGTCTAAAGATGCCGATGCCACACAAGAACAAGAAGAAGTACAACCGGAAGCAGAAACACAAGAAGCTCCAGTATTAGAAGAAATCACTCAGGAAGAAGTTGAGCAGGTTGAAGAGCAGGTTGAAGAAGCTATAGCAGAAGCTGAGGCCACTGGAAAACCACTACCAGAAAATATCCAAAAGTTAATAGACTTTATGGAGGATACTGGCGGTGATTTAAATGACTATGTAAAGCTCAACCAAGATTACAGCAAACTAGATAATGACGGCTTGCTTTACGAGTACTACAAACAAACAAAACCACACTTGAATAGTGAGGAAATAAGCTTTCTTATCGAAGACCAATTTTCGTACGACGAAGATGAAGATACTGATAGGGATATAAAAAGAAAAAAATTAGCGTTAAAAGAGCAAGTTGCGAACGCTAAAAGCCACTTGGACAGGCAAAAGTCCAAATACTATGAAGAAATCAAAGCTGGAAGCAAACTCACTGACGAGCAGCAAAAAGCAGTTGATTTCTTTAATAGATACAACAAGGAGTCAGAAGCAACTCGAAAAACAGTTAAAACAAACTCTGATGTTTTTACTCAGAAAACAAACAATGTTTTTAACGACAAGTTCAAAGGTTTTGAATATAACGTCGGTGATAAAAAATACAGGTTTAATGTAAATAATGCTGAAGAGGTTAAAAAAACACAAAGCGATATAAATAATTTTACTAAAAAGTTTTTAGATAAAAATAATACACTATCAGATGCTAAGGGTTATCATAAATCTCTATATACAGCAATGAATGCAGATGCTGTTGCAAAACACTTTTACGAACAAGGAAAGGCTGATGCTATGAAAAATAGTATTGCTAAAGCCAAAAACGTTGATATGAATCCAAGACAAGCTCATGGTACTATTGATATTGGAGGTACGAAAGTAAAAGTGCTAGGTGATAATTCTTCTGATTTTAAGTTTAAAATTAAAAATAAATAATAAATTTAAAAATTAAAAAAAATGGCAATTAATGCAGGAGGTAGCTTAAACAGTGTACCTGCTTCACAGAAGCAAACACTAGCTACAAATTACTTAGACCTTTCATCAGCTGACAACGCTGGATGGGGTCAACAATATTTACCAGACCTAATGGAGAAAGAAGCTGAAGTTTTCGGACCGAGAACTATTTCAGGTTTTTTATCACAAGTTGGGGCTGAAGAGGCTATGACAGCTGATCAAGTTGTATGGTCTGAACAATCAAGATTACACTTATCTTACAAAGGTTACATGTCAGCATCTGACGTATTCACAGTAGTATGTGATATTGATGAAAATGTAGCTGGAGATGGATTTGTTGTAAATGATCATGGTGTTAGGGTTAATGATACAGTTATCATTGCTAATGCTAATGGAGTTGCAAAAGGTCTTGTTACTACAATTACTAATGCTGCTATTACAGTTAAAACTTATGGTGGTGCTACTATAGCTGCTTTAGGATCTGCTGGTGACAAAACTTCAACGTTACTAGTTTATGGTTCTGAATATGGAAAAGCTACTGGTTACTATACTAACGCCGCTGGATCTACGGTTGAAAATTCTCATAAAGCTAACGAGCCTACTTTCAAAACTTTCACTAACAAGCCTATTATCATGAAGGATTACTATGAGATCTCTGGATCTGATGCTTCAAGAATTGGTTGGGTTGAAGTTTCTACTGAAGCTGGTCAAGGTGGTTACTTATGGTACTTAAAAGCTGAATCTGATACTAGATCTCGTTTTAACGATTACGTTGAGATGTCTATGTTAGAGTCTGTTATAGGTTTAGATACTACTGCTGGTCAATTTACTGGTGCTGCTAATGATGTTGATGCTCACATTAGAAGTAATGGCGATAGAGTTGGTACTGAAGGTTTGTTTGCTGCTATTGAAGCTAGAGGTAATGTTACTACTGGTGTTACTGGTGTTAACGCTGCAACTGATTTAGCTGAATTTGACGCTATCTTAGCTGAGTTTGATAAGCAAGGTGCTATTGAAGAATACATGATGTTTGTTGACAGATCTACTAGCTTAGCTATGGACGATATGTTAGCTTCTATGAATTCCTACGGAGCTGGTGGTACTTCTTACGGAGTATTTAACAACTCTGAAGATATGGCGTTAAACTTAGGTTTCACTGGTTTCAGAAGAGGTTCTTATGACTTCTACAAGTCTGACATGAGATACTTAAATGACAAAGCTACAAGAGGTGGTATTAACGCTGCTGCTGGTACAGGTGCTATTAGAGGTATGTTAGTTCCTGCTGGTACTTCTTCAGTTTATGATCAAACTGTTGGCGCTAGCATGAAACGTCCTTTCTTACACGTACGTTACAGAGCTTCTCAAACTGATGATAGAAGAATGAAGACTTGGACTACTGGTTCAGTTGGAGCTTCTACATCTGCTTTAGATGCAATGCAGATTCATATGTTAACTGAAAGATGTTTAATTACACAAGGTGCTAACAATTTCATGTTAATGAAATAAGCATTATTTATATTAAAGAACCGGGGCTTCGGCCTCGGTCCTTTTATTTTATTAATTTATATTATATTATATTATGGCTAAAAAAGCAAAAAAAACAGAAAACGTTACCCACGTTGAAGAAACAGAGGTAAACGTTACACCGGTTATGGAAACTCCAAAACCAAAAGCAAAAGCTCAACCTTCTAAACCAAAATGGGAAGTTAAAGATAGAGTTTATAATTTAAAATCAATGAGACCTTTATCGTTTATGCTTAGAAGCTCTGGTATTTATTGGTTTGATGAGGAAAAAGGCTACGAAAGAGAGCTTAAGTATTGTCAAAACCAAAAAACCCCGTTTGTTGACGAAATGAAAGGAGATCAAAGGCTAGAGCACATTATATTTAGAAATGGTAGTTTGTTTGTGGAAAAAGAAAAAACAGTTCTGCAAAAACTATTATCACTATATCACCCTCATAAAGAAAATGTTTATACCGAATATAAGCCCATTGAAGAAGCTGCTAATGAAATACAAGACTTAGAACTAGAAGCTGATGCAATAATCGCTGCTAGAGAAATAGATATTGACATGGCAGAGGCTATTATGAGAGTAGAGAAAGGCTCTGAAGTTGATAAGATGAGCTCTAAGGAACTTAAAAGAGATTTGTTACTATTCGCTAGAAACAATCCTGTTTTGTTCTTAGATCTTTTAGAAGACGATAATGTTGTACTTAGAAACTTTGGTATTAAAGCTACTGAAATTGGAATATTAAAACTATCCAGCGATCAAAGAACATTTATGTGGGGGTCGAATGATAGAAAATTGTTAAACGTTCCTTTTGATGAGCACCCGTACTCAGCTTTAGCCGCTTGGTTTAAAACTGATGAAGGTATGGAGATTTACTCTAATATAGAAAAACAATTAAAATAATCAAACTGTAGATGCGATCGCTCTACGGGGCGATTGCAAACTACAAATTAAATTATATGGAAAACAAAAAATCTAAAGGACTAGGTGATACTGTGGCTAAAATAACAAAAGCAACTGGAATCAAAAAGGTTGTAGAGAAAGTTAGCAAAACAGTGGGTAAAGATTGTGGCTGTGCTAAACGACAAGAAACTTTAAATAGATTGTTTCCTTATAATAACTAAAAAAAAATTATGATTAGCATAGATACTGTATACCAAAAAGTATTGGCATTTGCCAACAAAGAACAAAGAGGTTATATAACGCCTCAAGAATTTAATCTCTTTGCTGATCAAGCACAAAAAGAAATATTTGAACAGTATTTTTATGATTTGAATCAATCTAAAAGAACCAATGGAAACGCAAGTGAGTATGGTGACGTTGTGGATATTTTAAACGAAAAAATATCTGTTTTTGAATCAACAGGAACTGGAACTGGTTTAGCTAACAACTTATATAGACTTGGAACTGTTGTTGTTGATAACAAGGAGGTTGAAGAGGTTCAACAAAAAGAACTTTTGTACATAAACCAATCAACTTTAGCCGCGCCAACAGTAAGTAGAAGAATATATGTAAGAAATTCAAATAACACTATAACTGTTTATCCTTCTGCTACAAATATAACATACAACTATATTGCGTCCCCATCAAAACCAAACTGGGGATATGTAGTTATAAACGGTAGAGCTATGTATGACTCTTCTAATAAAAACGATTTTGACCTACATCCAGCTGATGAAAATGAGTTAGTTTACAAAATACTTAAGTTTGCTGGCATATCTATGGGTAAAAACGATTTAGCACAAGCGAGTCAAGGTTTAGAGGCATCACAAATTCAACAAGAAAAACAATAATAAATGGGATTATTAGACAATACTTCACAAGCAAGTTACTATCAAGGTAGCGACTTTGGCAATTATCAATTTACTTCTTTAGAAAACATAATCAATCAATTTATGATTGCATACGTTGGGGAAAACAAAATAATACCTAAAACAAAAAGAACAGACGTAGCCTTCCATGCGCAGAGAGCTCTGCAAGAATTATCTTTTGATACTTTAAAATCTATAAAAGCTCAGGAAATAACTGTTCCAGCTACACTTCAAATGATACTACCACAAGACTATGTTAACTATACTAAGATTAGCTGGGTAGATTCCGCTGGTATAAAACACTTGTTGTACCCTACTTCAAAAACTTCAAACCCTTTAAATCCAAACCAAAACGCTGATGGTACATTTGATTTTGATCATAATGATGATAGCGATACTACAGACTCAGGTGAAGATGTTTTAGAGAATACAGAATCAACTACTTGGGCTAACTACAAATCACAAACGCCTTCTGAAAATAATCAATATGACTATGAGGATGATACTTACTGGTCTATGAGTGGGAATAGATACGGATTAGACCCTCAGCATGCGCAGGCAAACGGATCCTTCTACATAGATGAGTTAAGTGGAAAAATACATTTTAGCTCTAATATTTCAGGAAAAACTGTGATCTTAGACTACATAAGCGATAGTCTTGGTACTGATGGTGAAATGCAGGTTCACAAGTTTGCTGAGGAAGCAATGTATAAGTGTATAGCATACGCAATACTTTCTACATCGTCATCACAACTTCACCAACAAATAGCACCAAGGTTTAAAAAAGAAAAATTTGCAGCAACAAGGCAGGCAAAATTAAGACTATCTAATATTAAATTAGAAGAATTAACTCAAATACTTAGAGGTAAATCTAAGCAAATAAAACACTAGTACATGCCAGAGATTAAGAATCAGTTTACCGGTGGTAAAATGAACAAAGACCTTGATGAAAGGCTTGTTCCCAAAGGTGAATATAGAGACGCGATGAACATACAGGTTTCAACCTCAGAAGGATCTGGCGTTGGTACTGTTCAAAATATATTAGGTAATACACCCGGTTGTACTTATGATTTACCAGAAGTTAACCCAATACCACAGGGAGCTTTTACTGTTGGATCTGTTTCTGACGAAAAAAACGATACTTTATATTGGTTTGTATCAGGGCAAAACTACAACTCTAGTGAAATAATAACAAATAACAACTGGGATACTAGCGATAATAACTACGTTAGTATGAAAGATTTTATCTTTAGGAAAACATCTGAAAAGTGCGAACCTGTGTTTGTGGATAAATACGCTTTTTCAACCGCTAACACTTCTAGTGAGAACAGTAATGTTTTATCTAATATACCTATAGAAGTTTTTAACGAAATACAGGCTGGGTGGACAGCTCAAGGTGTAACCGACGGAGGCCAAACTAGTAATATAACCACTATTGCTAGTGTTAGTGATCAATATGTTTCATTTGCCGAGTGGGAATCAACTCCACAGTCTAGCAATACAACTTCAAGTTTTTTTATTGGTAATACTTACAATCCTATGGTTACTCTTGGAAGTAAGGTTTACATACCTTTGGTATCCCAAACTACCACTAGTGCTTATGAGCAGTATCTATCAAACGTAATTTACATACAAGATTTCAACGGCTCTCCATCTAGCATTGTTGGTAGCACTATAACAATACTTCCAGATCACAATTCTCCACAAACTAGACAAATAACAGATTGTTACAGTAGTTCTATAAGCATATCTGAGTCTAGTGGAAACACTTATTACATTAGCGTTGTAACAGTTGAGCTCGATGCACCTTTAGATTATTTTATAGAGCAAGATGGTACTACTTTTAGTATTAACCAGGCGGCTTTTACGTATGGAAATGGCATATCTTCTTCAACTCCACCTGTTGCTAGCTCTTACAATAATCTGGTTATAAACGCGGAGATTACATCAACATCTACAACATCTACAAATATAGCCACAGGTGAGTTGACTTTTAACCCTGCGGATATTAACATTACTGCCACGTATCCCGTAATTGGTTCAGAAGTTATAATGAATGATCAAACTTACTTTGTTCAAACCACAAATGTGGCTAACAACAGTATTACCCTTGAGGATGCTAGCGGAAACATTATCGATGGCTGGCAGGTTGGTGGTTTTTTAAATGGGTTACCACAACAAACTGGGGGTCCAATTATATTTCCACAAGACTTACAAGTTTATTTTGAAAACAATTTAGATTTAAGCGCTGACAATTATACATCTGTTTTGTTTAAGGGTCCTAGAGTTTTAAATTTTAACCACAATGAGTATATCACAGGTATAAACATAATAGATGACATGCTTTTTTGGACTGATGGTAAAACTGAGCCTAAAAAAATAAATATACCTCGTAGTGTAGAAGGAACTTTAAATGACGCTACGCTACATACAAGATTAATAAACCAAGATACAAATGTAAACTACAACTCAGCCGTCTTGGTTAAGGAAGAGCATATAACTGTAATAAAAAACAATCCTAAAAACCCCTTGCAAGTTGATATTAAAACAGAAAGGGATGATAGTAAGAATTACTCTGGAGTAATAGATACTACAGATGACCCAGGCACTGGAATAAATCTATCTTCTATAATAAGCTCTAACAACACTGCTGTAAATTTTAATTTTAATGACTTAGCGGTGGATGATATAGTTAAGATTAAAATACCACTTGATACTCAAGGTTCTGATGAGTTTACTTTAGACTGGAGTGTTGGTAGGTATTTGCTATTTAAAGAGTTTGATATTGATATAAACGGCCAACAAACGTTACCACAAATACCACTTACTAGCTTTAGCATTAGAGCGGTGATAACTAATTGGGCTGGTAATATTTTTATTTCCGATAATACTAATTCTGCTGAAGTAGAAATAAGAGTTTTAGCCTTAAACAACGTCCCTATAACCCCTAATGATGGTTTAAAATTTGCTGTTGATCTAGAGCTTGAAGAAGAACCTATATTTAAAGATAAGTTTCCAAGGTTTTCTTATAGGTATAAATATGAAGATGGGGAATATTCAACGTTTGCCCCTTGGTCAGAAGTTGCTTTCAAACCAGGTAGTTTTAACTACGATCCAAAAGAAGGTTACAATATAGGTATGATTAACAATGCAACGTCTATAGTTATCAAAAACTTTACGCCTAAAAAGTATAGTGGGCTAGATGTTGTTGGTGTTGACCTTTTATACAAAGAAGAATCATCTCCAAACGTTTACATCGTTGAAACTGTTAGCCCAATAGATATTCCAGTTAATGGTGCAAATAACACTTGGGATTTAGATGCGTACGAAATTAAGTCTGAGTCTATCAAAAGTGTTGTCGCTGCAAACCAAATGTTAAGACCTTGGGATAACGTACCAAAAAAAGCTTTAGCCCAAGAAGTTACAGGTAATAGACTTGTTTACGGTAATTACGAACAAAATTTCGATGTAAAAATTGGTACAAAAAAATACAAACCTAGTTTTAAAAATTACTTATCTACAAACACCAACAGTCAAGCTGGCGCGGCAGAAAGATCAATAAAGTCACTAAGAGACTACAAACTTGGCGTTGTTTTTACTGATAATTACGGTAGAGAAACACCTATACTTATAAGTGAATCTGGAGGTTTTAAAGTAGATAAAATTAATTCAAGCACTTCTAATAAGCTTGTTGTTGGTTTAAAAGGTGTTGCGCCTGAAGAAATATCTTACTTCAAATTTTACATAAAAGAAACCTCCACAGAGTATTACAATTTAGCTATGGATAGGTGGTACGCGGCTGAAGATGGTAACATATGGATAGCCTTTCCATCGTCTGAAAGAAATAAAGTTGATATTGATACGACGTTGTTTTTAAAAAAGGGAGATTCAGAGGCTATAAAAAATAACTCTAAATATAAAATACTAGCTTTAGAAAATGAAGCTCCAGAATACATTAAAACAAGAAAAATTAGACTTGGAAGTGTTACTCATGACAGCTCTAGGCTTGTTAGTGGAAACAATACTTACGGAACTGTTTTTGGAGTAGGATTAGCAACAGCACCTAGATACAATAGTATTTCTTTTGAAATGGGTTACGATGAAGGTAATTTTGCCGCTACAAGTATGAGTAGTCTTGAGGATATAACTGACGATCTTTATATTAAGTTTACAGGCAACGGTGGTAAATCTTCAGAATATAAAGTGTCTAAAATAACGTCAGATTTAAAAGCTAATGACTTTGCCGGTGGATCTAAATACTACGTAACCCTAGATAGACCGCTTGAAGAGAATGATATAGATTTTATATTTGATAGCCCTTCAACTCCAACTAAAATTTTAGACGGTACATCAATACAAATATCAAGAGCTTCGGTAGAAAACTCTCCTAAATTTGCTGGTAGATTTTTTGCAAAAATAGCAAATGATGGTAGAATAAAGCTTGATACAGCGGATGACTCTGTTTATGTTGATTACATTGAGTCTGGTAAAAAAACAGTTTACCTTTTAGACAACGACGATACTTTATTAACAAGAAGTTCTCAAGCTTGGTTAAATCCCGTGTCAAATACTGGAAGTGGCAATAATTTTTTTACAACTTTTCCTGATAATTGGATTAATGCTGATTACGAAAACCATTTAAATCACTCAGTACAAGGAACTACTACTTGGAACAAGCATAATGCTAGACAAGCTTTTTTTGGCCAAACAAAACATAATACGTATTATAATCCAAACGCTAGTTGGGATGCTGTAGAATTTCCAAATCCAGTTTGGTTTATAAACAGAAGCGATCAAAAGTATAGTCAATCTTATAGTGGACCAAACCCTAATCAACTATATTGGGTTGGTGGTGACGCTAACATGAGTGATAGCTATTGGAACGCTAACACTGGTATTGGTGGCGGTATATCTCATGGCTCTAGCTATAGCGTTATGAATATAGCTGTTGGTGGTTATGGTTATAAAAACTATCAAGATGACTGGGGTCTATACAAGAAGCTAGAGCTAGACACTACTGATACTCATGGACAAGGAGTTTACAAGGGTCTTATAAAAACTTTTCATGGTATTGGGGACGATAACGAT
>Ga0316202_10002353_pt1 | contig 12581 bp, 16 predicted proteins | sample 3monrhotite_MG_FD_204934 | JGI IMG/M metagenome (GOLD analysis project Ga0316202, IMG submission 204934) | Microbial mat bacterial communities from mineral coupon in-situ incubated in ocean water Damariscotta River, Maine, United States -... | ecosystem: Environmental > Aquatic > Marine >... | reverse complement strand
TGCCTTGGCTGAGAGGCTCTCTGCTTATCGCACTAAACTTGAAGCCTCGGTTCCCGAGACAGTGGAAGACTGATCAGGCATGATGAAAGCGCTCGCGCCCGGCTCTGTCATCGGCATTCTAGGCGGCGGCCAGCTTGGCCGCATGCTGGCGTTGGCCGGCGCACGGCTCGGCTTCAACATCCATATTTTTGATACCGTCGCTAATGGTCCTGCGGCACGGGTTTCTGCGCGCAGCTGGGCGGCGCCGTGGGATGATGAGGGTGCTGTGCAGACCTTCGCAGCCAAATGCGATGTCCTGACGTTTGAATTCGAGAACATTCCTGCCGCCGCACTGGCGGCCGCTGAAAGTGCTGCTCCGGTGCGGCCGGGCCGGAAATCGCTCGAGCTGACGCAAGATCGTCTTATCGAGAAGCGGTTTATCCGCGATGCCGGTTGCGCGACTGTCGATTTTGGCGAGGTCAATTCGCTCATCGAACTTGAAGACGCTGTCAAAATACTGGGATGTCCCGCCATTCTAAAGACACGGCGCTTTGGCTATGATGGCAAAGGACAGGCGGTTATTCGCGAGAATACGGATCTTGCCGATGCCTGGGCTTCCATAGGTAAGCAACCCGCCATATTGGAAGCATTCGCGCCTTTTCAGCGAGAATTATCAGTGGTCGCGGCCCGAAGCCAGAATGGCGAGATGGCAATCTATCCGTTGGCTGAAAACACCCATTCCGATGGTATTTTGAAAGTATCGAAAGCGCCGGCAAAACTGGCATCCGAGACAGAAAAACGCGCGATAGAGATCGCCCGCGCCATTGGCGAGGGTCTGGACCATGTTGGCGTCTTTGCCGTCGAATTATTCGACGTCAAAGGCCAGTTCATCGTTAATGAAATTGCGCCGCGTGTGCACAATACAGGTCACTGGACGATGGATGCATGTGCCTGTGATCAGTTCGAACAGCACATCCGCGCCGTTGCCGGATGGCCGCTTGGCGATACCCAGCCCCATTCTGCCTGCGAAATGACGAACCTTATCAGCGACGATGTATCGCCGTGGCGTGACTTGGCGAGCGAAACTGGGGCCTGCCTTCATATCTACGGCAAGCGCGAGGCCCGGCCCGGCCGAAAAATGGGTCACATCAACCGACTTTCGCCGCTTTAGATCGCCGCGCCTCTTGCACTTTGCGGTCTGAACGGTATGGGGGGCGTATGACGGTTCTTCGCCCCGATCTCTGGCAACAGGATACCGGCCCCTTTGATATTGTCGGGGACGTGCACGGTTGCGCTCGTGAGCTGGACAAATTGCTGGATAAACTCGGCTACAAACTCAACTCACGCGGCCCCAGAGGCCGCCGCACCACCCGCATCAACCACCCCGAAAACCGCAAAATCATTCTCGTCGGCGACCTTGTTGATCGTGGCCCGATGTCGATGGACGTTCTGCGGTTTGCCATGCAAGGCGAAGAGGACGGCACCGTTCGCGGCGTCATCGGAAATCATGACGATAAATTTCTGCGATGGCTCAAAGGTCGTGAGGTTCGCGTCACCAAAAGCCTCCAGACAACAATAGACGAAACCCTGTCTGAAAAGCCAAAATTTCTGGCGGATGCGCGGCATTATCTGGAAAATCTGCCCAGTCACCTCATTTTGGACAATGGCAAACTGATCGTAGCCCATGCCGGTCTGCCCGAGAAATATCACGGCATTGAAAGCCGCTCATCACGCATCTTCGCCATGTATGGTGAAACTACGGGCCAGACCGATGATCTCGGCTTCCCGATTCGGCGCGACTGGGCCCGTAATTATCGCGGCGATGCCACAGTGGTTCACGGCCATGTCGCGGAAAAAAAGGTCCGCCATGTCAATAATGTGTGGTGCCTGGATACGGGCTGTGTCTATGGCCACAAACTGACGGCTCTGCGCTGGCCGGAGATGGAAATCGTGCAGGTCAAAGCCAAGAAAGACCATTTCCCGCACCCGCGCTTTGCTTAAGCGCGTCGACGTCCACCATATCGCAAGCCCGCCAGAACGCGCGCGGGGTCCGGTAAATCCTTGGTCAGTTTTCGAAAATTCGCCTTGGCTTTTTCAAATTCCATGACGTTCTCAATGCGCCGGTCAAGGAAGGCTTTGGCCTTGGCTTTTTGCGGCGTTTCGTCATTCAGCCATGCGGCGAGGCTGGAGGTATAGACCGCAGACAGCACCGCCCGTTTGGAATACCAGTTAAAATCGGTCGAGGGATCACTCAACCCCGTCCAGATCGCGTCAGACGTCGCCCAGATAAGCTCGGCACCCAAAGTGGCTGCATCATGCAATAAAAGTCGCGCGCGCGCTCTACGGGCCGCCTCGTCGTGTGTACCGATGGCTTCCAGACGCGACTGCACCGCAAACGTGACACGTTGGCGAATTTTCATGGATTTCAGATCCGCAGCATCCATACGCGCGAGCATCTCCGCATCCATTTGCGCAGACCAGTTGGCGATAATATCCAAAACACCTCGCGGAGCCGCCAAAAGTGCCGCATCAGCATTGATTTGGGTGTCTTCGCAGGCTCGGCGGAGCGTCTCATCAGACCACCCGTCAAAACCCACATGCGGCAGGGCAGCCTGTGTGAGGCGGTCGAGATCAGAGAGAGTCGTGTTATTGGTCATGTAGACTATGTAGAACAGCATGGCCGCGACGTCGATGTGCATGTCGTCACAGGCGTCGTTGGGTGTGGACAGGGTGCTTTTGCTCTGCTAATAGCCGCGCCTCTCGGCAAGAGGCCTGCGGTCGTACGAATCTGGTGCGACTGCGCAACAGATAGATATAAACCCAGGAGAGCGGACCATCGTTCAGATTATTGTGCGCGAGAATAATGTGGAGCAAGCGCTCCGCGCGCTGAAAAAAAAGATGCAGCGGGAAGGTACTTTCCGCGAAATGAAGCGTCGCAATCACTTCGAGAAACCCTCGGAGAAGCGCGCGCGCCAAAAGGCAGAGGCTATTCGCCGCGCCCGTAAACTGGCTCGCAAGCGCGCTCAGCGTGAAGGTCTCATTGCAGGACCGAAGCCGCGTCGCCCATAGCCGCAGGCTCAAGCCGATACAGGTTTAAGATCAAACGCCGCGCTGTTCCCAGCGCGGCGTTTTCTTATGCGGATTTGGCTTTTTTGAAGCTCAGCAATCGCTTGATAGACGAGGCATTCGCGCGGCCCATAGACCCCTGCCGGAAAACATAGCTGGCCAATGCCATAATCGCGGTCGCCGTTGCCACCATGGCGATGGTCGTCCCTATCAACTCGATTAGGCCGGGATTGGTCTGTAGCCGCGCCATCATCAGGAATGGCGTCCAGATCGGGACCCAGGACGCATACTGCAAGAACGGCGAATCCGGGTTTTCAATCGTCGCCATGATGATCACAAACGGCACCATCATCACCAAAATCATCGGGCTCATAAGCGATTGGGCTTCCTGCAACGTGTCACACAAAGATCCAATGGCGAGATAGACCGTTCCATACATCAAATAGCCGATGGCGAAATAGCCGATCGCAGGGATTAGCAAGCCGGGGTCAAAGACAGTCGCGAGAATTGCTTCGGCTGGCAAATCGGCAGCCGCTGCAATCGTTTGAGCGCCCACCAGTCCTCCCGAACCAATTCCACCCCAGACCAGCATGAAAGTGGCCGAGACCGCTGCTAGCCCAGCGAGTTTGCCGATCAGTATTTCATGATAGCGCGCCGTTGCCAGAAGGGTTTCAAGAATCTTGTTGCCCTTCTCCTCGATCATCGCTGTCAGCAACATATTGGTGACCGAGAAAATCATCATCCACAGGCCGATAGAAAAAACGATCCCCACGATGAAAGGCAAGCTGTCAGCAAAACTCACCTCGGCAGAGGTCCTGCCACGTTCAGGAGAATTTTCCGTTATTCCTGGATTCAAGGCGTGGATTCGATCCAGAACTGATTCGGATATGCCCGCCTCTTCCAGAGCTTCGCTCCGCACATAATCTCGAAGCGAATCACGCGCACTTGATCGCAGACCGCCGCTTGTTCTGTTGGTGCTCCAGTATTCAGCCGTGACCCCAAAATCACCGCCCGGCCTGAAGATCACGACGGCAAAAAGCGGATGCGCCTCACCATCAATCTGGAGCAATTGTTCGCCCAATAGATACGGCCGCAACTCTTCAATCGAGCGAGCGGGTGGGTCGACCCGAACGTAATTGCTTTGAAATTCGGTTGCAGAATGATCTGTCGGACTGCCGAGCGCGTCAATCGCTTCCGGCCAGCCCTCAAGGCCAGGCTCAGCATTGATCGCGGCTGCGATCGCAGGAATGGCATCGCTGCGTCCCGCAGTTTCCGCGTCATCGCTCAGCGCCGAGATGGCCTCATTCTTCGCGCTCTCATTCAAGGCGTCGAGAATTCGCGCATCGAAACCGATACCGGTGTCATCCAGTACGGCATAATATCTCGTGGGCTGTGCGTTTTCCGCCAGCACAGAGATGCCTATAAAAATCGCCATGATGAATGGCATGGCCATCAAAGACAGCCAGAATCCCCAAGTCGCGACGTAGGACAGGTATTCGCGGCGGGCCATGAGATAAATTGCGCGCATCACACGGCCTCCCGGTTGGATTTCTCGACAAGCTCAACGAAGACATCATGCAAATGGGCACGCATGGGCTCGAACCGAGCCAGGAGCACACCGGCCTCCACACAGGCCTTCAGCACGTCCTGTGCGTCCGACCCTGATGCCAACTCAATTGTCCAGCCCTTCAGACCATCAGGAGCCTCTTGTGGCGCTATAATGCCCTGTGAATCTAAAACCTGCCGGAGATCATGATCGGAGGTCGTTTCAATAATCACCCGGCGCGGAACTTGTGACAGCGCTTCCGGCACGTCGCCGTCGAATATCTTTCGGCCGCCTGAAATCAGAACTATTTGATCACACAGGCGTTCTGCATGTTCCATGACGTGGGTGGAGAAAAGGATTGTTTTTCCGCGCTTGGCTTCATCGCGGATCATTTCTTCGAGCATTTTCTGATTGACCGGATCAAGCCCGGAAAACGGCTCATCCAGAATGATGAATTCCGGATCATGAGCGAGGGTCGCGATAATCTGGACCTTCTGCGCCATGCCCTTGGACATATCCTTGATCTTTTTGCGCGCCTCACCGCCCAGCCCGAAGCGCTCAAGGCCTTCGCGGGCGGCCTTGCGCGCGGCCGGCATCGTCATGCCTTTCAAGCGAGCAAAGAAGATGATGACGTCTTCCGCCTTCATCTTCTTATAGATGCCGCGCTCTTCAGGAAGAAAGCCAACGCGCTGTAAGGTCTTGGCGTTCGGTGTTCGCCCGAACAGGCTCACCTTGCCCTCATCAGGCTTGAGAATGCCCAGCGACATACGCAAAGACGTCGTCTTCCCGGCACCATTTGGCCCAAGAAAGCCGGTGATCTTTCCGCGATTAACCGCGAGATCGAAGCCGGAAACGGCGGTCTGACCGGCAAAGCGCTTTGTGGCGCCATCCAGCGAAAGAATGGTTTCGGTCATGACTGTCCCTGTCTACCCGATTTGGATTGCACCATAGCCAGTCGAAATCGCAATGAAAGCGGGACGATCCGTTGCGGGGTCTCCCCTAATCTCCGTCCAGAACGAAATGCATGAAATCCAGCGACGGCGCATCCAAACCGGCCTTGGTCAGCATGTGGTGGGCTTGCCCGCGATGGTGGGTCTGGTGATTGAAAAAATGAGCCAGAACCAGATTACGTGCCACGGCATGCGGTTGTCCTGACATATCCTTGTAGTGAAGATCGGCGGGGAAGTCGGTCGAGTCCAGAGATCCGACAAACTCCACAATCCGGCGATCCATTTTTTCCCGCTCCGCTCGCAGGTCAGCAAAAGATGCAAAAGGACGGTCTTCAAGATCGGCGTGTGACGGACCCTCACCGGTCAGGCGGTTCATCCAGATGCGGTCCGCGACAAATATATGGGACAGGGTTCCAAACAGGCTATTGAAAAACGCGCCAACATTCTCGCTCAACGCCGCTTCGGACAAAATGCTGGCAGCGGAATATAGCCGCGCATTGGCCCATTGATTATACGCCGCAAAACACAGGAAATGATCTTTCAATCGGGTCTCCGATCCAGTCGTTATGGTGTCGCCTATATACATGATAGCGTGCCCTCATGGCCGTAAATACTGAAACCGCACGCGTCACACTAGAGGCGCTGAAAGCCGAGCTGATTGCCCTGTCTTCAGACGGCAGCGAAGATCGCAAGCCGGTCGTGCTCGATCAGCAATCGGTGGGTCGTCTCTCACGACTTGATTCCATGCAGGTGCAGGCCATGGCAAAGGCCGCTGATTCGCGACGCGCCATGGAAATTCGCCGCATTGATGCGGCCATCATTCGACTTGATACTGGCGATTATGGCTGGTGTGTGGAATGTGGCGACGAGATCGCGCCCAAACGCTTGGAGAGCGATCCCGCTGCGCCGCGTTGTACCGGCTGTGCCTAAGCGGCCTTTGCAGCTCCAATATAGTCGTAGGCCGTGATTTTGGGCGATTTCGGCATGTAGGATGCGTCCAGTTTTTCGAAGACGAAACCACCAGCCTCGATTATGTGATCAATCGGACGCGATAGATGGCAACCACCAGAAAATATTTTCCAGATCGGCTCTATCCGATTTTGCCATTTCAGGACGCCCGCATCTGGTGCCGCACCATGTTCGCAAAACAATAATCGCCCACCGGGTTTCAGTACTCTGCGAATTTCGGACAACGCCCCCGGCACATCTGGAAGGGAGCACATTGTATAGGTCAAAACAATGGTGTCCGCCGTCGCGGCTTCGAGCGGCAAGTCTTCTGCCACTCCGCCGATCAATTCCACATTGAGGGCGTGCTGGCTGATGGCGCGCGCCGCCTTTTTACGTAAGCCCGCATTTGGCTCGATGCCGATAATCGCCTTCACTTTGTCTGGATCATAGAGCGGCAAGTTCGGCGCAGCGCCCATGCCAATCTCGACCACCACCCCTGTCGCCTCCGGGACGATTTTGGCGCGTTGCTTCATGATCGGCGACTGCTTGCAGGCCGTTCCGATCAAGTTGGGAAGGATAACACGATTATAAAAAGACATGCCGCATCATTAGTCGACACCAGGAAAACTCTCAACATATTCGATCTTTATGTCGGCAAAGCTGGTCACAAATTGAATGGTGAAATCCGGAAAACTCTCGACGAATTCCCATTCGCCGCAATCATCAGGAAAACTCGTCACAACTTTCACATTGAGATCGGGGAAACTGGTCACGACCTCCACCTCGATATCGGCAAAGCTCTCAACCACCTGCACCTCACCGTAAAGCGGGATGCCGTTCCAGACGCAATCTTCGCTGATATCCGAAGCCGCAAGTGCGATTAATTCAAGCATGGCTCACCTCCCCAATTTGCAGGAAAACATACCCAACATGAATACGAGCTGACGAATCAGGCGGCGGCTTTCAGCTTCTCGGCGATCTGACGCGAAATGTGCTCGCTCCCAGCGATGATATTGCCGGTGTCCAACGGATTGCCGTCGCCATCGGCTTCGATGTGATAGCCGCCAGCTTCACGGATCATGATGATCCCGGCTGCGATATCCCACGCTTTGAGGTCACGTTCCCAGAAGGCGTCAAACCGCCCGGCAGCTGTCCACGCCAGATCGAGCGAGGCGGCGCCATAGCGACGAATGCCCGCCACATTTGGCATGATCTGGTGCAATTCTTTCAGAAAACGGGCATGGCCGCGCTTACCGAAAAATGGTGTACCCGTCGCAATGACGCATTCCGTCAAATCCTTGCGACCGGACACGCGCAATCGGCGATCATCCAGCCACGCACCATAGCCTTTTTCGGCATGGAACATGTCGCCATTCACGGGATTATAGATCACCCCGGCGACAATCTCGCCCAGACGTTCCAACGCGATAGACACCGCGAAATGAGGCTGGCTGTGCAGAAAGTTCGTCGTCCCATCCAGCGGATCAACAATCCAGCGGTGGGTCTTGTCCGTGCCTTCAACTTCGCCGCGCTCTTCCATCAGGAAGCCATAGCCCGGACGCGCAGCATCCAGCGCCTCATAGATCGTATCTTCAGCTTTGCGATCCGCCGCCGAAACAAAGTCCGCCGGGCCTTTGCGTGAGACTTGAAGATGTTCAACTTCGCCAAAATCACGCGCCAGACCGCGACCCGCTTTGCGGGCAGCATTTTGCATGACTTCCATGAGACCGGTGACGCGTCCCATACCTATTCCGCCCGTTTCTGGTAGGTGCCGTCTTCGGTCGAGATAATCACGCGCTCGCCGACACCAACAAAGGGCGGCACCGAAGTGCGCGCGCCGTTAGAGAGCACAGCAGGCTTATAGGAATTCGCGGCTGTCTGGCCTTTGACGACCGGCTCGGTATCGGCAATTTCCAGCTCCACAAACTGCGGCAGCGTCAGGCCGATCGGGCGTTCTTCATAGAATTCCAGCACAACCGTCATGCCATCGGTCAGAAAGGACGCAGCTTCTTCGCCGATGAAGTCCATCTGCAATTCGATCTGTTCGTAATTTTCCTGGTCCATGAAGGTCGCCATTGTGTCGTCCTTGAACAGGAATTGGAAATCCTTCTGTTCAAGGCGCACGCGCTCCACCTTATCGGCAGCGCGAAAGCGTTCGTTCAGCTTGCGGCCATCGAGGACGTTTTTCATCTCGACCTGGGCAAAGGCCCCGCCCTTGCCGGGTTTCACGGCGAGTGTTTTCACGACCGTCCACAGCATATCCTGATGCTGGACGATCATGCCTTGTCTCAATTCATTTCCGTTGATCTTCATGGAGGATCATCCCGCTAGCTGTCTTCACGATTTGAGCCGCCCCTCGCAAGCAATTCGCAAGGGCCGGAAAGTTGCGCGGGTCGTATCAGGCAGACGGGCTGGCGGCAAGCGCTGTGCGCCTGTGTCAGGTTACTATCGAGCGATACGTTCGCGATAGGCTTCGACTTCCGATTGGACATCCAGAACCACGGCTTGTGAGAAAACGTTGGCGAGATCCGTTTCAAGAGCGGCGGCCAATCGGTCACGATCAACATTCACCGAACGCGAACCATCAATTTCATATTCGGCCATCAAGGCCCAGTAATATGCCCGCACCGGGTCACGCGGCACGCCATATCCACCGGCCAGAGCCACCGCGTACTGGAAACGCGATTCTGCATCCCCGCCGACCGCGCCCTGTGCGATCCATTCTGCGGCTGCAACCGCGTCAGGTTCCCGCTCACCGACGCCAAAGCGCAGCATCAGCCCGTACTGGCCCATGGCCGGGGCGAAACCTGCTTCCGCCGATTGCCGAACCAGCTCAAACGCCTGCTCGCCATCTTCGGGACCGCCCTCGCCAACCCACGCCATCATTCCGGCCTGCAAAGCCGCTTCGGCATGATTGGACCGGGCAGCCATCAAATACCATTCGCGTGCCGCTTCGAGGTTTTGCGGACCGCGCTCCCAGACATCATACATCTGCGCCAGCTGAAACATCGCCTCAGCATTACCCTGACTGGCGGCGCGCTCTGCCCATTCCAACGCAAAGGGCGCATCTTGAGGCACGGGTGACGCCTTCAGGATCAGGGCATAAGCCAGCATGGCATCGACATTGCCGACATTAGCCGACCGCTGGAAATAACTACGCGCTTCATTGGGAAGCAGACCACCGCGCCCTGTCTGTGCCATGCGGCCCAGTCGATAGAGCGCAACAGGCTCGTTTTGATCAGCCGCCCGCCGGAACCATCGAATAGCGCGCGTGTCGCTGGCATCTTCAATCTGACCATCTGCATTCAGCATTCCAGCCAGAGTGGCGGCCTGCGCATGTCCGCCGGATGCGGCATTGCGGGCATGAACATAGGCGTTGTCGAATTCCTCGGTCGCATAGGACAGCTGCGCCAGATTGAAGATTTCGGCAAGACTGGTTTCGCTCGACGGAGCAACCGTGACGGGCGCATCCGCATCATCCAGCGACAGGGCATCATTCTGGAGATCGGCATCAATGATGGTCAAGCCACGCAAAGATGGCACAGGCGCCTCGTCATCAGACGCGGCCTCTTCAGGCGTGCTATCGGCCACAGGCTCGGCGTCCTGTGCGGACGCCTGTCCGGTTACCAGCAATAAAAAAAGAAAAAGCGCGGTCAATACGCGACAGACCATGGTCAACCTCGTCTACTCGCCCCGCATCAATGAAGTGAACGCTATAACGGCTGCAGCCGGTCCGTCCACATGCGACCACACACCCGACGACACAGCCAGGAAATCCGCCCCCGCTTCGATCAGGGGTTTGGCATTATCCACTGTGATCCCGCCAATGGCGACGCATGGCAACTCGAACAGGTCCGACCACCACTCCAGAAGGTCCAGATCCGCTATCGTGGCCGCATTCTTGGTTTGGGTGGGATAGAAAGCGCCGAAAGCAACATAATCCGCCCCCGCCTCGCCCGCCTGCATCGCCAGATGGCGGCTATCATGACAGGTCACGCCCAGCACACGATCCGGGCCAATGGCCGCGCGCGCCGCCTTGGCAGGCGCATCACCCTGCCCGACATGCACGCCATCACAACCCAGCGCCACGGCCAGTTCCGGATCATCATTCAGGATGACCGCCACGCCCAGCGATTGCGCAAGTTTGATCAAGGGTGGGGCGAGCTGTTTGATCTCCTCCACCGAATGATCTTTCAGGCGCAGCTGCAAAGCCGCGACCTCACCGGCAGCCAGAGCCTCGGCGAGCACCTCTTCAAAACCGGCATCAATGCGCGGCGGCGTAATCAGATAAAGCTGGCAAGTCATGGCGTGCTCTTAGCGCGGAAAGCTGTATGTGCGGAAGGGGTTATTGAAGCGGAAACACCCAGGAACCGTCTTCGCGCTGTACGGCGCTAAAACATACATATGGGTTTCTTTCGGCTCGTAACAGATGCTCCCGGCGAAAAGGCCAACCGCCGTCACAATCATCTTCATTGCAAAGGCAAACACCGGCTTCAAACCCAAATTCAACTCGAACCTGCGGATCGTACCGGTTTGTGATCCAGAAAATTGTTTCTAGCGGCCCGTCATTATATCGCGTCCGTTGTTCTGGAAGGCTCACTGAAGCATAGGCTTCGCGGAGCGCCTCAGCCAGCTCACCGTCCGGTTCTACGAGGTTCGGTGGGCGATCGGCCTCAAATTCCGTTGCCTGCCGGTATTCGATGATCTCGAGAATGGCAGAGTCAAGAAATTGCGTTGCTCGATCGGTGCATACATAGCGTTCACCCGTTTCGGGGTTTTCAATCCCCGTACATGATGCATCGTATTCGGCTTCAATCAGGAGCGTATTGAATCGGGCAACTTCGTCACCGCCTGAATAACCCACAAAACCAACACCAGCGCATGACGGGTTTTGACTCCAAACTGGCCACGGCTCGCCTTCACCGGGTTCATCGCAGATATGGCAATCGAGATAACCACACTGGTCCACCCGAACGATAACCCGAACCCGCCGTCCATCCCACGCCCAAGGGTCTTGATGGATTTCCGCAATCGTCACCAAGGGCGGTACGGTTTCCGGTTCCGCCGCACCGGTTTGCAGCATCACCGCCGCCGCCAGTATTTCGATCAGCATCACCTTGCCTCCCATAGAGCGTGAAAAGCCTAGCCGGACACGCCGACCTCTCACAAGCCTGACGCGTAAATCAGCCACCACCGCCTTGCGCGCGAGCCCACTCGCTCGCCACGAGAATGATGTTGCGAAACTGTCATGTTTCGCACAGCGTTCATGACGGGTGGGGAGGACATGCGAAAATGATGCGTATTCTCAATATGCTGATACTGGGTGGATTGGCGATCTGGGCAGCTTCGTTCTTTTTGAGCGGGCCAGCGTCCAGCGCAGGAACACATATACTAACCATGGACGAAAGAGTGGCCTTTGCCGATGAGGCCTGCATGGCCGCATGGGCGGCGATACCTGGTATTGGTCCGATCACAGCACAAAGCGCCGAGGCGCGCGAAGATTATGACGAAGTCTATGCCTGTACCGGCCTGGGGCCACAATCGGGTGAAATCTTGCTGGTCGCGCGATATGCGGGCGGGCCTCGCGGAGACGCCATCAGCTATCGCATAGATGCCTTGTGCAATGCATCAGGAAAATCTCTGCTGGAAGATGGCGGTCGCACGCCTGAAGCCTGCGTCCACGGCGAGGTTTAAAGACGCGCGAGCCAACACTTCATCTGCAGGGTTCGAGGAGAGCCGAAAAATCGGCGGTGATTTCCGGCGTAAATTACCGAATTCCTTGGAAACGGACACCCGCTCGTTTTGGCCTGACAGCGCTGTTCGGTCTCGTCGCTATTCGGGGCAGCTATAGCTGAAAACCTCGTCGTTGAAGCCTATGGTCCGGCAAAAGATTGTCGTTTCGCTCATGACCACGGTCGCGATATTCTCAACCCGTGACAGGCGAGCGCCGGTGAGGTTCGCACCGTCAATGTGCGTATAGTTCATGTTGGAGTCGCTGAAGTTTGCATTGGTCAGATTGGCACCGGTGAAGGTCGCACTTCCCAAATTGGCACCCACAAAGCTTGCGCCAGTCAGGTCGGCACCTGTGAAGT
>Ga0316202_10002351_pt1 | contig 12583 bp, 19 predicted proteins | sample 3monrhotite_MG_FD_204934 | JGI IMG/M metagenome (GOLD analysis project Ga0316202, IMG submission 204934) | Microbial mat bacterial communities from mineral coupon in-situ incubated in ocean water Damariscotta River, Maine, United States -... | ecosystem: Environmental > Aquatic > Marine >... | reverse complement strand
CAGATGCTGAAGCAAAAGCATATCTTATTGCATCTAACACATTAACAATGGACGGCGGCTGGAATGAAGCAATGTTAATGGAAATGTTATCTGAAATCGATGCGTCTACAGGTTCACTTTTAGGTACAGGTTTTGACCAACAAGCAGTCATGGACATGCTGCATGCAAATGATAAACCAATGTTCGAAGAAGATTTCGGTCAACAAACACATAAAGTAGTTGTACCAGCTGCGGATATAGCACAAGCAGAAGAAATAAAATATGCTTTAGAAGAATTGGGGTACGAATGTCAAGTGAAGACGACTACGAAATAGAACTACCTATACAAATAAAAGAAGCAATGCAGACTTATATATCTTTTTTAACTGCAAACTTTGCATACGATGAAGTAGAAGAAGTAGAATTTCGTATGTTACGAGAATCAATTATAGATGCAATGTTTTTACAAGGAGATTTAGCAGTTATGGAGCGTAACGGCATCGAGATAACAGGCAACGATTTATTTAATGCTGCGTGCATATTGATGACAGATTTGCTATATAATGCTACAAGCGGCAATAACGAAGTCGTAAAAGAAGTTCTGCGAGATGTAGGACTAGCGGTAGTTAACAGCTAAAACTAAACAGGCTTTAGTTTGTTGACCTAACAGGATTAGGTAACAATGGCAGGAAGACCAACGAAACTTACAACAGAATTAATGAATGAGATAGCACAATATCTTCGTGCTGGAAATTACATAGAAACAACAGCTGCCTTAGTAGGCATTAATCGTGACAGTATTTATGAATGGATAAAGCGCGGCAATAAAGAACAAGAGCGTTTAAAACAGAATCCTAGAGCTAAAATACGTAAAAAAGAATCTCTTTTTGTTGAATTTACCGACACAGTAAAAAAGGCACAAGCACAGTCAGAAGCAATGTTAGTTGGATTAATCGGTCAAGCAGCACAAAAGAACTGGACAGCAGCTGCGTGGAGATTAGAACGCAAGTTCCCCGATAAGTGGGGTAGAACAGAACGTAATGTTGCAACAGCGCAAGATGACCCAGTAAAAGAATTAGCTAAACAAATAGAGGACTTACGCAATGATAAATCTACAGAAGGGTAAGCAACTTGATTCGATACTAGATTCAACAGCACGTATAAATATATGGCAAGGTTCTGTATCTAGTGGCAAGACAATATCATCGCTTATCAGATGGATTGAATTTTGTCAGACTGGCGCAAAAGGTAACTTATTAATGGTAGGTAAGACCGAAAGAACGCTGAAAAGGAACGTAATTGACGTTTTAGGCGAGTTAATGGACGGTTCGGGCAGTTTAATTACACGAACTGGTAGTGGAGAGATACAAATAGGCAACAGAACTATCTATATCGTAGGTGCTAATGACGAGAGAGCTGAAGCAAAGATACGTGGGCTGACACTTGCTGGTGCTTATGGAGACGAAGTAACACTATGGGCTGAATCTTTTTTTAATATGCTTTTATCTCGATTACGTGTACAGAACGCACAAATGTTCTTAACCACTAACCCCGATAGTCCGAACCACTGGTTAAAGAAGAAGTTTTTAGATAGAGAAGATGAACTTGACATAAAAAACTTTGCTTTTGAATTAGACGATAATCATACACTTGACCCTAAGTATGTACAGTCACTGAAGGCAGAGTACAGTCCAGCATCTAGTTTATGGTACAGAAGATTTATAAACGGCGAATGGGTAATGGCAGAAGGCGCTGTCTATGATTGTTTTGATAGATTACATAATGTTGTTAATGAGCTGCCGAAGATGAGAGAGTACTGGGTAGGCATTGACTATGGCACAACTAATCCGTTTACCGCTATTCTTATAGGCGAAGGAGAAGACGACAAGTTATATGCAGTCAAAGAATACTATTATGATTCTAAAAAAGGACAAAGACAATTATCTGATGCAGAGTACTCAAGAGAACTAACAAAGTTTTTAGATGGCTATGATGTCAGACGTATTTTTGTTGACCCTTCTGCGGCAAGTTTTATTACGCAGCTGTGGAGAGATAATCATTTAGGTGTATCAAAAGCGAACAACAATGTACAAGATGGTATTAGAATAGTATATAACTTATTAGGCAGTCGTAAGCTGCAAGTTCATAACAGCTGTACGAACTTAATTGAAGAAATTGAGTCGTATGTTTGGGATGTCAAGCAACAAGAAAAAGGCGAAGATAAACCTTTAAAACGTAATGACCATGCAGTAGATGCGCTAAGATATGCAATGATAAGTTTAGGCGCTATATGGCGACATTGGATTACAAGGAGTGAGTGACTAGATGCCAAAGAAAAAAGGTTATCCTAAAGCACAAAAGGCAAAGAAAAAAGGAATGCCTAAAAAAAAGAAAAAATATTAATGTTAAATCTACCCGCAAACGGGTCGGCTTATCCGCCCGAAAACCACAAACAAATATTTAGGGTTTATCAAGAACATTCTGCATGGCATGCGGGAGACCCAGCTGTACTTAGAAAGACGTATGCTGATGTGCCACAAGACTACAGACCAAGACGTTATATGTTTTGGACACGTAAGGGCGCAACAGAGCTGCAAACAGACAGACATCAGATACACGTACCTTTAGCTGGAGACATAGCACAAACAAGTGCTGATTTATTATTTTCTGAACCACCTAACTTTGTTATACAAGATGAAGAAGCATCAGACCAAGACACAATAAACACACAAGATGCACTTAACAATTTAATAGATTACTGCGGACTTAAAAATAAACTACTAGAAGCTGGCGAGACATCATCGGCAATGGGTGGTGTATTTTTAAGATTAGTTTGGGATAGTAGATTTATGGATTCTCCAAAGATACAAGTAGTTAACCCCGACAGGGCTATTGCAACGTTTATGTATGGAGAGTTAGTCGCCGTAGGATATGTTAGCGAATATGAACCAGTAGATGGGCAAGGTGTTTATCGTCATATTGAACATCATAGAGACGGCAGAATAGAACACGCATTGTATCATGGCACTAAGACCAATATTGGTACGAGAGTAGAGCTGACTAAACTAGCAGATACGTCTGACCTTGAAGAAGAAGTCATATTACCGTTTGATGGACTTGCTTCTGTTTATGTACCTAATCAAAGACCACTAAGAAGATTAAAAGGTTACGAATATGGTCGTTCTGATTATGACGGCATAGAAGGCTTATTTGACGCTATTGATGAATCTTACACATCATGGATGCGAGATATTAGACTTGGTAAATCAAGAATAATTGTTCCTACAGAGTATTTAGAAAGAAGAGGTCGTGGTAGAGGTACTACTTTTGATATAGATGCAGAAGTATTTACTGGATTAGAGATAGACCCTAACGGAGAATCTAAAGGTATACAGCCAATACAGTTTGACATCAGAGATGTAGCACATAAAAACACCGTGATGGAGCTTATAGACAGAGCCGTTACAGCTGCTGGTTACAGTCCACAGTCATTCGGCATAAATATAGAAGGTAGAGCAGAGAGCGGTACAGCACTGAAGTTACGTGAAAGAAAATCATTTACAACACAAGGTAAAAAGCAAAGATACTATACACCACCATTACAAGACATACTTTATAAATTACAACTTATTGATGTAGAAATATTTAGTAAACAATACAAACCATTAAAATTACGTATTGAATGGCAAGATGCAGTACAACAAGATGTTAGAGAATCTGCAACAGTAATTGAATCACTACATAGAGCGCAAGCTGCATCATTAGATACAAAAGTTAGATTGCTTAACCCCGAACTATCAGAAGAAGAAGTCGAACAAGAAGTACTTAAGATTGCAACTAATTTTAACTTGTCTGACCAAAACGTATCTGATGTTCTAGACTTACCATGATATGGCTTATGACCCAGTTAATAATGAACAGCTAGTCGAATCTCAAGCTGAAGTATTCAGAGACATTGCTGATTTTCTAACAGAGCTTACAGCTAATGAAGTACTAGATGGCAATACTAATGTTGAATATATAACTTCAGTAGAATCATGGCTACAATTTAAACAAAAATCTTATACAAAGTTATTTCAAGAAGCAACAAGACAAGCTGACAAAGCTATTGCAGCAATACCTACATCAATAACTAATGCAGTAGAAATAGCATACTCAATTGGAGAACAGACAGCAGCAGCAGAATTACTAGCCGCAGGAATTACACCCGATGTAAGTGGTTCATTTCAAACATTATCTCAATATGCACTAGATGGACTTATGGATGCTGCAATTAACCGTATGGGTAACAGAGTTAACAAGTTATCAATTGTAAATGGCGTACAAGACGCATATAGAGAAGCTACAGAGTCGGCAGCAGCACTTGTGCTAAGTGGTGGCGCAACATTAGAGGATGCAACAGAAATAGCCGTCAACAGTTTATTAGACAAAGGTTTAAAGACTATAAATGTCGGCAATAGGAAGATGGGGATAGATGCTTACGCTGAAACGTCAATCAGAACTATTGCTGGTAATGCACAAGTACAAGGTTCAGTAGATAGATATGAAGATGCAGACCAATATCTTAGTTTTGTTACTGATAGTCCAATGGAGTGCGAATTATGCAGACCGTATGAAGGTAAAGTTATTAGAACAACTAACGACTTAGAAAAACTTCCGTCAAAATACCATGAAGTACCAAGTTTAGATATGGCTAAAGAAAAAGGTTTATTTCATCCTAACTGTACACATTCGCTGCAAGTTTATATTGAAGGCTACTCTGAACCACCGACAGATACAGATGACAGTGTTAATGGAGATAGGCGCAGTAAGATACGTAGATTACAAAAACTAGAAAAAACTAACAGACTAAAAGAAAAGATATACAGAGAGAATGGCAGCAAGAATCGTGCAGCTGGCGCAAAGAAAAGAGCTGCAAAATATAAAGCAGAACGTAGAAGACTAGAAAACTTGCTTGAACGTAATTCATTAGGCTGGTTTACTGGAGAACAGAGACTAAGACGTTTAGCTGAATCTGTCAACATACCAGTAGAAGTACTTGACCAAGCAAAAGGTAACTTACCGCAGCTTAACAAGTTAGTTAGTCAAGCAGGCGGATTTACTGGCATAGACCCAAGACTTATTAGCCCACAAGTTAGAGCAGATGTAGCAGCAGTACTAGAACCGCCAAACATTAAAGACTATGGTGTTGATAGTTTTGACAAGTTGACAGTACAGCAGCAAAAAGACTTACGATATGCTTTTTATAAGTTTTATGAAGCAGACGTTGGTGTAATGAACTACTTAGAAGATAATGCTAGTTTTCATAAACCGCCCCCATTACCGCAAGAAGTGAAGAGTAAAAAACAATTTGATGACTTTGTAAGCTCAAGAAGTGGTTCTAAACATTACTCTAATGATTACGGTCAATGGAAATGGGATAACAACAAAGGTAAACCAGTTATTGCATGGCAAGATGATTTAAAAGAACAATGGGCTGACACTATAGATAGAAAAATATTAGAACAAAAAGCAGCTGGCGCTAGAACAGATGGGCAACAAGTCATAGCTGGTGGTTTGCCTTCATCGGGTAAAACGTTCACACTAGCTAATAAAGGTAAAGTTGACGCAATAAGAACTTACAACTTAGATGATTATGTATTGTTAAACTCTGATGATTTTAAGACAGAAATTATTATAAGAGATTATGCAAGTAAAATTGATAAAAACATAGATAAGAAAATGTCAGAGTTGTTCATTGCAGCAGACGCAACGGCAGCAGGTTCTAAATTAGAAAAAAGCCATCCATTGTATAAACTTATAAATGCAACACACCCCGATATAGCAAAAGATATTTTAAACAAAGATTTTAGTAAGGATATTTTGACTGATGTACGTGAAGCTATTGTAACAAGAACACCTATTGGTAATACAGGGTTATTTGGATATGAAGCTGCAAACATAATACATGGCGAATCATCCGCAATGCTAAAGGTAGCAACTGATGAAGTAGGTAAAGAAAGATTAAACATTATACATGACGTGACGTTAGGTTCAACAAGACCTATAGAAGCTGCAACTAGATTAATTGAAAAAAATAACTACGCACAAGCAGATGTTATGTTTATAAACTTTACTAAAAGGCAAGCAGTCGATTCTGTAGTTGATAGGTACATAAAAGGTAACTTTAATAACGTTCTTACAACAGGTAGAGGTGGTCGTTATGTTACTCAACAAGTATTAGATGGTATGACTAAAACTATAAACAAAACTGACAGTGCAGGTAAGCAGCTGCGTGAAAGAACTTTAGATTTACTTGGTAGAGAAGCAATGGCTGATAACGAAGGATTCTTAGTAGATTTATTAGAATCAGACATCATATCAGAAGATTTAGAAGACATACAGATTATAAATAGGTATAGCGAAATAGACCCTAATAATCGAGGACAAGCAGTACCACTCCGTATCGAACTAGAATATAAAAATGGCAAGATAGTTGCTAAAAGAGCTGCTAAAGGAGCTGACGGACTAAAGGTTAGAACAAGTAAAGCAAGTCAAAAGGTAGTAAGAAAAAACAATGTACCAATAGACCAAACAGATGCAATTAGAGAATCACAATTTAATAAGAATGGAACAGTTAAAGAGACTTTTGCACAACAAATAAAAGAACGTAGAAAAAGTTTCGTTGATGCAAATTTAGGTGCAGATGATGCAGGTTTATATTTAATTGCAAAAGAACAAGGATTTACAGGAACACCAGCAACTAAAAAAACAGTCAAAGAATTGTTTGAAGGTAATGCGCCTAAAAGTTACAACTTAGCTTCGGGTAGCCCCAAATTAAAAATACAGAATGGTATACTTAAAGAAGATATAGTTACATATCGTGGGTTATCAGACCGCGTAGACCGTACAGCACAACGAGTTGTAACAACACAAAAAAAACCAGTTGCTAAATCTATTAGTTTTGGCGCACAAAATTACGATGCGTACGATATAGGAGCAAGATTTTATGAAGACAAGGGATTAGTTTTTTGGGAATTACAAGACTGGATAGATGGTCTTAAAGTACATGTAGATAACATAGGTTTAACAATACCTTTAGAAACTATAGACAAAGATGCGTTACAAGAAACTATAGATAGATTTGCAGTTTTAAATAAAAATTCATCTTTAAATTATACAATGCCCAAAAAAGGATTTATAGACCAATCATTATTTAAGCAGCCATTGTTTCAAGAAATTTATGATGATGTTTTATTTGAAAAAGGATTAAGTGTAAAACAAGCTAAAAACTTACCAGTTTTAAAAACAGGACTAAGTATGCACGAAGATTTTATTAAAGGGGATTATTGGGCTGGCAATGGTATTTACGGGCACGGAACATATACTGATGTAGATACAAATATAGCAATAGGTTATGCAGAGATGAAAGACCAAGCTTTTGGTTATGGCGAAGGCGGTGTAGTACAGGCAATGTTAATACCGCAAGGTACAAAATTTGCACCTAATGAAGTTGTAGAACAAGTAAACGAGGAAGTTATAAAAGCAAGAAGAAAAATAGCAAAAACAGTTAATGGTGTTGTAGAAGTTGATGTAAAGACTTATAATAGATTTGAAGATACTATAGAAAATGATGTAGGTCGTAGACTTGCTGCTATGGGCTATCAAGCATATAGTGTAGAATATTTTGCAAACAAATCACATATTGTAATCCTTGACAGGTCGGCTGTTGTAGTCGCTGAACAGCCACTTATCATTAATGGTGTACCACAAGATAGTTAGGAGAAAAATAATATTATGAAAGTTAGTCCAATGACAAGCAGAAGGCTAGCGCTATTAGCAAAAAATCTGCCACCTAAAGATATGATAGAGTATTGTGATTTCATATTAGAAGGCGGAGATAGGGAAGCGTGGTTAATGCAATACGAAATAAAACAAAGAGAAAGAATAGATAAAAAATATGAGCTTTAAAACAGCGTTAGTGTTAGAGATAGCATTAGATACTTGGGAAGAAAAGAAAACAAAAGATAATTGGGAAAAAGTTTTAGCAGCTGGCACTAAACATACTTTTACAGATACAGAGACTGACGAATATGCTGATGTAAATACAACACTTACAGATTCAGAATCTATTTATGCACGTTTACGATTACCACAAAAAAAAGCTATAGAGTTAGTCAATCACATTTATAACTCATAGTATGATTAGACAATGACAATTCAAGTAGGAGATGCAAGAGCAGACATCAAAGTACTTAATGTATATGAAGAGATAGAAAGGGAAGGGCAAGCATTCTTTGTTTGCAAAGTCCAGTATAAATCAACACACGCGGGAGTTGGGCATAGGCGTTCTATCTTAACAAAAAACAATTTAGATGAAATTGTAGAATGCGGCAATGTTAAGAGAATTACAGACTCTGCTGACTTTGACAGAATTATCGATGCTTACTTAGAAATATATGGCTAAACCTAAATGCAATGTATGCGGCAAACAACTACGAAAATTAAACGACAACAAATGGATGTGCGGTCAATCGCCTTCTGTTTGTAAAGAATCACTAAAAATAACTTATATAAAATTAGAGGAAGAATAACTTGCATTAGTATCACAAAGTATTACACTATGTAGGTAAGACAAAATAAAGGATGGTAAAAAATGAGTGCGCAAGGTATTTTCATTTTAGACGGAATGGACTCAAGACCTAAAAGCAAAGCCCAGCTTAAAAAGATATTAGCTGCTGGTAAATCTGAAATGTTAGCGATAGAACAAGTCAGTGCTTTTGGCGAACAGTTTCAAGGTAAGTTAACTAAAGAAGCTTTAGAAGAGTGGGGAGAAATTACTTTTGTAGTTCCTAGTCCTTACACTGCAAGAAACAGCTTCGGTCAGTTCTACTTAAACAAGCAAGGAGAAATCTCTGTCAAGTAACATTGTTTACACGACTGAAACACGTGAGGAAGGAGTGTGCTATTGTACGGAAGATGGCACATTTCATTCTCCGCAATATCCATATAGAAGCGTTATTTGCTTGTGTAATATCTGCGTCAGTTGTTACTGTTTCGAAGATTCTTATATGCAGGTATATCACGTTTTAGATTATGTAAAAATAGAAAAAGGAAGGAGACCATCGTTTGACCCAAATAAAAAAATTAATAGAACAGTATAAGCTTCAGAGATTACTAAAAAGGCTTATACCTAAACAAGCTAGACCACCAGCATTTTATACAGATGTAATAATAGTTAATAAGGTATTGCTTAAGTATTGGTTAACTAAAAATAATTTACATGCAAAGTATCATGTTAAGTCATGGCTTAAATCTAAAAATCAAGAAAAATATAATTCTAAAATTGACTGGTACTTAGAAGGTGCAGGTTTTTAAACAAATCTCTGATAGAATAATTTTATGGAATTAGAAGTATTAAGAATCAGTTCACAAGTAGATTCAACTAACGGTATTTTATTTGATGTGACTGGCGGCAAGCGTAAGTTTTTATGTTACACACTTGAAGATGAATATAGAGCTACAAAAGTTATGCACGAAACAAGAATACCCGAAGGCAAGTACAAATTAACTCTTCGTACTGAAGGTGGATTTCATTCACGTTACCTTAAGAAATATAAAGACTGGCATCGTGGCATGATTTATGTAAATAACGTACCAAACTTTTCTTTTATCCTTTGGCATACTGGCAATGACGATTCATCGACATCGGGCTGTCTTATTTTAGGGTCAAATCAGAATGAGAACATTGTTAAGAAAGACGGCTGGGTCGGAGCGTCAACAACGGCATATAAAAAAGTTTATCCAATTGTGAGAGATGCAATTCTTAGTGGCGAGTCAGTTACAGTAAATTATATTGATTACGATTATGCAGAAGGCAAACCAGTCAAGATACCTAAACCAAAAAGAATTAACAAGACCATGAGAAAAAGACCTCGATTCAGAAGATTATAGACCACATCTAAAAAACCCCGATTTGGCATATATACCACAATGTGATACAATGGTATTGAAAGGATGGTTAATGGATTACAAAAGTTACGATGAGTTCGTTGCTAGTGGCGACTGGTACTTAGATACCGAAGCAGCAGACTATCAAGAGAAATTATTAAAAGATATAAAGCAGCAACAAGCAGAGACTCCGCAAGAAGCTGCCAAAGAACCAAAAGAAGGATGGTACGAATAACCTAATGGCTGGTTATCAAGAAGAAGCAATTAGAAAAAGCAAGAAATACCCGCAGGGTAAGTATGGTCACGACCAATTGCACAAGATGGTAGAAGTCCACTTTATGCAGATGGCGACCAAACTTAAACTTCATGGTTTAACACATGAGTTTAAAAAAGAACTAGAAACCATGACAAGAATCTACAAGCCACTCATAGAGTGTGAGTGTCAAAAATAGAAAGGGGCATTATGCCAAAAACACTAGAACACAAATTCGACAAAGTTTACACAGACAAATACCACGTCATGACAATGAGTGGAGATATTAGACCAGCAAAGCGTCAAAAGATTAAATGTTCTAATTGTGAGATGACAGAATCCAATTATGAGTTCACAATAAATCCAAGACGATTACATAGACTTAATTATGAGTTAGAAGATTTGCTAAAGCTACCCGAATGGAGACAAAACAGAAATACAAAATCCGAATTAAAAAATGTTCGGAGACAACTTGCAGAGAGCGTCATTGCACAAGACTGTGCAGCGCAAAAAATTCATCATCAGATGTGGTTAGCGAAGGAAGGTAAGTAATGGCAAAGTTTAAATTATCAGAAGTCTTTAAGGTTGACTTTACAATTGAAGCTGTTGACGAAGCAGCTGCACGTAAGGTGTACAGCAAGCTGTTCGATAAGAACATAAAGCTAGGTCACTCTGACTGGAAAGGCTTAGACAAAGAGATACAAGGCGGTAAGTTTTACGTTTACACCGAATCAGAAAACGGAGTACCAACGCTTGAGAAATTTACAGAATTTTAGTATTTGTGTTGCATAGTGTGATACAGCTGCTAGTCTATAAAGGTATGTTAAAAAAGGATGGTAAATAATGAATCAAGTAATTATTAAATTAAAAAAACAAATCCAAGAATGTTTAGATACTGGCGACTATGTAGGCGCTAAGAATCAATTAGACAAACTTGTTAGCTTTACAGAAACAGAGGTGTTGTAATGGCTGGCGGAGACTGCGTCAAAGCAACATTCATGGAGTTCTTAGATGTTCATGGTAAAAAGAAAGACCAATACAAATATGTAGTTGTGCTGCGTCAAACTTTTGGTGTTGAGAATTACGCCTTCCACTGTTTGTTAAAGAAAACAAATCCAGCTGACAAAAAAGTTTATATGATTGATGCGTCTAACCATGCAAAGATGACTAACGATGGCGAGAAGCTAGTCATGACTTGGGATGAGTGGGTAGAACGCGACAAGCCACTCTTAGACGGTAAATACACTTACTTCGAGTGGACATGGCTAGAAGTATTAAATGTAATGCTAGACGAAGACGATGAGTCTTTTATAAAAGCGACAAGGATTGCAAAAGACCGTTGGGATTTAAAGCCAAAAGAATTTAATAAGTTATTCCCCGAGTTTGAATCTTTTCAAGATTACATGCAAAACTATTTCTTACCAACACACCAGCCACAGATGATGGAGCTAATGGCAAGAGCTAACGAGTTAAACAAAAAGAAAGTAGGTTAATATGTCAGAAGGCATAGAACGAACTAAAGGTTTTGTTAAAGCAACAAAGCTATGGCTACGTGCAGGATTAGATTACACAGATTCTAAAGCATACGAAGTAACAGAAATACCGACCATACCCGAAGCATTAAGTCAAGGTGGTCTAGTTTGTCAATTCGATACAAATATTATAAGTGTTATTTTAGATGGCAATAATGAATGGAAGTTAGAAATTCATAACACTTTTACAGAACAAGTATCAAGATTAAAACGTTTAAAAGATGAAGATATTGTAGAAGTATTTAGAAACGGTAAAGCAAATTTAGATATAACTAAAACAGCTTTACTTAAATTACTCGCAGAAGATTTTGTTAGCACAAAAGAATCAGTTAATTCAGATAAACCATTCTAATGTCGTACAAACCTTTACCCGATTACTTAACAATACAGCCCAGCAAGATACAAGGACTTGGGCTGTTTACTTTAGTTGATTTAGAAAAAGGTAAAATGCTAGGTATCACACATGTAGAAGATGTACTAACAGGTAAGCTTATACGAACACCACTCGGTGGATTTATAAATCATTTAGATGACCCTAACTTAGAACGTTATGAAGTGCAACGTTATCATTACATACGAACTTTAAAAGACATTACACTCGGTCAAGAGCTTACATTAAAATACAGATTATATAATTTATGAGTTGCATACATATCACAAAGTGTTACACTATTAGTATATTAAAAAAAGGATGGAACAATGACAGATTACACAATACCAAAAGCGCCAAGAATTAGTAGGTTCAAAAAAGGCAGAACTTATACTATACGTGGCATAAAGCAAAATATGGTAGCGCCGCACGAATCGTATTTACTTGCTTTAGTAGAAATGCTTAAGAAACTAGAACACAATACAGAAGCTTATTATGCGGGTAGAGGATGGGATAAAC
>Ga0316202_10002350_pt1 | contig 12584 bp, 6 predicted proteins | sample 3monrhotite_MG_FD_204934 | JGI IMG/M metagenome (GOLD analysis project Ga0316202, IMG submission 204934) | Microbial mat bacterial communities from mineral coupon in-situ incubated in ocean water Damariscotta River, Maine, United States -... | ecosystem: Environmental > Aquatic > Marine >... | reverse complement strand
CACCAGTAACACCAACTCCACCAGTACCACCAGTTTTACCAACACCACCAGTATTTCCAACTTGTCCAGTAACACCGACACCACCAGTTACTCCGACTCCACCAGTTTGACCTACTTGACCAGTTTGACCTACTCCACCAGTTACACCAACTCCACCAGTTACACCAACCCCACCAGTTGTTCCAACTCCACCAGTACCACCAGTTTTACCAACACCACCAGTATTTCCAACTCCACCAGTTACACCAACTCCACCAGTAACACCGACTCCACCAGTTTGACCTACTTGACCAGTTTGACCAACTCCACCAGTTACACCAACACCACCAGTTACACCAACACCACCAGTTGTTCCGACTCCACCAGTACCACCAGTTTTACCAACACCACCAGTATTTCCAACTCCACCAGTTACACCAACTCCACCAGTAACACCGACTCCACCAGTTTGACCTACTTGACCAGTTTGACCCGCTGCACCCGTATTTCCTACTCCACCAGTTACACCAACACCACCAGTTACTCCGACCCCACCAGTACCACCAGTATCACCAATTCCACCAGTTTTACCAACACCACCAGTTACACCAACACCACCAGTAACACCGACACCACCAGTTACTCCGACTCCACCAGTAACACCTACTTGACCAGTCTGACCTACTGCACCAGTTTGACCAACTCCACCAGTATTTCCAACTCCACCAGTTACACCAACACCACCAGTTACACCAACACCACCAGTACCACCAGTTTTACCAACTCCACCAGTTTGACCTACTTGACCAGTTACACCAACTCCACCAGTTACACCAACACCACCAGTTTGACCAACTTGACCAGTTTGACCTGCTGCACCCGTATTTCCTACTCCACCAGTATTTCCAACTCCACCAGTTACACCAACACCACCAGTAACACCTACACCACCAGTTTGACCAACTTGACCAGTTACTCCGACTCCACCAGTTACTCCAACTCCACCAGTACCACCAGTTTTACCAACTCCACCAGTATTTCCAACTTGACCAGTTACACCAACTCCACCAGTTACACCAACACCACCAGTTTGACCAACATCACCAGTTTGACCAACTTGACCAGTTACTCCGACTCCACCAGTTACTCCAACTCCACCAGTACCACCAGTTTTACCAACACCACCAGTATTTCCTGCTGCACCCGTATTTCCTACTCCACCAGTTACACCAACACCACCAGTTACACCGACTCCACCAGTTTGACCAACTTGACCAGTAACACCAACACCACCAGTTACTCCGACTCCACCAGTACCACCAGTTTGACCAACTCCACCAGTTTGACCAACTTGACCAGTTACACCAACACCACCAGTTTGACCTACTTGACCAGTTTGACCTGCTGCACCTGTATTTCCTACTCCACCAGTTACACCAACTCCACCAGTAACACCAACTCCACCAGTTACTCCGACTCCACCAGTACCACCAGTTTTACCAACTCCACCAGTCACTCCAACTCCACCAGTTACTCCGACTCCACCAGTTACACCAACACCACCAGTTTGACCAACTTGACCAGTCTGACCTGCTGCACCCGTATTTCCTACTTGACCAGTTACACCAACTCCACCAGTTACACCAACTCCACCAGTAACACCAACTCCACCAGTTGTTCCAACTCCACCAGTTTGACCTACTTGACCAGTCTGACCTGCTGCACCCGTATTTCCTACTCCACCAGTTACACCGACACCACCAGTTACTCCGACCCCACCAGTTTGACCTACACCACCAGTACCACCAGTATCACCAACTCCACCAGTAACACCAACTCCACCAGTAACACCAACTCCACCAGTTTGACCAACTTGACCAGTTTGACCTACACTACCAGTATTTCCTGCTGCACCTGTATTTCCTACTCCACCAGTTACACCGACACCACCAGTTGTACCAACTCCACCAGTTTGACCGACTTGACCAGTAACACCAACTCCACCAGTTACACCGACACCACCAGTTGTACCAACTCCACCAGTACCACCAGTTTTACCAACACCACCAGTTTTACCAACACCACCAGTTACTCCAACACCACCAGTTACTCCGACTCCACCAGTTTGACCTACTTGACCAGTTTGACCTACATTACCAGTATTTCCTGCTGCACCTGTATTTCCAACTCCACCAGTTTGACCAACTTGACCAGTAACACCAACACCACCAGTTACTCCAACTCCACCAGTACCACCAGTTTTACCAACACCACCAGTTTGACCAACATCACCAGTATTTCCTACTGCACCCGTATTTCCTACTCCACCAGTTACACCAACTCCACCAGTAACACCTACACTACCAGTTTGACCTACACCACCAGTACCACCAGTTTTACCAACACCACCAGTATTTCCTGCTGCACCCGTATTTCCTACTTGACCAGTTACACCAACACCACCAGTAACACCAACTCCACCGGTTTGACCTACACCACCAGTACCACCAGTATCACCTATTTGACCAGTTTGACCTGCTGCACCTGTATTTCCAACTCCACCAGTATTTCCAATTCCTCCAGTAACACCTACACCACCAGTTTGACCGACTTGACCAGTAACACCAACTCCACCAGTAACACCAACTCCACCAGTTGTTCCAACTCCACCAGTTTGACCGACTTGACCAGTAACACCTACACCACCAGTTACACCAACACCACCAGTAACACCAACTCCACCAGTTACACCAACACCACCAGTTTGACCAACATCACCAGTTTGACCTACACTACCAGTATTTCCTGCTGCACCCGTATTTCCTACTTGACCAGTTACACCAACACCACCAGTAACACCAACTCCACCAGTTTGACCAACTTGACCAGTAACACCTACTCCACCAGTAACACCGACTCCACCAGTTACTCCAACACCACCAGTACCACCAGTTTTACCAACACCACCAGTTTTACCAACACCACCAGTTACTCCAACTCCACCAGTAACACCAACTCCACCAGTTTGACCAACTTGACCAGTTTGACCTACTTGACCAGTTTGACCTGCTGCACCTGTATTTCCAACTCCACCAGTATTTCCATTTCCACCAGTAACACCAACTCCACCAGTTACACCAACACCACCAGTTTGACCAACATCACCAGTTTGACCAACTTGACCAGTTACTCCAACTCCACCAGTAACACCAACTCCACCAGTTACTCCGACTCCACCAGTTACACCTACACCACCAGTTACACCAACACCACCAGTACCACCAGTCTGTCCAACACCACCTGCCATCCCACTTGCATCCCCAACAAATGAACCACTAAATACAGAACCACTAATTGCAGTAGCCCCTGTAAAGTCAACTACTGAAGATGATGCTACTAAAGAACCAGTTATTGTTAAACCAGTACTTAGTGTAGTACCAACATACTGATAAACAGACATAAAAACAATGTCATTTGAACTTGGTGTATTTGCGTCAAATTGTAAAACACCAGTTTTAAAATCAAATTGATAATCATTACTTGAAACAACATCATCACCATCTAAAGAACCACTATTAGTAGATGTTGATTTAAATACTTTTAATGAATATCCTGGAGTAGCATCTTCTGTATTAGCATTTGCTAAAGAAGATATTGAGTATTTAGGTGATAAGAAATTATTTTGTTGTCCAGTTTGTATTAACTGAGGTGTAACTCCAGTACTACTTCCAGTTGGATTCATAAAGAACCATACATCATTACCAACATTAGACTTAGTTAATCTCTGTCTAAACCAATATTTTACTACACCACTTGTTTCTCCATCTTGTGAACTTCCACTATAAGGTAGTCCAGATTCTGGAATCAAATCTTGTTGAGTATAAATTTCTGATGCGTTTAAATCATTGACATTAGAGAATGCCTCTTGTGAAGTATTTAAATCCGCACTCGTAAATCTTCTATTACCAAGTAGTCTATTTGATTTTTTTTCTTGATTGATTGCCATATTATTCTCTAACTAAACGCCAAGGTTATTGTTGATACAGGAGATGGGTCTCCCTTATATCTAAGTATCACATACAACTCATTATCAGACGAATCTAAGTACATTCCATCTGCATTTCTTATAGGCACTGTATATGTACCACTTGAAACACTACCACCAGTATTTCCGTATAAGTCTATATTACTGGAGAATGGATTCTTGTGATTATCATTTGATATTCCTGCTTCAATTAAGTTACTTGTTGTTGCACTTGGGTCAAATATTCTACAAGTGGATATACTTGTATTACTACCTGCACTTGTACCACTTTTTAAAATCAAACCGACTGCGATTCCATTACTTGTACTATTCCAATTAACTAATGTCTTACTACTTGCATTTACGGTCATACTTGTCCTTGAACTTCCATCTTGAAATCTTCTAATGTAATATTTGTAATCTCCAGTCCCATAGTCTGCTGGATACCAATATCTGTAAGAACCACCTGGGTCTACCAAAAATCCTGGTTTGACTTGTAAGTCATTATTACCAAGTAGTCCACCAACTTGAAATGTTGTTGTAAAAGCATCACCATTAAATGCTACAACATTATTATTTAATTGTATCCTAAAATCTTCACCACTAAATTGTTCTGTTGTTCCAGTTAAACTACCACCATCATATCCTTGTGCTCTTCCATATATTCCTAAACTACCACTTGCTAATGGTTGACCAAACATACTTGCTGAATGATATGGTATTGTTTGTGTGTCTAATGTAGATTGTGTACCTTCTCTATTTCTTGCTTTTGTAAGAACTGTAAATGTTGTATCAGTAAGAGTTGATGATTGTTGTATACTATCAGAAGTTCCACTATCATAACTAACTGAAGCAGTTACTATTGCAATATCATTGTATCTTGGAACACCACTATTTACTGCAGTTGCTCCATCACTTTGAAATACTTTTCCACTTGTTTGTATTGTACCACCATTTGTAGAAATGGTATCTCCAGTTATTGAAACACTACCAACACCTACTGAACCTGCGGTCATATCTAATAATGTGGTTGATGATGCATACATTGGATTAAACAGACCACTAACTTGTGTTGATACTTCAAAAGTAGAATCTATTAGATAAGGAACACCACTTAAACTTCTTGATGTTGCCGTTAATGCTTTATGTGTTGTTTCAGTATCTGATAAAGAGTTTAAACCAATAGCACTTTCAATAGTATCTATGGGTGCCCAAAATCTGTTTTTAGTAGCACCATCTACAAATTGATAGTTTCCAGAACCAGACGCTATACCAACTTTTAAATCGTGAAATCTGTAATATCCAATAGAATTGTTACTTGCAAAATCTATATTTGAAGAATGGTATTTTCTTGTTAGAGAACCAGTCATAGTAGTACCACCAACATCTGTAAATTTTCCATCTTGAAATGCTGGAGGAATAACTGCAGGATTAGCAGAATCAATTTTTGCTAATGTCAAACCGTTAGATGTTGTAAAAGAACTTACAGATAAATCTTTTATTGATTGTGTTGTAAAAGTATTACTACCTTGATTTGGGGACGAATTACTTGAAACATCACTAAAAGATTGTGTAGCAACAACCTTTACTTTAAACTCTGTTGCACCACCACTTGTCAATCCACCTAATCCAAATAACTCCGTATCTGCAGAAGACCTAATACTTGTAGAACCACCACTATTAGAATCAAAATCAATTTTATAAGAACTTCCATTGTCATGATATACTGAAATACCATTAAATATTGTTGCTCCAACACTTGTCCAACCTTTAGTTACTAAATAATCTAATGTTGAATTACTCAATGAATCATAGTTGGTTGGTAGATATCCACTAATAGTATCTGTACTACCTAAATTAGTTTCATTTGTATCTACACTTGCAAATGTTTTTGTGTTTGCAGTTGGTGTTGATGTATCTATTGAATGACTAATTATACCTGCCATAAATCTTAGTATTTCACTTGTATGACTTGTATGGTCAAAGTTATTAAAATAACTTCCATTTAAATTTTCACCCCAATTATTTGAAGTTGGATATCCGTTTGTAATATTATTTGTAAATATAGCAGTTGACGATGTTGCTGAAGCACTTACTAAAAGTGAACCACTAATATCAACATCATTGGTGGTTGATTCTTTTGAACCAGTTGTAGAAAATATTCCAAGTTGTCCATCTATTCCAGATGATGGTATTCCAGTTAAACCAGCTCCACTACCTACATAAGAACCACTAAATGTTGAACCACTAATTGCAGTTGCTCCAACAAAATTAACGAATGAAGATGATACTACTAATGAACCAGTAACTTGTACTGCATTTGTTGTTGATTGAAATGAACTCGTTTGTGCGAATATACCAAGTTGACCATCTATACCACTTGCTGGTACACCAGTTAAACCTGCTCCACTACCTACAAAGGAACCACTAAAAGTTGAACCACTTACAGAAGTAGCATTAGTAAAATCAACAATATTATCTTTTACGGTCAAAGACCCAGTAATTGCTAAATCTTTGTCTGTAGATTGTACCGACCCAGTTTGTTGAAAGATACTATCTTGTATATCTACAATCTGTTTTGCTTTTAACTTTGCCATTATTCAAATTTCCCATGTAATAACACTTCGTCACTATTTTCCATTATAAAATTTATTTTATTTTCGTTCACCGTGACTACTAAATTATCTCCACTTTCTTCAATATTCCATGCTTCATGTTCGGCTTCTAACCCATTAATAAATATCAAGAAACTATCTTTGCTAACAGAACTAAATCCACCAAATGAAGATTCTGGTGGTGTCATAAAACTTATATTATTAAAAGTTATAGTGACTGTGCCACTTCCACCACCACTTATATTATCAGAAGACGCTGGGGTTTTATTTAAAAAACTATCCCCAGTAAGATATGCTATTTTATCTTTTAAATCGCTACTTAATAAACTCATGAGTTAAACTTTCCATATGCTATTATCTCATCATCAGATTCCAATTCGTATCCTAAAGTATCTGTTGTAAAAGTAAATACTGAATTTCCACTATCTTCTGAAACACTATATATACCAGGTCTTACATAAGCACCATTTACAAACACAAGAAAGTCATTTTGATTTGTACCATCTAATTCAAAACCAGCAGGTGCTACTGCTAAACTTGAAGTTAAAAATGTAGCAGTAGTTGTTGTCATAGCAGTGTTATTTGCTAACTTTGAAAATCTTTTATCTAAATACTGAAATACTAATGACATATCCAATGTTTCTTCTACAGATGCTCCAGGTGTTGATTTGACGAAACTTGCATTACTACCTCCTGGTTTTGTGTCTGTCCCAGGTATTGTTCCATCCGTATTTAAATCTCCACCTTCATCAAACAAAATTTGCCCAACCGTGTTTTCAAGTTGAGTGTTAGGGTTAGTCATGGCTAATTCTTTATTCAAACTATCTGGTATAATATATCCATGCAATTCCATATTAAATGTAGTCTTTACAATCCTATCTCCATCAGTAGGTACTTCTGTAGCATCAGAAAATTCTGCAATTGATGTTCTAAATTTAAATCGGTCGGGGTCACCCCAATAACTACCTTGTGAGTAATTTATGGCTTCTATAAGGTCGTTCATTTGCTCAATATAGTCCGTCCAAATAACACCTTCGTATTGAATAGTCACATAATCTGGAACTACTACTGAGTATCTTTCTCTAATTGGAACGACCCCTTGTAATGCTGAAAAGTTATCATATCTATTTTGTGGAGAATATTTTTTCTCAAATGTATAAAAAAGTTTTGGATTGTTTGCATCTATCTTTGAAAAATTTAAAGTAGTGTCTTTTCCTACAGACATTCTTCTGTACATAATCAAGGGAACCATTATCTTACCCTTTTGGTCTCTGTAATATTGTCCTTGTTGTGCTGAGACCCATCTTTCTGGAGAACCATATAAAACTGGAACTTGTATATCTTCATCAAGTTCGTTTACCCTTGGTCTTATAACTTCATCAAAATAGTATTTAATAGCATCATCTATATCATATAAACCTATTTTTATATCACCGACTTTGTCGTTTTTTCTTGTTCTTGTAGAACCACGATTTACTTTGTTTGTTTCCAATGGTGGTTTTTGTACACCAGGTAATGCTCTGTCTATTACAAATTGAGAAGAAATTTCTTGTTGAGTTTTAGGTGTTGGTTTTTCTGCCATTAGATATTCCTCATACTATTATTTTTACTTGCATTACCAGCACGAACTCTTTCTATTTGAAGTTTAGTTCTTCTTGACATATGTGTAGTTACCGTAATGGTCAAACTATTTTCTGTTTGTCCATAAACTAACTGATTTTCTACAACTCCATTTACTTCCCAGTAAGATTCATTCCAAGAAATAACATCTCCTATCTCTAAAAATAGGTCTGCATTCTTTATTGTTTTTCTTAAGAAATTAAAGGTAGCTGCTTGATTTAATTCTGCACCTGGATATTCCGCAGTATCGTATGATTGGTCTTCTTGTTCAATTAGTGCTGCTACTCTCAAACCTTCATAGTAAACTTTACTTCTTGCTTCACCATAAAGATTTACTTCAGACTCATACAGATTATATTTGTAAACATCTATCTCTGTGTTTACAACCTCTCCGATAAGTTCTTCGTTGATAGTCTCTATTAACTGAAAGTCTCGTGACCTATAATATAAACCCATTGTTTATCCTATATATATTTTTAGTGGTGCACCTGAAAGTACAGAAAGCATATTTTCATTTTCTTCTCTTTGCGCTTCAAGTTGCAATCTACGACTACTCTGTTCTAAATTCTCTCTAAGTTGTGTTACTAACTCTTCTTTTTCTTGTTGTGCTTGTGAAACAAGTTCACCACCATTCAGAGTAACTTCAGAACCAGGTACTGGAACACTTGAATACTTACTTCGTATAAATCCTAATAATTCTCGTGACAATGCAAGTGCATACTTTCTAATCCATTGTTTACCTACATCATTAATAAAAGAATAGGTAAAGTTATTATAAGGTATATTTGAATAGTTGGTTACCGTACCAACATTATTAGTAACAACAGCATTTCTATCTGCTTTATGGATATACTGAAAATGAATTTTTGTTGGTGATATTCCATTTCCATTATCTGCTGGTATTGGGAATATTCTTAAGTTATTATTAATCAATTCAAACGAATATGCTGACTTTCTTATTTGGTCACTAAACTCTATTGCTTGTAATCTTAATATATCAGCATATATTGGCATTAACATAAAACTAACACCAGGTGAGTAGTTACCAAAACCAAAAGAATCTAACATTGAGTTCATTCCCATACCCGTTCCAACAAACGGGTCAAAATATCTTTGTATCGCAGGTGGTGCTTCGTGAAATATCCGTTTTATTTCAATGGACTCCCCACTCGCAGATACAGTTGCCCATGCATCTAAGTCATAATCTTGTTGATTTGCAATAACATCAATTGAACCACTACGCCAAGTTACATTTCCACCACTTCCTACTTCAGAACCATAGTTTTCTGCTATTGATATTGCTCTCGCAAGTGGATTAGGGTTTATCTCAACATTGGTCATATCACTACCAGTTGGTGCTCCTTTTACATTTAATAAATTTTCTCTGATTTGAAATTGATTTACTTGTGCGCTATATTCACTAATAGATTCTTCAAAACATGCGTAAAATTGTGAATCTTGTAATTCAACGTCTGTTATAGGATACCCAAGTCTTTTTGCGCACCAATTTGCTAAGTTAGGCCCGTCTGATTGAAAAGACGAGTCTGTGTCATACTGACCAAAAGGGGTTGACCCACTAATTGCCGAACCACTTCCTGGCCATATAGGTATATCTGCCATAAATTTACTCCAAAGATATAATGTTTCTTATAGATAAATATCAAGTAACTTAAAAATTAGACTTATAGGTTAAAAAAAAAGGGGGAAGTAACAACTTCCCCCCTTATTTTATTAGGTTAAATTAAACCGAGATTTAGACTAAGTCTAAATGTGCGATGTTAATCTTTCCATAGAACTCAGGACGTACCATCTTCTTCGCGTAACGAGTCATTACACCTTTTCTTGGTGTAAAGTTCGTTGGGTCATAGACCAACGGAGTCATGATGAGTGGTACATACGGAGCATAAACAGCACCAGTTTCAAGAAACTGAGAACCACGATATCCCATAAGAATTACATTCTCTGTCATATAAGGGTTCTTGTAAACTGTGAAACGATTGTTTAATGCACCGACTTTCTGTACACCCATTGCGAATTGACTTTGGTCACCATCAGTATCAGCTGCATATCCAGGAATACTTTCCAAGATAGTTGCAACAGATGGGGATGTTACCAAGAAGTTCGCTCCGCCACGAAGTGTCTTACGATGTATTTCGTTAGAGACTTTCTGAATCTTAATGCCTAATGTCTGATACCAAGCATTCTTAGTATACGCATTAGATGCACCAGAGATTTCAGAGAATCTGTCTTCGCCAGTTCCTAATCCATCATCGTCAAAACCGACTTTAGCTGACCACTTTGCAGATGTTACTGCATTTTCAATTAACATATCAAGGATTTCCAAATCAATTTCCATTGAAATGTATTCACTTAACATAGAAGTCAATTCTGCTTCTGCGTCAATTGAGTGATAAGCGTTAAGGTCTTGAGCGAATTCAGGAGTCCATGATGCTTTCAATTTACGAGTCTTTGCGACAATTGTCTCAGACCTTAATTGAACATCAATCTCAGGAATGTCAAGGCTAACTGCTGAACCAGAAGATGAAGTATCTTCAAAATCACCTCTTGTTACATCAGTTGGTTGCTTCTGATATTTAATAACAATACCTGCTATTTCATCAGAACCAGACACGATAAATTTAACATTACCGGATGTGTCTATAGTAGTAAACTCTGGAAAATAACTAATAATGTTAGAACCAGAAATTGAAAAACCACGAACACCTTCTGCATCCACATTAGTGAAAGCATTAGAACCAGTAGCTACTGTAACAGAACGTAGATGACCAGTATTAATAGATGCTGACATATCTGCGTTAAAGTTAAGTTCACTAAAGTTAATAGATGCTGATGTAGGGACGGCGATGGCTGAGGATGCTGCTTCGTTTATAGAATAAGCAAATCTACCACTTCCGTATAATCCACCAGATGGGTTACCAGAGGTATTTGTTTGACCGTGAAGAGTACCAGACCCGTCACGAGTGACGCCACTAACGACATCAAATCCAGGTTGAGATGTTCCATACTTGAAATCAAGAAAGAAAACAAGTCCAGATGGAAGATTCATAGGTTGAACAGAAACGAAGTCTTTCGCTGCGATTTCTGCAAACACTCTACGAACCAAAGGAAGTGCTACACCACTCCACTCTTCCGAGTTGGATGCTGTACCAGTTCTACTGGACTCTTGTACTAATTGCTTAGCCTGGTTTTCAAGAAGAATTGACATAGAACTACGGTCGTAATCCTTAAGTCCTTCTAAAAGACCAGTTTTTTCCCACTTTTCAGACAATTTATTTGCATCTGCCTGGAGCGATTTATGCTGAGAACCTGCGTCCCCAACTAAACCATTTAAAGTATCAAGATTACTCATGATATTATCTCCATATTATGGGTTATTTAATTAACCCTGCTAATTGTTTGAATCTATCTGCAACATCATTTGATTCCTCAACAATTTCCTTGTTAGGTTTCGTAGATGCAACAGCCTTACTTGCAACACTTTCATTCACAGAACGCTTTTTCGCTACTCTGACTCCGTCAAATGACTCAGCCAAGGTTGTGAATACCAACTTCACTTCACGAAGATTAGCTGCTCTATCAAATGTCTCAACAACTTTCAATTTCTGATTGTCATTAAGGTTATGATTTCTGAACAACTTATTTGTGTAAAGAAGTTTAGCATTTAGAAGGTTGACTTCGTTGATTTTGCCACGAAGATGTATGATTACTTCACGATGCTCTTCAAGAGATTTTTTAACCTCTTCAAGTTCATTGTTTTCTTCAACTTCTTCTTTGTCATCATCAGCTTCTTCGTCAAGGCCTTCAATTTCACGAATGATAGAATCAAGGTCAAGTTCAACATGGTCTTTCAAGTCATCAACTTTATTATCCTCACCTTCAGCACCAGGTGCTTTAGATGATTTTTCAGTTTCAGCTTTCTCGTAGTCATCACCACTTGCTTGGTCAACTTTGTTGTCACCTTTACCAAGACCAGAAGAATCAGATTGTTCATCCATTTCGTCTTTGTCTTCATCAGCGTCTTCAGATTCTTCCATTTCTCTTTCCCCTTCGTCTTCATCATCACCAGCTTCTTCTTCAAGTTCTCTGATAATTGCTTCAAGGTCAAGGTCATCGTCTTCATCTTCGCCTTCTTCTTCGCGCATTTCGTCTTCTTCTTCACCTTCTTCTTCTCTCATTCCCTCTTCTTCTGCTTCGTCTTCATCATGGTCTTCACCATGTTCTTCATCAGCAGCATCATCGGCTGGTTCCATTTCTTCTTCAGCAGCATCTGCATCCATTGCTGGTGCTTCTTCTGCTTCTTCGTCATCGGCATTATCCATTTCCAT
>Ga0316202_10002349_pt1 | contig 12587 bp, 12 predicted proteins | sample 3monrhotite_MG_FD_204934 | JGI IMG/M metagenome (GOLD analysis project Ga0316202, IMG submission 204934) | Microbial mat bacterial communities from mineral coupon in-situ incubated in ocean water Damariscotta River, Maine, United States -... | ecosystem: Environmental > Aquatic > Marine >... | reverse complement strand
CATCCAGATCGGTGTGCTCATGTAGCGGAAATGCCACATTGTCATATACATTTAACGAGTTCAGCAAGGCTGAGTACTGAAACAGCATGCCCATGCTTTCGCGCAGTTCATACAAACGATTGTCAGACATGGTGCAGAGGTCTTCATCACCATACCAGATATGGCCTGAAGTAGGCTTCTCTAATCCAGCCAGCAGTCTGAGCAGGGTGGTTTTACCTGAGCCTGAGCCACCCATAATCACGGTGATAGCAGCACTGCGAACATGTACTTCCGTAGGTGAAAGGGCAGTAGTATCGCCAAATTTTTTACAAAGTTTTTCAGCTCGAATCATGCCGAAAGCATAGCACAGCAAAACCGCTTTGCACTATCATGAAGTAAAATATTGACGCATTTTGAAGCTGTTTAATGGATTACAGCTTCAGAGTAAGGTGTTTGCCAGTGGTCTTATTGCATTCATTTTGAAGAAGTTTCCCACGAAGTCCCGCCTGCGCGGGAGTGATGTTCATGCCTTATACTTACACAGCTGAAGCAGTTGCCATAGGCGTTCGCCGATGGGGCCCATCGGTTCGTTGGCTCTTCTGAATAGATAAATATCAATCTTTAGCGGATCGAGTTCTTTGCCTGAGAGTGCCAATAGTCGGCCACTGTCCAGCTCTTCGGCGACGCGATGGCGTGGCATGCGGCCCCAGCCGGCACCGGATTGGATCATGCGTTTCTTCATGTCGAAATCGTTGACCAACCACTGGTTGGCACCTTCGAGAATGCCTGCTGAACGTTTGGGTTGATTGCGACTGGTGTCGCGCACCACCACCTGCACATACTGCTCCAGATCTGATGCGGTGATAGCCGGGTAACGGATTGCCAGCGGAAAGTCCGGGGAGATTACGGATATCATCTCTGTGGAGGTGAGGGGCACCTCTTCGGTGTGGGGTACCGGCATAAATCTCTCTGCAATGGCAAAATCAACATCCTTCTCCAGCAGGCGTTCTAATGTCCCCCCCATATTCTCAACCTGTAGACTCATGCGGGTGGCGGGAGCCATTTCAGAAATTTGTTTAATGACTTCCAGTACCTCTTCTACCGGGGCAATCGCACCGAGTGCAATAGAGACTTCGGTCTCTTCACCTTCTGCGAAGTGCTTGGCAATGCTGCTCATCTCATCTGAGCGTGAGAGAATGCTTTTAGCTTTGCCGTAGAGGACCTGTCCTTGTGGTGTCAGAGTCGGCCGATAGGTGGTGCGATCAAACAGAGAGATGTCCAGCTCCTGCTCCAGGTTCTTTACCGCAATACTGATCGCCGACTGGCTACGAAAGAGGGATTCGGAGGCGGCATGAAAGCCTCCTTTTTCTACCACTGCACACAGAGCGCGTAACTGTTCTAAGGTCATAATGAAAATAATGATTCGATTAGCGAATCAAGTCTATCATTTTTTTATGCTTTTTATAAATCATCTGTCTCGTGATAGTTCCACCTGTCCAAACGATTCAGGAGGTAGGAGAGAGTGTTGCGTAATACAAGTAGATCATATGGCAGTGTCGCGATCATCATGCATTGGCTAATGGCCTTGGTGATCTTTGCCATGTTCGGGCTAGGCTTGTGGATGGTGGAGCTGAACTATTATGATGGCTGGTATCATGATGCACCCTATATGCATAAAGCCGTGGGCATGCTGCTGCTCTTTGCTTTGATCTTTCGGATTGTTTGGAGGCTGATCAATCCTCGCCCGAATCTAATGGGTGAAGCCTGGGAGCAGTTCATTGCCCTTTTAGTGCATCGCAGTCATTACCTGCTGTTGTTTGGTCTCACCATAACGGGCTATCTGATTCCTACAGCCGAAGGCGTTGGCATTGATCTGTTCGGGCTGTTCATCGTACCGGCCAGTTTTTCATTTACCAAAGAGGAGGCTGATCTGATCGGTTTGATTCATCTCTATATCGCATGGGTAGTTATAGCACTGACGGCGGCACATGCGGGAGCAGCACTGAAACACCATGTTATCGACAGAGATATAACCTTACTGCGTATGTTAGGCATAAATAAAAAAAACCAAGGAGATACACCATGAAACTGAAACAACTTTTATTATCACTAATTCTGGCGCTGGGTTTTACAGCCACAGCACAAGCCGCGGAAAATTATGCATTTGATATCAAAGGCCAACACGCCTTTATCCAGTTCAAGGTAAAACATCTGGGCTACAGCTGGTTGATTGGTAATTTTAATACATTCACTGGTTCTTACACCTATGATGAAGCTAATCCTGCAAATAGCAGCGTAACCACTGAAATTGATGTGGCGAGTATCGATTCCAACCATGCCGAGCGTGACAAGCATCTGCGCAGTGCTGACTTTTTTGATGTTGCCAACCACCCTAAAGCAAGCTTCACCAGTACGAGCTTTGAAGATAAAGGCAATGGCACGGGCGTACTGAAAGGTAACTTCACCCTGCGCGGTGTAACCAAGGCAATATCATTTGATGTGAAACAGGTTGGCGCTGGAAAAGACCCATGGGGTGGCTTTCGCCGTGGTTTTGAAGGTTCTACCACTCTGCATCTCTCCGATTATAATATGAAAAAAGCTGCAATGCTTGGTCCGGTAGCTAACAACGTTGAGCTCTTCTTCTCAATCGAAGGTGTTCGCCAGTAACCAACGCGCGATCATCGGAACAGAAAGAAGCTGGCCGGGGCTCCCTCCTCTCGCCCCGGCCTTATTGACCATGCACCAATAACGAGAAAAGGAGTCCGATATGAGTGAAGCAACTATTGCAGCAAAAGAACCGGCAGTACTGGAGCTGGAGCCTGGCACATATTACTGGTGCAGCTGCGGGAAATCAGCCAATCAGCCATTTTGTGATGGTGCGCATGCCGGAAGCGAATTCACCCCTACGGTGGTCGAAATCACCGAGAAAAAAACAGTCGCTCTTTGCCAGTGTAAACGCAGTGCGAACGGCCCTTTCTGCGATGGCTCTCATAACGACCTGTAAACAAGCATTCACCACAAAGGCACAAAGAAACCCATAGAGAGACGATTCATCACCATACTATCTGACTCACTTTGTGCCTTCGTGGTTAAAAAAAACAGAGGAGAAAACATGAGCAAGGATCTATTTTCCACGATTGAAGTGGCCGGCCATCTGTTAAGTAACCGTATGGTGATGGCGCCAATGACCCGTAACAGGGCACCCGACACGAATGCCAATGCGATGATCGCAGAACATTACGCCCAGCGCGCCAGTGCAGGTCTGATTATTACCGAGGGCACGCAGATTTCTGAGCTTGCCGTCGGTTATCCGGCCACGCCCGGCATGTTTACACAGGCACACGTAGATGGCTGGAAGCTGGCCACTGATGCAGTGCATAACAAAAACGGTCAAATTTTTGCGCAACTCTGGCATTGCGGACGCATCTCCCATCCTGATTTTCATGATGGAGCACTGCCGGTAGCTCCTTCAGCGATTGCTGCCGCGGGTGATGCTTTTACCTATGAAGGGCTGAAGCCGTTTGTGACACCTCGTGCCCTGGAGCTCTCTGAGATCAGCACCATTGTCGAGCAATATCGGCATGCTGCTGCCTGTGCCAGAGATGCCGGTTTTGATGGTGTGGAGATTCATGCGGCCAATGGTTATCTGATCGATCAGTTTATTCGCGACAGCAGCAACCAGCGCACAGATCAATACGGAGGATCGCTGGAGAATCGTAGCCGTTTTCTACTGGAGGTTGTGGAGGCAGTGGGTAATGAGATCGGTTTTGACAAAGTGGGTGTGCGTCTCTCTCCGGTCAATGCGTTCAATGATATTTCCGACTCCGATCCACAGAACACCTTCAATGATGTTGCAACAGCCCTCAGTGGATCAGGCTTAGCCTATCTGCATGTTGTAGAAGTGGACATGACCGGCGCAACAAATCCAGATGTTGATATGCAGCAACTGCGTGACCGTTTTGACGGGGTATATATTGCCAATGGCGGTTACGATAAAAACCGAGGTAATGAAGCCATTGCAACGGGCCGGGCAGATTTAATCGCCTATGGTATTCCTTACTTAGCCAACCCTGATCTACCTGAGCGGTTCTCTGTTGATGCTCCACTCAATCAAGCGGATCAGGCTACATTTTACGGTGGTGATGAGCATGGCTACAACGATTATCCGGTGCTGGAAACTGCATAATGGGACTGCTTGTTGAAGGAGTCTGGATTGATCAATGGTATGATACCAAGAGCACAGGGGGGCGATTTGAACGCAAGGCTTCCCAGTTTCGTAACTGGCTGACTGCTGATGGTTCAGCTGGCTCTGTAGGCAGAGTCGGTTTTGCAGCAGAGCCGAACCGTTATCATCTCTATGTTTCACTGGCTTGTCCCTGGGCACACCGCACATTGATTTTTCGCACGCTGAAAGGTTTGGAGGACCTAATTCCGGTTACCATTGTGCATCCGCATATGCTGGATCAGGGCTGGCAGTTTGATTCCACTGAGCCTCTGTACGGGCTTGAGTATGCTCATCAGCTATACAGCAAAGCTGATCCGAACTACAGCGGGCGGGTGACTGTGCCCATTTTATGGGACAAGCAGCAACAGACTATAGTATCCAATGAGTCGGCCGAAATCATTCGCATGTTTAATTCAGCGTTTAACACAATTACAGGCAATCGAGATGATTATTATCCGGATGGTTTGCATGATGAGATCAATGAAATCAACGGTTTCGTTTACGACAGTATCAATAATGGTGTTTATAAATGTGGCTTTGCTACAGCGCAGGAGCCTTATGAAGAGGCGTTTGATAAGCTCTTTGCTGCACTCGATAAGCTGGAAGAGAGGCTCTCCGGACAACGGTATCTCGTTGGCAATCAGATCACCGAAGCCGATTGGCGCCTGTTCACGACACTGATACGTTTTGATGTCGTCTATGTCGGCCATTTTAAATGTAATCGCAACAGAATCTGCGATATGCCAAATTTATGGGGCTATCTGCGTGAGCTGTATCAGCAGCCGGGTATCGCTGAGACAGTGAACTTCGAACATATTAAAAACCATTATTACTACAGCCATGAATCCATTAATCCGACGCGCATTGTGCCGAAAGGGCCCACTCTGGATTTTGATATGCCACATGAGCGGGGCAGGCTTTCATTATGAGTATTACGATTCATGCTGCGATGACAGTACCCGAAGGCGATGGTGTGACTGTAAAGCGGCTGATGCCACTGGCCGGACTGCGTAACTTTGATCCCTTTGTGTTGTGGGATCACTTTGATATTTCCGGCGGTGGCTTTCCTGATCACCCGCATCGTGGTTTCGAGGCCATCACCTATCTGTTCGATGGTGGTATGAAGCATACCGACAGGCTTGGTAACCGGGGCACGGTAACTGCTGGTGGAGCGCAACGTTTTACCGCGGGTCGCGGTATGGTGCATTCGGAATTCCCGGATGGCCGTGCACATGGTATTCAGTTATGGATCAATCTGCCTAAACGGCTGAAGTCTGTTGAACCGGATTATCAGCAGGTGCAATCGGCTGCGATACCTGAAAGCAGCAACGATGGTGTCACTATCAGAATCATTGTTGGAGATGGAGGAGCAATATCGTTGCTCTCAAACGTTGAGTATCTTGATATTATCATGGATGCGGGTGCTTCATGTCAGCGCCGACTGGCAGATCGGTTTCGTGGTTTTATCTATATTGTGCAGGGCGGTGTGGAGATCAATGGTCAAGCCCTTGGCAGTGGTGAAGCTGCCTTTATCGACGATGTTGCTGAGGTGGATTTGCAATGCAGCAATGGTGCTCGCTTGATGTGGTGTGTTGGGCAACCTCACCATGAAGCAATCTATCAGCATGGTCCGTATGTCGATTAGCCTGTTTACATGGTGAAGATACACCGGTATTTGCATCTTTTCGCATGCACATAGATGGTTATGCTTGCCGAAACCTGATTGAGAGGACTGCATGATTCAAAAACTGAAACAGATGTGGAAAAACGCCGCAGAGAGTCCAAAAGAGGAGCGGGAGCATGATGTCGCTCTGGCTGTAGCAGCCCTGATGGTGGAAATTATGCGTATGGATGGGCATCTACAAGAAGCTGAACGCAGTGAAATCATCAGACATCTGGAAACCCGCTTTGCACTGAGTCATGCTGAGATTCATGTGTTGATTGAGCAGGCTGCGATGAATGTCGAGGACGCGCTGGATATGCAACAGTTCACATCAGTCGTAGTGAAAGGGTTTAGCACGGCTGAACGTGTCGATATCTTAGTAGAGCTATGGAAGGTGGCGAAGGCTGATGGCCATGTCGATCCCTATGAAGAGCAGTTGATTCGTCGTATGGCTGATCTGTTGGGACTGCATCATTCACAATTCATTCAGGCCAAAATCAGTGCTGGAATAGTCTAAGGGCTCTGTCTGTTTCCTAATGATTGAGTTTAATCTGAATTGAACTGATTTCCTGAGCGTGGTCTGCGTTCACTGGCCAGCGGGGAAAAATACGCTGTACGTCAATATTGCGGTGCACCATATACCGTGTGATCAGATCTTGCGTGTGTTGAATGCGGGTGATCATTGCGTTGCTGAGTGTCTCTCCTGACCAGTGTGGAATGAGATCAATGGTGATCTCCGGTTTTGTACGCAAAAACCGTACGAGTTTGAACAGGCGACTGCGTTCATTGAGTGATAACACGCCTTTGTCATGCAATCGGATTTGCGTATTCAACGCTGTTGTGGCCGGGTCAGAGGGGGGGGATGGATGGATGGTCTGTTGCGGCGTGCTCGAACCGTGGTCTGAATCCTGTTGTGGTGTGTCTTGACGTAATGTTTCCTGATGCAACAAACGCTGAAAAGAGTGTCCGATCATATCGAAGTTAAGCGGTTGCTCTGTCCACAAGCCGGTGATGCTGCCCTGTAGTTCTATTCGCCCACTATTTTGCCCTAAATGCTGAATCAGATCATGGGTGTTCAAGCCGGTTCGCATCAGCATGGGATCCGCTAAGTTGTGACCTGCTTCTGGTAAAGCGCGAAGCAATTGAAACTGCCAGCTACTTTGATAGCTATCGGGCCTGCTTGCCGGATTGATATCCAGTTGCGCACCTATATAACCTCGCAGAAGGCGCGGCATGCCTGATGCGGTCATCCATGAATGCAAGAAATATGGTAAGGCATTCTGCAATGAGACTGAACCGATAAATCGCTGAGGTTCAGAGAGCGCAGACCATTCACCACTTAATTCAAGCTGCCCTCCTCCGACTTCCGCTGTCGCTTTGACATTGGCCCAGCTGTTTGCAGCCAATGCATGCATTTGGATGTCGAAATGTTCGGCCCATAGCGACTCTTTTTGACCCATGCTGACACTACCACCATGGAGTTGCAGTTCATTAATCTGGATGTTTTTATTGCGCAATGCAGATGACCACCAGGCGGGCTGATCTGATCTGATCTGTTCCTGATGAGCAGCTTGCAGGGGTTCCAGAGCTGCAATATATGACCACTTCTCAATATTGATTTGATCAATATATTGCACATCCAGGCCCATGCCGACAGGGCCGAATGTTGTGTCGATATGATCAGTCATCCAGATGTCACCGGCATGCGATATCTGAACATTGATGGCGCTGGCTTTCCCTTGCATACGCCATATGCCTTGTTGCACCGATACATTGCTTTGCATCCCCATATTGCCCGTCAACGTGACCGGGCTGTTGGCATTAATCTGTAGCGGCAATAAGGGACGCATGCTGGTGATTGGGATCTGTTTGGCATGCACAGAGAACTCGGCGTCAGTGAGTTGTTGTGCGCTATTTTTTGTCATATTGCCTTGTAATCGCCATTGTGGGTCGGATGAGCTGTTGGGGCTGCGGGTAGCAAGATTGAAATGTAGATCTTGTTGTTCAGGCCATGAACATTGACCTGTGAGAGAGTGTAGAGTCAGGTCGCCATCGGGTAACTTTATAGCCAACGTCATATTCCGTACCCGTATGTCATCAATGCTGATGTCCCATTTAGCAATTGGCCTGACGGCTGGATAGAGGGAAGGCATGGATGCTGCAGCATCTGTCATTGCAGTATTGAGCGTGACATTACCGTCATTCATTACGATGCGAGAGATATGTGAATGCCGCAGTTTTGTGTCGATATTCATGTTATTGTATGTGATGTTATGCCAGGACCATGCATGAGAACGGATATCTTCGGCATCTCTCTGTTCAGCAGTGGCTAACACGATATCGTGCAGCACTCCTTTTGAGCCATTGATCTTCCAGGCTCCTGCTTTTCCTTGCCAATGCGTGGTCCCATCTATCCGGGCAGAGATGATCTGCTGTTTACCAAGGTCGGGCATGAACCCACTCCATGCAGCAAGTGGCCATGCATGTGTCTCAATGTCGATATCCCACAGATCGCTCTGTTGTGCGGCAGAGAAGCGCAATCGATGTAATGGCAGTGCTTTGTCACTGTGCTCTGATGGTGCTGAAACACTGTTTTCAGTACTGAATCGTGTCTCCCCTTCTATTTTAATCAGGGGGTGTTGTGCCGCTGTGCCTAGGGATTGACGCCATGTAAGCTCGCCATTGAGGTAACCATGCATGGGATTCAAGGCCAGCGCATCAGTCACTGCCTGTGCATTGACATGCTGCCAGTTGAAGGTGCCCTTTGATTGTTTGTTATGGAGGTTCGTATGTAGTTTCCATTGTAGTGAACCATGCTGCATATTGGCAGATGCAGTGATGATGCGTTGATTGGATTGCAGGTGCTGCTGTATAGATATGTTGTTCAGTATTAACGGTGTTGAACGCTGTTTTTGAAGATATAATTTAATTTTCCCGTTCTGTGCATGCAGTGAAGAGGCCGCTTGCCAGATATTCATCAATGGTTGATTCTGTTGCCATGTATGGTTTGTTGTCTCTTGATGAAACTCTGCTTCAATACCTGATATCTCTACCATTCCGATATGTGGTTTAGGGCTGTTCAGCGATTCAGGGCTGGTGCGTAATAAGATATGTTTGATGGTAATGCTGTCATCACCCTGTTGCGTGTGAATGTCTTTAAGGATCAATGCATTGCGCAGAAGATGATAGCGAATGTGAAGAATTTGAACATCGGCCTTCTTAGCCCAGGCTTGCACCAGTAGCTCCGCACGTTTCTGAGCATCTGCTTGAATGGATAGGTGGATAGCGAGGCATAACAGTACGAACACTGCTACGCCTGCAAGATACCAGCGCGCACCGGTCGGGAATGTGCCGACCGGATGATGGAAGATGTGGCGTGGCTTCAGTTAAATACCCACCCATGTATGCAGCGCTGGAGACACGGTTATCTCGGTTTTTGCAATTGCTGAACCACGCTTTGATCTTCAAGCGTTGATGTGTCCGAAGTGATTTCCCGGCCCGCAGCAATATCTCTCAGCAGCCGTCGCATGATTTTTCCGGATCGTGTTTTAGGCAGGCTGTTGGAGAAACGAATATCATCTGGTTTGGCGATAGCGCCAATCTCTTTGGTGACATGGGCCCGCAGTTCAGTTGCCAATGCGTCAGCCGAAAAATCGTCAACGTCAGCCTTCGGAGTGACAAATGCGCAAATTGCCTCACCTTTGATATCGTGTGGTCGGCCAACAACAGCAGCTTCAGCGACGGCGGGGTGTGAAACCAGTGCTGATTCAATCTCCATCGTGCCTAGCCTGTGGCCGGAGACGTTCAGTACATCATCCACGCGGCCCATGATCCACATATAACCATCTTCATCGCGCCGGGCTCCATCACCGGCAAAATAATATTGTCCCTTAAATTTTTTCCAATAGGTATCAACATAACGCTGATCATCCCCCCAAACACCACGCAGCATGGATGGCCATGGTTTTCGTATAACTAACAAACCACCACCGCTGCTGACTTCCTGACCGTGCTCATCCACCACGGCGACATCAATGCCGGGCAGGGGCAGTGTGGCTGAACCGGGTTTGGTGGGGGTGGCAAAAGGGAGTGGCGCAATCATGTGGCCACCAGTTTCAGTTTGCCACCAGGTATCGACAATAGGGCAGCGTCCTTTGCCAATGACATTGTGGTACCACATCCATGCTTCCGGATTGATCGGTTCACCCACGGTGCCCAGTATACGTAAATGTGAAAGGTCATGTCGGTTTGGCCACTCATCCCCTGCTTTAATAAGCGCCCTAATGGCGGTCGGAGCAGTGTAAAACACACTTACCTGATGATCGGCGCAGATCTTCCATAAACGGCCGGGATCAGGGAATGTAGGCACTCCTTCATACATCACTGTAGTGCCTCCGCAAGCTAGCGGGCCGTATACAGAGTAGGTGTGGCCGGTAATCCAGCCGACATCGGCAGTGCACCAGAACACATCGCTTTCCGGTTGGAAGTCAAAGGTCCATAACATGGTGAGGCGCGCCCATAAGAGATAACCCGCAGTGCTGTGCAGAATGCCTTTGGGTTTGCCGGTAGAACCTGATGTGTAGAGAATAAATAGCGGGTGCTCGGAATCCACCGCCAGAGGTGCGCAATGCTCGGGTTCAGCTTGCAAGGCATCGTGCCAGTAAATATCACGATTGCTGATCATCTGGATATCATTGTCTGCATGTCGCACAACGCATACATGTTCAACACTTTGACATCCCTCATACAGTGCTTCATCTACATTCGGTTTGAGTGCATGCACACCACCGCGGCGGCCGCCACCATCGGCAGTGATCACCAAGCGCGCTTGGGTATCTTCAATACGATCTTTTAATGCTTGAGGAGAAAATGCACCGAAGACCACGGAATGGATAGCACCGATGCGGGTGCAGGCCAGCATGGCAATGGCGGCTTCGGGAATCATCGGCATATAAATCACTACCCGGTCACCTGCACGAATGCCAAGTGTTGTCATGGCATTGGCGGCGCGGCTGACATCGGCCAGCAGGGCACGGTATGAAATCTTTCGCACGTCTCCGGCTTCACTTTCCCAGATAATAGCGTTGCGTTCACCCAAGCCTGCAGCAACATGCCGATCCAGACAGTTTTCGGACAGATTTAATGTGCCGCCTTCAAACCAGCGAAAAAACGGTGCGTTCTCTGCATTCAATACGTTGGAGAATGGTGTCATCCAGTCCAGATGTTCTGTCGCCAGCTGTGCCCATGTCGCATCCGAATTGTTAGCAAATGCTTCGCACAGGCTATGATACGCTTGCAAAGAAGCGATGTTTCCCTTGTGTCCTTGCGGAGGTGTGAAGCTGCGATGTTCATCGAGAATGGTTTCAATAGTTTCTGACATGGTTGACCCTCCACACTCATTTCTATCAGGCATGCAGTTGTCGAACAAGGCTGGAACAGAAGAATAGCATGAGTATTGCAGGTTTGCTTTAAACTGTAGAGTTGGGGAGGTGCAAACAATGCGCTTTCGATATGCCGGGCAGACGCTAAGATAGCGCATGCAAAAAATATGTCTGATTCACACCAGTGTCAGCTCTTGCTCTGAAGCCAAGGCGCTTGCCGCGGCACTGATTGAAGAGAAACTTTGCGCTTGTGTACAGATGACAGGTCCCGGTGTGTCCATTTATCGATGGAATGACCGGGTGGAGCAGACGGAAGAGTATTACTTGTGCATTAAAACGAGTCGGGTGAATAGAGATAAGGTGCTCGACTGGCTGCAAAGGAATCACCCTTATGAGTTACCAGAGATTACCTGGGAGCTGCATGATAGCAGCGAGCAATATGCAGCGTGGGTTGATGCCCAAGTGGAATAGGCGGAGCTGGAGTAAGCTGATGCCTTTTTAAAAACCAATGGCCGTCTGGTCACTATGAAGTTAAATAAAACAATGGAGTTTGCATGATAGAAGTAACATTTATTGGAGCCCTGTTGGCGGGGTTGTTATCCTTTTTATCGCCCTGCGTATTGCCTTTGGTGCCGGCTTATCTCTCTTATATTTCAGGCGTGTCAGTGAATGATCTACGTCAACAGGATGGTCAAACTGCATCGGTTCGCCGCCGCGCACTGATTCAGTCTGTCTGGTTTGTAGCGGGCTTTAGCCTGGTGTTTATTATTCTTGGCGCATCAGCATCACTGCTGGGGCAGTGGATGTTGTCTAACTTGACCTTGCTGGGGAAAGTGGCAGGAGCCGTGATTGTTGTGTTTGGCTTTCATTATACCGGTATTATTCGTATTCCATTCCTGATGATGGATGCGCATTTTGATACGGGTGGTATCAATGCGAAACATGGCATGGGAGCGCTTATTCTGGGGGCTTCTTTTGCATTTGGTTGGACTCCATGTGTAGGGCCGATCCTGGGAGCCATCCTCGCTGTGGCAGGCGCTCAGGCTGAGCTTATGCGCGGCGTCGCTCTGCTGGCGACCTATTCGCTGGGGTTGGCCATTCCCTTTTTGTTGGCTGCATTGGCGACGGATGCATTTTTGCGTTGGTCACAGGGTTTTAAGCGTCATCTGATGATTATTGAAAAACTGTCGGGCGTATTGTTGATCTTTGTTGGTTCATTGATCTTTTTGGGCAGCTTTAGTTGGGTTGCTGGCTTGTTAATCGACTGGTTTCCTTTCCTCGCCGATATCGAGGGTCTACTCGTTCCATAGGTTCAATACCCTAATAGCAGATGCAGTGC
>Ga0316202_10002348_pt1 | contig 12596 bp, 12 predicted proteins | sample 3monrhotite_MG_FD_204934 | JGI IMG/M metagenome (GOLD analysis project Ga0316202, IMG submission 204934) | Microbial mat bacterial communities from mineral coupon in-situ incubated in ocean water Damariscotta River, Maine, United States -... | ecosystem: Environmental > Aquatic > Marine >... | reverse complement strand
TCAGGCTTGTTATAGGCTGCCTCCTGCTATTCAGAGTTCAAGGGGATATCTTACCTTGCAGACTCTTATTTTGCGGGTTAGTCATCTTGATGTTTTTTCGACCATTATTTGTATCGAACAAAGCTCTGGACTGTTTTTTCATCTAAAAAGCAACACTGATATTGCAACGATCAAAATAAGAGTACTTCCGAACCCCGTGCCTGTAGCCTCACATCATCAATATTGATGATGTGGTGCAAGTTTATATCAGTGAATCTCAACTGAACATGTCGCTCAACCAAAAAAAGAGGAGGCATAAAGCCTCCTCTTTTTTTACATCTCAGCTCTCCCTTAACGGGATCAATTGATCACATGTGAATAATATGTCCGCGATCAGGACCAGTGGAGAGCATGGTGATTGGGCATCCACACACCTCTTCAATGCGTTTAAGCAGAGCTTTCGCACTCTCAGGAAGCTGATCCATGGAAGTTGCACCAAAAGTATTTTCACTCCAACCCGGCAGGGTTTCGTATACAGGCGTAATTAAATCAAGTTGATTACAGCAGGCAGGCATCGATTCTAAAACCTCACCATTCAACTCATAACCGGTACACAGCTTCACTTCATCCAAACCATCCAGCACGTCCAGCTTGGTAATGGCCAGACCAGTCACACCATTGATACGTACAGCATGCTGCACAACAGGACCATCGAACCAACCAGTACGACGAGGACGACCGGTCGTTGCACCAAACTCATGACCGCGCTCAGCCATGTGCTTACCGGAGTTCTGCGCATCACACATGCCATCAGCATTGTATAACTCAGTAGGGAACGGACCTGCCCCCACACGCGTGGTATAAGCTTTACAGATACCCAATACAGCATCTACCTGACCAGGACCTACACCAAGACCAGCAAGTGCAGCGCCAGCCACAGTATTGGATGATGTTACAAACGGATAAGTACCGTGATCGACATCCAGCATAGAACCCTGCGCACCTTCATAGAGCACCTGATCACCGGCCTTAATACAGCGCTGCAAGATCAACGGCACATCAGCTGCCAACGGTAACAAGCGAGCTTTGGCCAGTTCGATAGCTTCATCCACATCAGCACGGTTAACCGGTTCAGCTTTCAAATACTGCGTTAGCATAAAATTGACGTATTCAAGGTTTGCATCGATGCGCGCATCCAGATCATCGGAAGCCAGGTCAACCAGGCGGATACCGCGCCGCGCAGTTTTATCTTCATAACATGGGCCAATACCCTTGCCAGTGGTGCCGATTTTACCTTCGCCCTTAGCCGCTTCACGGGCTGCATCAAGCGCACGGTGATATGGCAGAATCAACTGACAACGTTCGGAAATTTTCAGGCGATCTGGAACGGGAATACCAGCCGCCAATAACATATCCATCTCTTCAACCAAACGGAACGGATCCACTACCGTACCATTACCGATCAGGCAGAGGGTATCATCATGCAAAATACCGGATGGGATATGATTGAGAACAGTTTTCTGATTACCGATCACCAGCGTGTGACCAGCATTCGGGCCACCCTGAAAACGGGCTACCACATCTATATTCGGAGCCAGCAGGTCAACAATTTTACCCTTGCCCTCATCACCCCATTGAATTCCAATCGCTACAGTATTTGTCATCTCAACCCCAATTATATCAAACCACAATATTGAACCACTAAGGCACCAAGTCACAAAGATACAATGAATACCCGTCTCTCTCTGTGCCTCTGTGTTTCTGTGGTTTATGTTTAAGCTGCGTTAATCAATGCCCACAAATCACATGAAAAACCAGTCGCAGGCATATCACGCCCATGTGCCGACATCATGGCATCGTAACGACCACCATGCAGCAGCGCGTGCGCCACCCCTTCAGCAAATCCGGCAAACAAAATACCACTGTGATACAAAAAGCGTGGCATCACAGCCGCATCGGCATGCACAGAGACATGCCCTTCCATTTTACCACCGACCTCTTCCACCAAAGCCAACAGCTCATGAGCAGCAGCATCAAAGTCATCATTAACACTACCTATATGAGCCCGCAGCCATTGCTGATCAGCGACACCTGAAACCATTTCAATAAGCGCCTCTTCAGAAGCCTTAGGCAGTCTTTGAGTCGCCAGCAATTCAGCCAGATCATCCGGAGAACGACGGGAAATACGTGCAGTCCAGACATCCAGCGAGAGATCACTTTCAGCCACCAAAGCTTTTAGCACGCCAATATGCCCCACCTGCAAGACCGGTTTATTAAAACCGGCAGCAAGCATAGTACGCGCCGCCAGATGCATCACTTCAATATCACCAGCACTGCCTTTAATGCCGAGACACTCCACACCAGTTTGCCACTGCTGACGTGAACCACCACGCACATCTGGCCTTGCCAACATGACCGTACCTGAATAACAGAGTTTGAGCTCTTTTTCATGCTGCAGACTGGTAGCCGCAATGCGCGCAATTTGCGGTGTCATATCCGAACGAATAGCCAGTGAACCGGCACCGGCAGGATCAGAAAAAACAACCGTCTGATCAGCCAGAAAACGACCGGCTCCAGAGTTCATCGAATCCGGGCGCTCAAGAATCGGTGGAATCACCTCTTCGTAACCAGCATCTTCAAACAAGCCCAAAACACTACCCTGCAAGCGGCGCAACGCTTTCGCTTGCGCACCAAAAGCGTCATTCAGACCAATAATAGGCTTATGCGTTGGCATTTATTATCTCCTGATTCAATTCATATCCCCTAACTCTGCATAACGTACCATCAGCATATCAGGCAACGCGGACAACTGATCCAGCACATCCTGAGATGGTGGTGTATCTACCTGAATCATAGCAACAGCATGGGCTGTATCTTCCCTGCGCCCCAATCTGAAATCACCGATATTGATGCCTGCATCAGCCAATACAGCACCCATCGCAGCAATCATGCCCGGTTTATCTTCATTGTGAATAACGATCAAATTACCTTCCGGTGTCATTTCCACTTCACAGGTATCAAAACTTACAAAACGCGGACGTGTGTCATCAAACAAGGTGCCCGATACAGAACGCACACCCTCATCACCCTCAACTTCCAATGTAATCAGTGTGGAGAAGTGATCCGGTGTTTCACAGGCAAATTCAGACAGCTCAATACCACGATCCTTGGCCAGCATGCCTGCATTGACGGCATTCACATCTTCCATGCTGTGCGACAACAGCCCTTGCAGCATCGCATTGATCAATGGTTTACGATTAATATGGGATGCACTGCCTTCAAAACTGACCTTCACACGTGAATAACCTGGTTTCATGGTCTGACCAATAAAACGACCCATACGTTCTGCCAGCAATAGATAAGGAGCCAGCAGACGCTGCTCCTCTTCAGATAGTGACGGCACATTCACCGCATTGGATACGGTGCCTGAAAGCAAATAATCAGACATCTGCTCAGCCACCTGCACAGCCACATTTTCCTGTGCTTCATCGGTAGAGGCACCAATATGCGGTGTAAAACTGATATTATCGAGTTCAAACAGGCGATTTTCGCGCGCCGGTTCTTTGGCATACACATCCAGAGCCGCTGCCCTTAAATGACCGGATTCACAGGCCGCATAGAGCGCATCTTCATCCACAATACCACCACGGGCACAATTGACGATGATAGAGCCTTTTTTCATGCGTCCGATAATATCGGCATTAATCAGGTTACGGGTGACATCCAGCAGCGGCACATGAACCGTCAACACATCGACGATTTCAGCCAACTCGGCCACGGTCTCTACCTTTTTCACACCCATCGCATCAGCACGTTCATCAGAGATAAATGGATCATAGACATACACAGACATGTGCAGCCCTTTCAGTCGATCACACACAATAGCGCCGATATTGCCGGCACCAATCACACCGGCTTTCTTACCTGTGAGCTCCATGCCCATAAAACGGGATTTTTCCCACAGCCCCTTACGGGTCGACTCGGATGCCTGCGGAATCATGCGGGCTGCAGCTACAATATGAGCTATCGCCAGTTCGGCAGTCGTAATTGTATTACCAAAAGGTGTATTCATCACCACGATACCGCGACGGGAACAGCCTTCCACATCCACGTTATCAACTCCGATACCTGCTCGACCAATCACTTTCACGCGCTTGGCAGCATCCAGCAACTCACCCTTCAGCGTTGTGGAAGAACGCACTGCAATCGCATCATAATCAGCAACAATAGCCAGTTTCTCTTCATCGGAGAGACCGGGTTTGTAATCCACTTCAATACCGCGCATTTTGAACACTTCAATCGCACGAGAAGACATCTTATCTGCAATCCAAACTTTAGGCATCAAGCCCCCCTTCAACACAACACTTGTTCATCAATGAGAAAACGGCAGAGAAAGAATACATTGTTTAATCACAGAGGAACTCCATAGAAACAGCGCACTTTCGTGAAGCGCGAGGGCACTCTATAGCGGCACGCAGGGGGGTCAACTTTCTCCATGACCCCAAAAAAAAACGTGGGCCACAAGGGCCCACGCAGATCAAACAAAACTGAGAGTGTTAGGAATTAAGCCTGACACTCAGCGCGATACAAACATGGTGTAACATCACAGCTTTCAATACGACCGAAACAATCAACATTGCCTTCAGCAATTTGAATGGCATGAATCAAATCGTTCTTGCTTAGCTTGGCAGCACTTTTCAGGCTCAGTTCTTTAGCTTTTACCAGCAACTCTTTTTTGGTTATTTTTTTTACACTCATGGGATTTTTTTCCTTGAATTTTATTTTTAATTATATTAATTGCGGCGCATATTATCCCTCAACCACCTAAGTGCAAGAAATCAAAACAAAAGTTGCCTTGGCACTGTGGCTTTTCCCCACAGTCTGGACATCAAGGGCTCAACTATTTGAATATCTCCACTACTCCAAAATTCGATCGAATCCGATTTACCCTGCTCCTTACCATTGGCCAATGGCAACAACCCACGGATCATCAGTTGACGCCGCAACTCACGGGCGATGGCATCGCCGGTGTCAACAACCCTAATCTTCTCACCAACAATTTCCCTGATCATCGGTGATAGAAAAGGATAATGCGTGCAACCCAATACCAGTGTATCAATTTTCTGCCGCATTAACGGGGCAAGATAACTCTGCAACATCAAACGCGTTTTATCAGTATATAACTCACCTTTCTCAATCTGTTCAACCAGCCCCGGACAAGCTTGCACAATCAATCGTGCGTCTGCGCCATGGCGCACTCCTAGCTGTTTGAATTTATCACTGGCAACGGTCGCACTGGTCGCAAGAACACCCACCACCTTCACCAGACTGCTACTGACAGCAGGTTTCACCGCTGGCTCCATACCGATTACAGGCATATCATACTTCAGACGCAGCTGCTGCACCGCCACTGCCGTAGCCGTATTACAGGCCACCACTATTGCCTTGCAGCCTTGCTCAACAAAAAAATTAGCAATCGACATACAGCGCGCCACAACCACCGGCTCCGATTTGCAGCCATAGGGCATATAAGCTGAATCTGCGACATAATGCAGTCGTTCATCAGGCAGATGCTCATGAATATGAGAAAGCACTGAGAGCCCCCCCACACCTGAATCAAACACACCAATGGCTTGCCCTTCTGCTTTCATGGTAATCCTCATTACTTCGACTGGAGGCGCAGACTAACAATAATCTCTACAATGAGCATGCACACATCAACAACAACTCTGTGCATGATAAAACACAGCACACACACTTGAAGAGATGCATGCTTTGGGCAGAGTGCTTTGCATGAAAAAAGGCGATGATGATCCACATAGCTGGTTAAATGAACATGGTGATTACCTGTATCGTTTTGCCATGTCCCGCCTGCACAATGAAGACATTGCCGCTGATATGTTGCAGGAGACACTTCTGGCTGGCTGGAAGGGTTTTGATAAATTCACCGGACAATCTTCAATACGCACCTGGCTGGTCAGCATATTGAAACATAAAATCATAGATCATATTCGTCGTGAAATTCGCGGGCGCGACCTCCATGAGGCGATTGAAAGCGACCCAACATCAGCCTACTTCAATGCCAATGGCAGCTGGAATGAAGCACCCCGAGCATGGAGAGAGAACCCTGAGGATCTCATCAGCAATGAACAGTTTCATAAAACATTAGAATCCTGCATCGATAAACTGCCGGAAAAACAGCAAATCGTCTTCCGCATGCGCGACATTACCGGTGAAGACAGTGAAACCACATGTAAGACATGCGATATTACATCGACCCACCTTCACGTGCTACTGCACAGAGCCCGACTTGCTTTACGCACATGCTTGAATATGCACTGGTTTGGACGAGGGAATACAAAATGAAACACGCCTGTAGAGAAATTTCCCAACTGGCATCAGACAGCCTTGATCGGCCACTCTCTCTCTTTGAGCGACTGAAGTTCAGACTACACCTGTCCATCTGCGGCCACTGCAGAGACTATCATCACAACATCAAACTCATTCATCATACCACTGCAATGATGCAGGCAAGTAATTATGGTCAGGTTCGCCTCTCTGACAAACAGCGCCAGCGTCTACACGATAGCCTTAACGCAACAGATTAGAGCGCACAGCCATCAATTATTGGCTGGCAACATGGTACTCCAGACATGGAAACCCTGCGTACTACCACGCACCTGATGATCAGTACGCTCCTGCTTGTTTACTTTACGGTCTGAATGAAAATAAATCCTACCATTTTTAGCAAATTCAGGAGCACCATCCCTTGCTTTATCCGTGGTTAATCGCGTGAGATTGCGCCCATCAGAACTGATCATCCAGACATCCCAGTTACCCTTGTTACCATGACGCGCACCGACATCACCCCTATTGGAAGTAAAAGCCACCCATTTGCCATCAGGACTCCAGGTAGGCTGCACATCTACTGATCGCCCTTCGGTCAACTGAACCAGATCAGAACCATCCACATTCATCATAAACAGATGCCAGCTGTGCCCTGCCTGCATGGAGAACACCAGATGCTCGCCATCGGATGACAGTGATGGATTCAGCCCGGGTGCAAGCTCTTCCTCCACACCTTCGGCACTGATTTTCACCAAATGCGGTTGTTTACCGCTCATTTTCCAATTATCAAAGCTCAGCCCCGGCTTCTTCGGCTTCACATATTTCGTCGTCATACGACCAGATGCACTATGCAAACGAACAGCAACCACACTGCCATCTTCAAGCACGACAGGATCTCTCAATTCACCATCTAAACGACCGTGCAAACGCCGGGTCACACCACCTTCAACAGGCTTCTGCCACAAACCAAGACTATCAGCCCGGTATGACAGGAATATCACACTATCATCACCATACCATGCAATGGAATCCAATACCTGCGCATCATGATCAATAACAACATTAACAGGATCACCGTTTTCAACCAATCGACGTGCAATCATATACTGTTGTTTTTTACTAGAGACCGTTAAAAAGTATTTCCCATCAGGTGACACCTTGGGATACATCTCGCTCTCTCTATCTTCAAGTGTCATCAACTCAGCACCATCAACCTCAATATCACCGCTGTTACCTGATTGCGCACTAGATGCCGCCTCCAGCCAATTCATGAAATCTTCAGCCTGCACCGCTGGCGCAAAAGAGCAAAACATGACCACAATAGCTACGATTCGATGCATATTGCGTTCCACTTACTTGAGCTTCAACTGCCAAATATTCCAGTTGGAGACCACATCTTCCTGAGGTTTTTTAAGACTACGATTGGAGTGAAACACAACGGTATCGTCATCCAACCAGGCAGGTCCACCATCGGTAGCGCGCTTAGCATTGGTCAAGCGTGTGATTTTATAACTTTTCAAATCCATCATATAAAGAGAAGTTTTAGTCACTGCTCCGCCAAATGCACGATTGGAAACAAACAGTATTTTACTGCCATCGGGGTTAAACTGAGGCTCTAAATCTGCAAATTTTGAATCAGTCAGCTGCACCAGTTCTTCACCATTAATCGTTTGCATCCACAGATCATAATTGCCATTTGTTTCACGCACAAAAACAACATGCTGACCATCTGAAGAGACAGTACCATTAAAGGCATTCGGAATCATATTCAGCTGTGATGTCACACGATTAAACACATACAATACAGGCGCATCAAAATCGTTCTTCTTGCCCGGCTTTGTATCACTATAACCTTGTTTGTAACGAAAGTTATCAGAGTCATACGTACGCCATAACTGACCGGTCAGCTCATGATGGGTATTTTTTATAAATTCGGCCAACATGGTATTCTGACGTAACTTCTGCAAACTGGTGTCAAAGCACCACACCTTACCATCCTGTGATGCATTCAAGTGAAATGGAACAATACTGCCGGAGAAACCACCCATATGGCCAATTGCAGCATGACTTTCGCCATTACCCAACCACATCCATGATGAGATCGGCCCGGTTCGATTACTTACATAACCTACTGAACCATCGCTTACAGCCACACCAAAACGAATCGCCTCGCGCAATACCATCGTCTTCATCACGCGTGATGCCGATGCTGTAGAGTGTTTTGATACACGCTCGACATTATACTCATTGCCATTACCGGTACTGAATACCATGAAATCACCGGCTACAGAGGGATATGTGACGTCCACACCTTTTTTCACTACAAGTGGTGTAACAGGATACAGTGGCGGTTGAATTTCTTTGGCGCTTAAACTTGATACAACTCCAGGCTGCACTGACAACAATACGGCTGACAAAGCCACCCACAACATTTTGCTTTTCATACACGCTCCTTTAACTGCATTGCATTCAAAAATGTCGGAACACTAGCGCATGAAATTCATTCTGTTTGTGATACAGGTCACCAATAAAAAAATTAATCTATATGCCTCACACATAGTATTGATCAGCAGATGATATCCGATGGTATTATTACAGCATCGGCATTGATAGTGTATCGCCATGTCCAAATCACCTACCACTCAATTCATTAACAGTAACGCACTACTCCTCTCCGCCTGCTCAGACATGGCTTCATGTCAGGTACTCTGCGTTGATACCGAATTCCATCGCGAATCCACCTACTATGCTGAATTTGCGCTGATGCAGATATACGGCAATGGAGAGTGCTGGATCATCGACCCCATCACTATTGAAGATCTATCACCACTATGGGAGATCCTTTGCAACCCTGATGTTTTAAAAGTATTTCATGCAGGCCGTCAGGACATTGAAATATTCGTCAAGGAATCAGGCTGCTTACCCACGCCTATGTTTGACACCCAGGTTGCCGCTGCCCTGCTCGGTTATGGACAACAGGTTGGCTTTGGCAATCTGGTACAACGTATCACGAAAAAGACATTGGCAAAAGGTGAATCCTTCACCGATTGGAAAGCACGCCCGCTCACTGCAAAACAACTCGAATATGCTGCTGATGATGTCATCTGGCTCATGCCCGTCTATCAACATCTACAGCAACGATTGGAAGCCACCGGCCGCACAACATGGTTGCAAGAAGAGCAGAGTATACTCACCAATCCCGCCACCTATGCATATGATGAATCAACCGTCTTCTGGCGCGTCAAAGGCGTCAATAAACTCAAAGGACGCAACCTTGCTACTCTGCGTGAACTGGCCGCATGGCGTGAGCGCATGGCCAGCAAAAGAGACATCCCGCGCCGCCGTATGATTGCAGATGAACCCCTGATTGAGATTGCCCGCCGTGATGTTTTAGACATGGACTGCATGGCACGCATGCGCGGCATCAATGCCGGTTTCATCAAACGCTTTGGTGAAGAGATCATTCAGGTCTGGCAACAAGGTATGGACTCCGATGAAGCAGACTGGCCTAAACAGGCAGCAAGACGCCACAACCATGCTGGTACAGAGCTCAGACTGGAAATGCTCGACACTTTGGTGCGCCTTAAAGCTGAAGACGGGGAAATCTCCGCGTCTATTCTCTCCAGCAAATCAGATCTCTCCGAACTGGCATCATGGGGCTACCGCTGCAAAGATGAACCACCGGAGCTGGCCTGCCTGCATGGCTGGCGCTATGAACTCGTCGGCCATGATCTATTGAAACTACTGCGCGGAGAAATCTGTCTGCACCTGAACCCAAAAACAGGTCTACCCAACATCACACCTTTCAACGGTGACGCACTGTCATGAATATCTGCTTTTCCATTGATGCCCTGTCTCCATCCGGAGCCAAGGCATGGCGTTTACAGGATAATCAGCATTGGCGCCCGTGCATCTACGCTGAAGCGCTACAAGATGGTGATGCCCGCATTACAGATAAAAAAGCAGCCGAAGCCTGGATCAACGTAAAACTTAAAAAGGACAAGGCACTTGTTTTCACTCCTCAGAAGAGAGCCGGGCGATTCGATTTTTTAATGCGCGGCACTTATACGCATACCGTATTGCACCGCTTATCTGCTGCCCCACTACCCGACAAAGCTCAAATGCTGGATTGTTTCAAACAACTTGAAGCAGGCACCCCCTGGCTGGTCTACCTCAACATTGCAGGTCAATTCAAAGCAATGAACACGCAGCAGGTTTCAATCATGGCAAACCTTGATATTGCTGTGCGTGGAGAGATCGCCTCCAGTGAAGATTACATTGGCCCTATAGCTGCTGCTAATACCCAGATGATGGATGATCATTACCGCCAATTTCTGGCCGGCTGGTTAGAGCATCTGAAATCTTCAAATATGAATATATTTGTTCCAGATCTGGAAAAGTTACCTGAACATGATGAAACTACCGATGCCATCCGCAACTGGAAACACACAAAGTAACCACTCAAACCTTATTATATCTGTTCGCTAAAACTACTCCCGGAAATTCATGCAGATGGATCAGGAACCCACATCAACACTGTTCTGGATAATATCGTAAACCAGGGTTGAAAACGCAGGAATCTGCACTGGCTTCAAAATCATACCAGTATTACACTTCTCATCATCACTCAACTGCACTCCACTGCGATCATAACCTGTCACAAACAGGGTTGGCATTGCGCTATCTAGCTGGCGAATGCGACGGAACATCTCCATCCCCCCCATCTTGGGCATCACCACATCTGTTATGACAGCTGCAATGCGATCCTGATTTACTTTAAAACAATCCAAACCGGCCAGGCCGTTATTAGCCGTGATCACGTCATAACCCAACTCCTCCAGCACCTCCTGAACCGACTCAAGAATAAGTAAATCATCTTCTACCAGCAGTAAAAGTTCACGATTTTCACTGTATGCAAGTGCACCTTCACCAGGACCCTCCACATTTTCACCAGCCCCCTCAACAAGTGGCAGATAAACAGAAAATGTTGTGCCTTGCCCTACCCCACTGTCAACTTCGATCACACCACCATGCGACTTCACCGTACCAAAAGCAGATGAGAGGCCCAGGCCCGTTCCTGATCCAACATCTTTTGTGGTATAAAATGGATCAAATATTTTCTCTCTGGTTTGAGCATCCATACCGTGACCTGAATCAGAGATCGTTAAACAAGCATATTTACCCTTTTCAAGGTTCTCATGTCGACTGTAAAACGCCTCATCTGGCTGGCAGACAGTCAGGCGGACAGCCATCCGTTTTTCATCACTATCTGCAAGCGCATCACGCGCATTATTCATCATATTCATCAACACCTGTTGAATCTGAGTCGCATCACAATTGATCATCATATCCCGCATCATAATATTGATGGAAAGATCAATATCCTCCGAAATACCCAGCTTCACTGTGTTAAAACCCTCCTTGATCAACAGATCCAGAGGCGTGATCTGTTTATGTTGAAAGAAATCTTTATGAGCAAACGTGAGCAGTTGTTTAACCATCTCTCCGGCTTGCAGGGATATGCTTTCAATCGAATTCAGATATGGCAAAGCATCTTCTGATTTACCCAACTTCATCCTGGCCATATAAGCCTTACCCAGAATACCTGCCAATAAATTATTAAAATTATGTGCTACCCCACCGACAAGCGCTCCAACAGCTTCCATCTTCTGGGAGTGTCTGAGCTGATTTTCTAACTCATGCCGCTCGGTAGTTTCACGCACCACACCGATAAACATCTGCTTACCTTCAAGATTCATCTCCGTGATCGATAACTCCATTGGAAATGCAGCACCATCTTTCCTCAAGCCCTCTAATTCAAAAGGCCTGCCGATCATTCTGGCTTCACTTGTATCACAATAACGCTGCAAACCTGTTCGATGACCCTCTCTATATTGCTCGGGCATCAACATGGTAACATCCTTACCCAGCACCTCATCGAATGTATAACCAAAAATATATTCACTGGCCGGATTGAATAGTTTTATCCTGCCATCGCTATTGATCGTGATAATGCCATCGACAGCATGATCTACTACCGCACTCATATGTGAGCTGACCTTCACCAACTCCTCTGCAATGGCATTAAAAGCACTGGCCACATCACCCAATTCATCATTAGCGCTAAGGTCAATCCCACCCACGTCACCTTTTTTCATACGTTCTGCAGCTTGATTGAGTGCTGATATGGTCAACATCACTGATTTGTAAAATGAAATAAATATGAACAGAAGCAGCAGCATCACCATGATCCCGACAAGTTTAATGGT
>Ga0316202_10002347_pt1 | contig 12601 bp, 10 predicted proteins | sample 3monrhotite_MG_FD_204934 | JGI IMG/M metagenome (GOLD analysis project Ga0316202, IMG submission 204934) | Microbial mat bacterial communities from mineral coupon in-situ incubated in ocean water Damariscotta River, Maine, United States -... | ecosystem: Environmental > Aquatic > Marine >... | reverse complement strand
GGCAAAAGCTATACTCCGGACAGAGGTAAAGCTTATGTTACTCAGTTAATCGCTTCCGGTGAATTAGTTGTCCATTGCTCGGGTAGCTGGATTCCGCCGGGAGACCGCAATCACCACTTGCCGTGGCCTAAACCGAGTGCAAAAGAAGAACTTCTGCCGGTAGTACAGCGGCCTTATACGTTAGGGCCGCATGAGGAACCGGATTATGCGCCTTCGGAAAAAACAAATACGCTGTCGGGTAGGGAAGTTGTTCCAGACACGCAGCCCAGCTCTACAGATTTTATTGGTGATGTTGGTCGACTTGGCGGCGAATTGTATAGCCCTAAGAAACTTTCACAGCTTGAAAGTTATCTTGGAAAAAGAGGAATTGAACTAAGAGTTGGTGATGAGCATGTGCCTCTAGGCAAAGCAGGTGGGTTCAACTCAGATCAAGGAATCCTTTTCCTTCGAAGTAATCCTACAAATTATGAAGTGTGGCATGAGGTTTCGCATTTTAGGCAGTATCAACAGATAGGGAAAGAATCCTATTTGAATTTGCCTAGGACGAAGGACTTTAATGCTCCAGAACAATTTGTTTTTGACATGCTTGAAAATTCACCGAAGCGCTGGAATGCACTTAATTTCGATGAGCAGCAACACGCAATTCGATATATTGAGAATGTTGGAGGTTTCCGATGAGTTTATCTGAAGCAGAAGTTAAAAGCTTGGTTGAAGAGTTTTTATTTAAGCAAGATTTAAGAGGTTTTCGATACGAATTCGTGAAAGTTAACTTTGACGATAAGTATCCGAATGAATACGGGGCTGTATTTAATGTATATAGTCCAGAAAACTCTTTGATTGATGGGCCTGCTGTTTTTATCGTAGATAAAAACAGCAAAGAGGTGCATGTTTTGTAGTTCCAAACAATGCTGATCCTATCTGAATACCCTCGAACAAAAAACAGAGTCAGAACAAAAATCGGGTCATATATGCTCCACCCCGTATTGCAAGATAAAGTTACCTGAATAACTAAAGGTGTTGCTCCCATATATCCGGCCTTCTTGTGAAGCAATCAATGCCTCTGGCCCTGATGGAATTTGCGCACACCCACCTCATCAAGTCTTCGGCCTCAATGGGCCCGCGAATTCATATAATAAGTGCAATTCCCCGGCATAAGTAAAAGTGGTTTGCGAATCAATACACCACAACCTAAGTGACGAGGAAAGGCTTTACATTCAGCATGGATTAAGAGCAGGAAGAACGCAAAAACAAATAGCATTAGAGCTCAATAGACACCCTTCTACCATCTCCCGAGAGACGCGTAGAAACCTGTACGCTCGCTGTTATCTGTATACTCACTATTGGGCCTGCCACATCAATAAATGGCGGAAACGGCTCAAGTACAGCGAGCTTTCAACGTCGAACACAAAAATTAAGGAGGAGCTTGCAGAAATGGTTGTCAAGTTACTTAAGCAATACTTGAGCCCGGAGCAAGTTTCAAATTACTTAAGGCGACACCATCAAGTTAGGGCCAGCCACGAGACAATATATCGTTATTTATACAGCGATAAGAGTCGTACTCAAGCGATGAAACCCTATTTGCGTCAAGGTAAGAGAGTCAGAAGAAAGTGCTATGGATCGGGAGCCAGAGCCAGCCTGATCCCAAACAGAGTATCAATTCATGAGCGACCGACCATTGTTGAAGAAAAGCGTCGAATTGGTGATTGGGAATGTGATACCGTCATCGGTCAAGATAGGAAAAGCGCACTCGTGACATTGGTAGAACGAAAATCACTATTTACTCTGATGGCGATAGTGAAGAGAAAAACAGCGAAGCAAGTAAGTCGCGCGATGATAAGACTTCTTAAGCCATATGAGGAAAAAGTTAAAACACTCACTTTTGATAACGGCACCGAGTTTATGCTCCATGAAAAAGTTGCCAACGCCTTATCAGCGAAGACGTATTTCGCCAATCCATATGCATCTTGGGAAAGAGGGATTAATGAAAATACAAATGGATTGATCCGTCAGTTTTCCCCAAAAGGGACCAATTTTAACCAGGTTGATTCAAAGGAAGTGAAGACAGTGCTGACACTTATCAATAATCGACCGAGAAAAACAAGGAAATATCAATCGCCGAATGAAATATTCAATCATCAATTTGTACCGCTTTTAACTTAAAATAATTGCACTTAAGACTTGAATTCGGGAAATTCATTCCGGTGAAAAAACAGGGTCAAAAAAACAGGGTCAGGTCTTGCCTTTTGCCTTTTCAGATTGGCGTGCTAAGGTGGGCAAATGGCCAGACCGCTCCGAATTGAATACGCTGGTGCGCTTTATCACGTGACTTCGCGAGGAAACGCACAGGAAAATATCTATCGGGATGATACCGATAGAAGGCAATTCTATAGTGTGCTTGCCGAAGTCTGCGATCGTTTTAACTGGATTATCCATGCCTATTGTTTAATGGATAATCATTACCATTTGTTGGTGGAAACCCCGGAACAAAATTTGTCTAAGGGCATGCGACACTTAAACGGTGTCTATACTCAACGATTCAATCAACATCACGCCCGTGTCGGGCATGTTTTTCAAGGTCGCTACAAGGCGATATTGGTTCAAAAAGAATCATATCTACTGGAGTTGGCTCGTTATATCGTCCTCAACCCGGTTAGGGCGAGAATGGTGAGAACGACCAGAGACTGGCCATGGAGCAGCTATCGCGCCACAACAGGCCAAATCAGCGTACCAGAATGGCTACACGTTGATTGGATTTTGTCGGCCTTTGCCAAACAAAAGAAAACCGCAGTAACACGTTATAAGGCTTTTGTCGCAGAAGGTAAGAATCAACCTTCACCGTGGGCGCAACTGAAAAATCAAATTTTTCTGGGTACTGATAAATTTGTTGATGATATGCAACGAAAAATATCATCAGAAACAACGCTTAGCGAAATTCCCGCAATCCAAAAGCGTAAGCGCCCAAAGCATCTGGGTTTTTATAAAAAGAAATACCCCGATAGAAACACCGCGATAACTCAGGCGTATCGAAGTGGTAGCTATAGTATGGAGGAGATTGGGAACTACTTTGGTCTGCATTACTCTCGGATTAGTCGAGTGATACGAAATTTCGAAAATGCAAAACACAAGACCTGATGGAATGATTCGCCTCGCAGGCTAAGCAACTTCAAGTGAATCATGATGTAAATGTGAGTTAGGCATCAAAAGATTGTGGGATGACGTCGGGAAATAACCGTCAGTTTATAGGGTCTGTGTTGTGGGTTACTCGAACAGATGCGCCATAGCAAGACTTAGCAGAGAAGTCCGGATATTGGCATTGCGTTTATATCTGCTATAACCGATGGTCTGTGGTTTGGAATATTTAATGGTCGATGGAAGTATCGTTCGAGTTCATCAATAACATGGCGCTTCAAAAAAGATAGCGCAGGAATCTGAAGGGGTGAGTCAATCTTGTTCTTTCAGCAGAAAATGAAACATTTCCGTCGGATTGAGACATACTATGAATGATTGGGGAGGAATTATAAGGCTGTGCTGAGTTTGGTGGCTTCTGTCATTTGGCGGGCTTAATTGATATCACCCCTGGAAATATTATGGTTTATTTATTCGACTCATTGCCGACGTACATTTTTGAATGTTGGATGTTTTTAATGATGGCCTCTAGCTGGGTGTGGATGGAGCCATTTATATAGGTGAGATGGAACGACCCATGACGGCGATAAATCATGCATCTGACGATGACAAAGACGACCTACTGTTTACGGATGCCGATTCCAGCATAGGCAAAGATGAAGCTCAGTCCTCATCTGATGGTCCGCGTTGGAAAATCATGATTATTGATGATGAACAGGTCATGCACAATGTGTCTCAGATGGTCCTGAAAAACTTTTCCTATAAGGAACGCGGACTCGAGTTTATTCATGGATATTCAGGTAATGAGGCCCGTGAACTGGTTAAACAACATCCGGATACCGCCATCATACTGCTTGATGTGGTCATGGAAACCGATAGCGCTGGCCTGGATACGGTAAAATATATCCGCGAGCAACTTCATAACAGGGTCGTCAGAATCATTCTCCGCACTGGCCAGCCTGGCCAGGCACCGGAACATCAGGTGGTGCGTTTATATGACATCAATGGCTACCTGGAAAAGAATAAGCTGACTTCGCAATATCTTGAGATCGCGCTGATCACCTCGCTCCGGTCTTACGACGACATCTGTACCATCGGTCAACTAACGGACGATAACGATACCCTTGAATCTCTGGTTGAAGCGCGGACAAAGGATCTGTCTGCCGCCAACGCCAAGTTACAGCAGCAGATGAAAGAGCAGGAACAGGCCCGCATGGCCCTGCAACAAAGCAAAGCGCGGCTGGCTGAAGCGCAACGTATCGCCCGCATCGGGCACTTTGAATGGTGTGGTAACGACGATAGCATGATCTGGTCCGAACAGATCCACCATATCCTGGAGATTCCGGTAACGCCCGACCATCATACATGGGCGGAATTTTTGAATTTTGTCCACGATGATGACCGCGTGCTCGTATCGGAAACTATGCGGCAGGCTGAGCAGGGGCAAAAATCCTACGATATTGAACACCGCCTGCAGCAAAAGTCCGGAAACGTCCGTTATGTGCGTCAACAAGGTGAATTTTTTTTCGACAGAGAGGGCGGGGTGAGAGAGATTGTCGGTACCCTGCAGGATATTACTGACCGGAGGTTGGCAGAATTCGAGATGCGTAAACTGTCAATGGCGGTTGAGCAAACGGCCGACGGTATCATGATCACCAACCAACATGGCGTGATTGAATACGTCAATCACGCCATGATGAAAATGACTGGCTACACAAGAGAGGAGCTGATCGGTCAGTCCCCACGGCTGTTGAAATCTGGCAAGCAGAGTGAGGCCTTTTATCAGCGCCTTTGGCAGACTATCCAGCAAGGAGAAGTCTTCACCGAAATCATCATCAACCGGCGCAAAGATGAGCGTTGTTATTACGAAGAAAAGACCATCACGCCGCAAAAAAACGCTCAGGGTGAAATTGTCAGCTATATTTCCAGTGGCAAAGATATCACCGACCGCGTGAAATCCCAGGAGCGCCTGCATCACCTTGCCCATCATGATGCGCTGACTGGGTTACCGAACAGGGTACTATTGCAGGACCGTCTCAGTCAGGCGATCTCTCGTGCCCGCTGGCGGAAGCGCAAGGTCGCGGTATTGTTTCTCGATATAGATCGTTTCAAGATTATCAACGATACGTTAGGCCACAATGTTGGCGATGTGTTGCTGAAAGAGATGGCGTTACGGTTGTCGGGCTGCGCGCGAGAAGGTGATTCTGTCGCCCGTCTCGGCGGCGACGAGTTTGCCGTCATCCTCAATGATATCGCTTCCATTGATGATATTCCCCAGGTGGTCAGTAAGATCCTCATCCATCTTGCAGAGCCTTTTAAACACAATGGCCGCGAGCTATTTATTACCAGCAGTATCGGTATCAGCCTGTTTCCGGATGATGGTGACAATGGCCAGACACTGTTGAAAAAGTCCGATGCCGCCATGTACCACGCCAAGCGCAAGGGTAAAAATACCTATCAGTTTTACACTGCGGAGGACGAGCACCAGGCGATCGAACGACTGACGCTGGAATCAAGCCTGCGGCGCGCCCTGGAACGGGATGAATTCCGGCTTCACTATCAACCGCAGTTAAGTCTCTCGTCATGTACCATTGGCAGTTATGAGGCGCTACTGCGTTGGCAACATCCCGAGCGTGGTTTGATCGCCCCCCTCCATTTCATTCCTCTGTTGGAAGAGACAGGCATGATCATCGCTGTCGGTGAATGGGTGCTGCATACTGCCTGCGTTCAGGAATGGACCAATCAACAGGCCGGTCATACCGCCAAAAAAATCGCCGTCAATATTGCTATACAGCAATTTCGGCAGAAGGGCTTCGTTCAGATGGTCGAGCGCATTTTGCGAGACACTGGCTTATTGCCACAGCATCTTGAACTTGAAGTCACCGAGGGCGTGTTGATCGATGACATCACGGAAACTGCGGCAAAATTACGGGAGCTGCATGACCTGGGCGTTTCCTTGTCCATTGATGACTTTGGCACCGGTTACTCCTCGATGAATTATCTGCGGCGACTGCCGTTTGATTCCCTCAAGATAGACCGTTCGTTTGTCACAGATGTCACCACTAATAGTGACGACGGGGCCATCGCTGCCGCCATCGTCACCCTGGCCCATTCTATCGGCCTGGAGGTGATTGCCGAAGGGGTGGAAACCACGGAACAGTTGAGCTTTCTCGATAGACTCGGCTGCGACATTATTCAGGGTTATCTTTGTAGTCCGCCACTGCCCGCTACGGCATTTGCATCAATGGAATATGACCAGTACGAGAACTGGAAGGACTACCTGAGCCGCTGTGATCGCTAATACACTGTAAAAGGAGACAACAGTTATGAGTCATGCAAAATTGCAGGACATCCCGATAAAGATCTTAAACACCCCGCTGGAGCGTGACAACTTCACACGTTCGTTGATTCGTGAGTTGTCGGGGCTGTTGGAGGAAATGATCGGTCTCGACGAGGCCGCCGGTTTCATCAGCGTGGTCGGCCAGCGTATCGGCTCCGAAATCGAGGGCGGTTATAAAGAGGCTTTGCAGATCTCGTCACTTAACAAACAGCAGATCGGTGAGGTGTTGCTGGATCTGAAGCGCCGCATACAGGGCGACTTTTATATTATTGAAGCCGATGAAAACAAGATCGTGATGGGTAACAATGTCTGCCCGTTCGGCGACAAAGTCAAAGACCGGCCATCGCTGTGCATGATGACGTCCAACGTATTTGGTACCATCGCCGCCAATAACAACGGCTATGCCAAGGTGGTGTTGAACAAGACCATTGCTCAGGGTGATGCAGGCTGCCATGTGACTGTCTATTTCAATGCCACTGATGAGGCTGGTCAGGCCGATGGTGGTCGGGAATACTACCAGGCCGAAGGATGACAGGATGTTAGCGGAGACCTTTGCTGAGATTACCAATACCTTTTCGGAAGCGCATTTCTTACTGGCTCAGGACGGCACTATTATTGCTGCCAACCAAGCCGCTAGAAAAAAAATGTCAGTGGCGACCAGTGCCCAAGAGATGCTGAATTTGAACACGCTGGCGACTGACGGCCCGGCTAAGCTCAAACAATTGTTGCAGATGTGGTCGCGCAGCCGGTCTCCGTTGCCCGGCAGTGTTACCGTCAAGTCCGAAGACGGCACCCCCGTTCAATATCTGTGCAAGGGCAGCACTGTCCGTCCCGTCCTGAAAGGCGAACCCTCGCTGATCATGATGCAGTGTACCGACAAGCGGAAATCCACCGCCGTATTTATCACGCTTAATGAAAAGATCGAGCAGCTCAAGCGAGAGATTATTGAGCGGCGCAATGCCGAGCAAGAGATCCGGCTGTTGAATCAGAAATTGGAGCAACGGGTCAAGGATCGTACCGCCGAGCTGCAAAAGAGTAATACAGAACTGAATTCTTCGCTTGAAGAATTAAAAAACGCACAGGAGCATCTCGTTCGCACAGAACGCCTGGCAGCGCTGGGCGGTATGGTCGCCGGGGTCGCCCATGAGGTTAATACCCCGGTCGGTGTATGCGTGACCGCGGCGTCGTATCTGGATGAACAGAGTCGGCATTACCATACGCGTTACCATGAAGGTGTGTTGACACGTTCGGATTTTGAATCCCTCCTTAACGTCGCATCCGAATCGTCCTCTATCATTCTCGCGAATCTCAGACGTGCCGCCGACCTAGTACGCAGCTTTAAGCAGCTGGCGGTAGATCAAACCAGTGATGAGCGCCGCCATATCAACATGAAAAACTATATCGAAGAGCTGTTAATCAGTTTGCAGCCTTACTTTCGGCACACGTCTCACAGTTTCGCACTCAAGTGTGAGGATGATATCGACATCGAAAGCTATCCAGGTGCCATCGCTCAGATCGTCAACAATCTGATCGGAAACTCGATAATTCACGGCTTTGAGGCTGTTACAGAGGGAGTGATCAATATCGAAATAACGCGCGACCTCGATAGCATCCTGCTGCACTACAGCGACAACGGTGTTGGGATTCCTCAAAAAAATCAGGCCCAAATATTTGATCCGTTTTTCACCACCAAGCGAAATCAGGGCGGCAGTGGTCTGGGAATGAATGTCGTCTACAATTTGGTAAACAGCAAACTGGGAGGGAAGATCCGCTTCACCAGTGAAGAACAGCAAGGCGTGCATTTTTATATCAGCTTGCCGCTCGTTATCACTGCCGAAGCATAGAAGCCACGCGTGCCATATTTGTCGGTATCTCGTGCGGCTCACAATACCTGAAGGGTAAGCGCTCGCACAAGCTGTTATCGGAGGAAGGTCAAGGGGGCACGCTTTTTACCTTCATAACCTAACCTGAGGCGCACAATTTCATGAAAAGGCAAGATTTGGCTCTCTGAACTTTTCTCCACCTTGCCCACCTGAGTATTTCAGGATGATGTGATCTTTGCAATTTTATTGGCGGCAGAAACTGCGTATTTTGCGGGTAATTTCCACAGATTTACGAAGAAACATTGCTTAAGCGCAGCTACTTTGCTTCATTCAGATCCCAGTTGTATCCGTAGTCGATATCGCCATCATGTTCGGTCAACCGTTTTGCCAATGCTGGTTCGGCATGTTTAGCCAATTCCTTCAACAATTCTTTTTCGTTAGTGCCGAAATCGATTTGATACCAATCGAATATCTTGGATAACAGAAGGTCTTTGCCCTTTACGGCAATCCCCCTTGGGTTATTCACATAGGCTTTGGCGGTTTCGGTCAATTGGTCATCGACATTTCCGGCCGTAAAGGCCGTGGCACTGAGGTTTGGGCAACTATAACTTGCGCAATTAACCGCATAGTGAATTCTGGAGTCTTTCCATATTGGGCGCAAAATGCCATGTTCAATGTCATTAAGACTGATTTTTTGTCCAGTAATATTGAGATATTCTTTATTCCATGGGCCGGGAGAGAAAAGAGAGCCACCAATCTTGAGTATGGATTTCACCGGATAGGCATCGAGTACAACATCGACCGTTAGGGCGTTGTAAAGATTAATCCAATAGGCCATCTGCTCCTTGCGGTTATACCGGCGCGGGTCGATTGCCTCCAGTGTTTTTATATAGTGCTTAAGTGCCTCACGATCAGTGTCAGGCACTGCACTGTACTTGAATCGATTAAGGCCACTGGCGTCGCTAACAAGATACTTGTCGAGTAAGCTTTGCCAAGCGTCGTGGCTTATGGTTTTGGAGCTTGCCTCATCACTATCCATCCAAAATGTAATTGCTTTCGCAGCAGGCGCCGCGTAAGCGACTTGTGCCAAAAAGAAAAGGCAGAAGATAGCCAGTAGTTTTCCGAACCGGTTTGTAGTGCGTGTCAACATGATGCCTCCAGTAATGATAGGTTAGTGGTAATTACTTAGTTTATCTTTTTGATTTGCTCGATGACTGCGTCAGAAACACTCATTTATATCTGCAAGCCTCGCTCTTTTCTTTTTTTAACGAAATTTTTCAAACAAATCAAAGGCAATTTGAGTCGTTGTTGTACATTTAAACAATCGGGCTGAGTAAATACGAGCAGTGTTAAGCGCATTATGTATTTGTCAGTCAGATTGCGGAAGTCTAGTTGCTAAAAATCACAGAATTCTCACAGTTTTTATAAAAAAAATTATTGCAATTTCACTTCCTGCCTGCCAGCGGATACGGCCTCCGATATCTCACGGAATCGAGTCATAATGTCGCACCAAGGGTTTGTGCTTATTTTGCTAAGTGTTTATACGTGGTTTTTTTGAGTTTCTGTTCTAGTTACACGTTATTTCGCTTTGTCTCAGAGAGTCTATTTTTGGTGATGCCACAAAGAGAGCATGGCGCATACTTAAATTAAACGCCAGATGCTACGAGTATAAACATAGCATTAATACAATTTTTCACGAGCTTGTAACTTTTCGTGAGGATTCGAGTCAGTGTCTCCTGTATTATTTACATAATCTGCATTACATGGTGGTTTGTAATACTCAACCCATATGCGCAGATTGGCATTTACTAAAATTTTTAGACAATGTTATCTAACATTGATCTACATAAAGGAATATATAATGAAGCCAGCAAAACATGTTTTCGTCATTGGAATTATTCTTCAAAGCTTAATGGTAACCTCCGTGCTCGCATCAGGGTCGTATGGCGGGGGTGCGAGTACGCACTCTCTTGATGACTACAGTAAAGGAAAGGTTGTCGTTCGTAATAAAGTTGTTTGTTCATCCTGTCCTTTTCCCGACAGTAACGTCAATAAAGACTTTGCTCGCAGTGTTGTTGAGAAAATCAAAGCAGAAGATTCCACATTAAGCTCGTTGTCCAAAGACGAGCAAAATTCGGTTGTTGTGTATTTTCGTAAACGTTTCAAGTTGGAATAAACGAGATGTAAACGTTTGTTTTAAGAAGTGAAACGAATCAGCGTGACCTAAGGTGCGCATTAGCTCCGCTTTCGTATCAATCAGTAATCAATTTCGCACAAGTTAATCTTGTCGCTTGATTGTATCGTATTGTCTATTTTACAAGGATTTATAATGAAACATACTTACTTCTATAGTGTTTTATTTTTTTTGTCGTCGATCGCATCCGCAGCAGGCAATCCGTGGCTCATGTCTCCGGGCGTAACGACAATACAACTGAGCTATGTGACGCAATCTGCGGACGAGCTGTATAGCGGTGGGACCAAAGCCCCATTACCAGATGATTTGAACCAAACAACAACCTGGGTAGATTTTGCTTACGGCCTTGCTGACAATATGGCCATCGATGCGCGGCTGGGTTATTCAAATTTCGAGTTCTCTCCCCGACAGGACGAAAGTGGCGCGACAGATGCGTTGTTGGGGCTTACCTGGCGCCTCCGTGACGAATTGATACATGACGCTGGTCCCAGCGTCGCGTTACGGATGGGCGTTACGCTGGCGGGGGACTACACTGCTGGAGAAATCAATTCCATAGGTGATGGCGCATCCGGCGCGGAGGTATCTTTAATCGTTGGAAAGATCATTACGCCAACGTTATCTATCGCTGCGGACGCCGGTTACCGTTACCGCGATTCAGATGTTGACGATGAGCTATTTGCCTCGATACGCGGTTTTTACAGTTTAACGAATCAACTGCACACCAGTGTTGGGTATTCTGTTGTTCGAGCGAATGGGGATTTAGATATTAATGATCCTGAGTTCAGGATGAATTTTACTGAGCTTGCGGAAGACGCAGATATCCTCGAGTTCAGTGTGGCTTATCAGTTTGCACGTCGTTACCAAGTCGGACTTAACTATGGGCAAGTTGTCGATGGGCGTAACACCGGGTTAAACGAAATTGCGGGTATTTCACTCGGTGTGATGTTTTAGCATCGTGATCCTATGTACTTAAGGCAAACAATATCCGCGATCATCCCGGCTCGGGATGAGTCGCGAGCGATATCACAGGTGGTTGAATCGTTGGCAAGGCTGCATTTTGACTCTCACGAGCCTGTTTTCGATAATATCATTGTCTGCGACAACGGCTCCATTGATGACACTGCGCAGGTTGCGGCGCAGGCCGGTGCTGTTGTCGTCAAGGAGCCGCGACCAGGGTACGGCAACGCTTGTCTTGCGGCGTTGTCGGCTCTTCCATCAAGCGACATTGTTGTTTTCATTGACGGTGACAATGCGTTTTACGCCGATCAATGCAAGGGACTTATCGATGCGGTCGTGAATGGTGCGGATTTGGCTATCGGTTCCCGGCAGTTGGGTCGCACGGAGAAAGGGGCGTTAACGACTGCCCAACGTTTTGGCAATTGGCTCGCCAGTGTGCTTATTCAGCGGATTTGGGGTGTGCCCATAACCGATTTGGGGCCCTATCGTGCGATACGTAGCAGCGCATTGAAGCGTCTTGCCATGCAGGATCGAACGTTTGGTTGGACGGTTGAAATGCAGGTGAAAGCCATTCAGGCCAACATGAAACTTGTGGAATGTGCCGTTGATACAAGAAGACGTATTGGGAAATCGAAAATCAGCGGAACATTTCGCGGCAGTTTGGGTGCAGCGCGCGGTATATTGGGCATGATATTTTTGCTTTGGAGGCAAGAGCGTCGTGCTAAGCGACAAACCGTAGCGACACACGAGCAATAAACCAAGTAGTGCTGGGTAGTGGCAATCCGGCTAATGAACCGCAGCATAAAGAAGCGCATAAGTTATGGCTTATTTTTGTATGAGTTTCGTCCGGAAGCTGTGAAAGTCAGAAAGGCAAATCTGCGCTGAAGGCAGGGAGGGAGTTTTAAAGGATGTGCGGTGTCATTAACGGGAAGTGCAAAGGACGCAGGCCAAATCCTTTAAAAATGTTTTTCTTCTGCGTACGCCGTCTTTTTTGCGGCAATACAGATTAAGTCGAGCGTGAAGTCAACATTTTTAATTCACTATAACGTGTGGTTGTTTCTCGGCGGAGTGGTGAGCGTGCTGCTCTACTGGTCTTTATCGCGAGAGATTGCAGGTTCGTCAATACAGGTCGAGCGTTATATTGGCTATTTTGGTGTTGCG
>Ga0316202_10002346_pt1 | contig 12602 bp, 10 predicted proteins | sample 3monrhotite_MG_FD_204934 | JGI IMG/M metagenome (GOLD analysis project Ga0316202, IMG submission 204934) | Microbial mat bacterial communities from mineral coupon in-situ incubated in ocean water Damariscotta River, Maine, United States -... | ecosystem: Environmental > Aquatic > Marine >... | reverse complement strand
TTACACGATATGTTCCCTCCCTCGGGAGGGGGTTTACACGATACGTTCCCTCCCTCGGGAGGGGGTTTACACGATACGTTCCCTCCCTCGGGAGGGGGTTTACACGACATGTTCCCTCCCTCGGGAGGGGGTTTACACGACATGTTCCCTCCCTCGGGAGGGGGTTTACACGATATGTTCCCTCCCTCGGGAGGGGGTTTACACGATATGTTCCCTCCCTCGGGAGGGGGTTTACACGATATGTTCCCTCCCTCGGGAGGGGGTTTACACGATATTCCCCCTCCATTGGAGGGGGCTAGGGGGTGGCAGGTGGTATTTATTTCAGCTCTCGTAAAATAGTATCACACACACCTGTAAACTCACCGCGTACCTCGCGATTGGTAAAGCGGATGACGCGCAAGCCTATCTTTTCAAATTGTTTTGTTCTCATTGCATCATATTGCTCACTCTGCTCGGTGTAGTGAGTATCACCATCTATTTCTATAATCAGTTTTTTACTCGCTATATAAAAATCAACGATATAATGCTGGATAATCTTTTGTCGATGGACCATGACTGGTATATCACGCAGAAATTGATACCAGAGCTTTTTCTCTGGTTCTGTCATGCCTTTGCGTAGTGCTCTGGCGCGATCCTTTAGGTGCCTGCCGTATGGTAGCGTGATTGTTTTGTTCATGTGTGTATTTTATCATCTCTTTGCTTCCTGCCCTGCACCACCCCCTGTCATCCGCTTTGGCGGACTCCTTCCCCCTCCCGAGGGAGGGGGTTTTGGTACATAAAAAAAGCCCTAGGTACAGATATCCGATGTGGATACTGTCCTAGGGACTGATAGGGTATGTGATCTGCCGATATGCACTCAGGAGAGGCATATAAGCAAAGATCTTTATTGACTGCTGGCGGACTGGAGGCCCGCCTTTTGTCGATAAATTTTGGTTGTAAGTGTGATCCATTTTCTGATTGGGCTTACGAGATCAGCATTGTGCTGAGGACGATGTCCCCCAGAATTTTTGATAACTTGAGCATTTGTAACACCAGAATTCCTAGCAGCCTGTATATATTCCACAGTCAAGCTAGAATTGGTATTTGTGTCTTTTTCGCCTGTGACGGCAAAAATAATGCTGTCATCTGGGATGCCTGCAACAACATCAATAGCTGATTTGCTGCGAGTAAGCTTCGGCAATCCATTTGAGCTTACCCAGGCGGGGATATTGTAAGTGCCACTGAAAAGTACTCCACCCATTGCCATGCCTGGATCTGTGCCGAGTCCCCAGCCGGCGAAGTTAGAGCCGGTAGATTGCCCAATATAACCCCAAATTTTAATTTCCGGGTTTTGTTTTTTTAGTTGACGAAGAGCCATAGCGGTGGCGTGCATGTTATGAGGCGTGGCATTGTCATAACCTTCTTTTTTTCTGTACCATACATAACCACTACTCTGATTGCCACTTGGTAATTTATAGCCTGGCATGCCTATTACGAAATATGTAGAGCAGGGGACCTCTCCGCTAAGAAATTGAGCAGCTTTCATTATGCCTTTTGTAGCAGATGCCCCATCCCCATGGATTACCAGAAAGCCAACTTTTTCAGGACAGCTTTGATTGGTCGCTGCGATTGTTTCTAGAGCTAGACATTCTGTTCCCGCCTGCACAAAGCCCTGCACACCAGGGCGACAGAGCGCATTAGTGCGAAACTGAGCTGCGGGCTGTGTGCTCGCAGCGGATGCTGATGTGAACACTCGACCGTCATCTGGGACGAGATCCCAGGCGACGCCCTCACCAGTGCTCTGGCAGGCCGCGAGTAGCGACATGCCAGAGATGATAGCCAGCAGGGAGCCGGCCCGTTTCATGATATGTTTCATTTTTTTGGCCCTCCTATGGCCATCGTTTGTGCATCGCACGGGATGTGCAATGCGTGGTTTGCGTGGGATATATGATCCCACATGGATCTTTATATTTTTGTAAAAAGTATTTTCTTATTCGTGATTTCAAGGAACGCAAAGCTCTCTCGTATTCATGAGAGATATCTTATTTTAACTAGTTATTTATCATCTGTCAAGTATCATACAAATTCTCATTTTATAGCTAGATACGTGCATCCATGCTCAGTCATGGAGGCAATTTTTATTCTAGCATAGATACATATTTGAAATATGAAAAAGCACGTAATTATGAAATATATTTCATAATTCTACGAAAGGTAACCCCGGGGGTTGAGTCTCTACTTCTTCTTACATGCGATGATCTGATTCGCATAAGTCGGCACAAAGAAGAACTTATTTTTTGTATTGTACGAAATAGGATTTGTAATGCGCTCACTGACCTGCAGGCACGGTGCAGATGCATGCGTCTGCGGATCGATGGTGTGTATGATGCCGCTCGTCGACCCGATATATATCTGCCCCTCTATTAGCCGCGGCGAAGCAAAGAGCTTGCCATTTATATGAATGACATCGAGCACCTTTTGTTTCGCGAGATCGAGCACATAGACATGTTTGTCTGTGGAGCTCACGAAGGCTTTATTTTTATAAATGAGTGGCGTGGAGTAGATGATATTTTCCGTCTTTACTTTCCAGACCTCTTTGCCCGTCTTCACATCCAGCACATAAATATAGCCATCGTGACAGCCAAAGATGAGCTGATTTCTTTTCGTATCAAAGACAGGTGCATATTTCACTGCGCCATTCGTGCGATAGCACCAGCGCAGACGACCCGTCTTCGCCGAGAAGAGGAGCATTTCGCTGCTATTCGTCCCGCAGGCGACCAGCTGCTGCTGTGGCTCGTAGGCTGGCGAGCCGTGCACATAGTCGCGCACGGTGTAGTCCCAGACAGTCTCGCCGGTCTGCAGGTCTATCGCTGCTACGCTGCCGCGGCGACCGCGTATGCTGTGCTCGCGACCAATGAAGAGTAGTCCGAGGTCTGGCGCGAGTGCTGGTGAGCTGCCGATCCAGTCGGCATCGGTATTGCGCCAGATTTCTTTGCCGGTCTTGGTATTCAGGCAATAAGTATTGCCATCGTATGATCCAAAGTAGACTCGACCACGGTGGAGAGCAGGTGATGAGAAAATATTTTTCCCCAAGATATCTTTGCCCGCGCGAAACTGCCAGCGCGGCTGCCCCGTGCGCTGATCGAGCGCCCAAAAGATGCCGGTATCACTGCCAAAATAGAGACTGGTATTGTCGAGTACGGGCGCGGACTTTGGCACGATATAAAAGTAATTTGGATCAGCTGCCTGAAAGCTCCACGCGCGCTGAAAAAGCACGCGTGATCTGGTCGTGCGCTGATTCGTACTGCGTGCGAGACCCAGCTCGCGCAGCCGAAAAAGTGAGGTCATGCTGATGCCATGCTCGGCGAGGTAGTCTCGACCACGAGTCGTGCCAAAATTGGTCACGACGAAGACATCGCGTACTTGTCGCTTTTCATCGGCGAGTGCGACGACGACTTTGTCCAGCGTGCCGCCACTATTCATGAGGTCATCCACGATCACGATCGGTTCGGGCGTGAGCTGCCCCTCGATCAAGTGCTGCCTGCCCGTGTGCTTGCGCTCTTTGCGCACAAAAAATCCGTTGATCGGCATGCCACGCCGCCGCCCCTCGAGTATGATAGCTGCGACCAGCGGTACCGACCCAGCCTCCAGACCGCCGACCTGAAAAGGGAGCTGATCTGCGAACTTCTGCCAAAAAAGCTGAGCGATGAGATCGAGCCCTTCGCTATCCATAAAGGTCACGCGCAGGTCGAGCAGCCACAGGCCATTGCCACCTTTGACGGTTGTTATTTTATTACCTTTGCTTGAGCGAATGACTGATTTTTGCTTGATGATCTCTAGCAGACGCTGGCGCGGCGTCTGATTTACTTTTTTGTTGCGAAATTTTTTTAGCTGGAGCATTGATCTCTATTGTAGTCCGCCTTGGCAATCTAATGGAAAATATGTACATGATTTGCAGGCCTGATAGCGAGGGCTGGCAGGCTGTTTATTATATTTTAATACGTGTTTCTCATGCAGTCGCGTGAGATTTGTGTGTGCTGTTATCTTACTGGTGTGCATGCTACCGCCACATGAGAGTGAGCCATCTGCATGGACACATGGCAACCGTGAATTATGATAAAGTAAATTACTAAAAAGCCCAGCCTCTCCGTACAGATATGTGCGCTCGGATACACTGAATAGACAAGGAGGAATAGCACTCTCGAGATGGACTTCTTTTTTTAGCTTTCTTATTTTTTTTATCACATCACACAAAAATGCTCCGACTGCCTGCCGCTTACTGGCTTGACGCACCAGCGAGATGCTGACGCTATCGGCGTATTTTTTTATAAAAGCGAGATAGTATTTCTGTAGAGCAGGGCTCTCGCGAAGCGAGATATGCAGATGTATATCTACTTTGGTTTTACGCTTTCTATACCAGCGGATATTTTTTGTGATGAGCGCTTCGTTTTTTTTATCCAGCTTGCCATGCATATGTAGGTCTAGCTGGCCTGGCAGCGAAAAGGGGCGATGTAAAGCATCTGTATGCACACGAGTGCGAATACCGAGATGCCAAGCTGCACGAATGGCTCTATCAAAGTGTTCCCATATCATCGTATCTGAGCCCTCAAAGTAGATCTCATAGATATTACTATGCAATGCAGCATTGAGAAGTGCTTGGTAGCTATCCCAGCTCATGTCTCGATCGCCCTCGCGTACGCGCACTCGTATATTTTCGAGCGTAGCCGGCGTGAGCCTGCGCGTAAAAGGTATGAGTTCAGGATATTGATATTTTTCTATATATTCATTCTGAATCTTGCCACAGCTATCTTTGACTCGACATTTCTGACAGCTCGGCGGATCCCAATTCTCCTCGTGAAATGGCTTCGCTTTGATTTTGCTCGTCTTGGTCTGCGAGTCGATGAGCATGCGAATCTCATGTGCTGGCTCACGGAAGATATTGATTAGCTGCGGTAACTCTGGCAGATGACGAAAATAGCACAAAGGTAAATTAAATAAATTCAGCGCATGTATTTGACCTTTATGACAAGCTACTCGAATGGCCTGAGCGATACTTTGAATTAATTTGATAAACTCAAGGGGAATAGTCGCTGCCTTTTGTTGTGCATTCATAAACCGACCAACATAGAGCCCACGCAAAGTCAGGCGTATTTTTTGTGGGGTACTGCCGCCATGCTTTTTTGTCTCATCGACAATAGTCTGCATGAGCTGCGGCAAGGCGTGGCAGTTTGTTTTTGTGACTGTGATAATAACATGCGGACGCATATTGCTCTTCCAGGAAAGACGCACCGCATTTAGAAATCCCTTTAGCTTAGTTTTTTCTAGCGGTGTATGTGGCGGATAATGATCAATCGTATTGCACGAAAGAGCAATATTCTTTTTCGTGTTTTTTGCCTTTTGAAAAAAGGTTTGTAGCTGTTTTGCAAAAGCAGGGCTGGCGAGACGGAGTGAATTTGTATTGAGAGAGACGGAAAGTGTGCTTTGATTGTATAGAAAATCCATCATCTCCCAAAAATATGGATACATGGTTGGTTCACCACCAGATATAATGATATGGTTTACGCCATATTTTTTGCGTACATATGCTAGGTTTTCCTTGAGCTCTGATAACGTGAGGTCTGGCGTAATGTGCAGTCTATCTTCTGCAAAACAAAATTTGCATATATCATTGCACTGATAGGTCGGATTAATGATTGCAGTTACGATCTGATTATCTAGTTTTTTTAGCATAATTATTATGTAATTGGGCGCCAGCACTGTGGGTCACGCGCATAAAAATCTTCGGTTATTGCATGACTAATGCAGGGTGCACCGCCTTGACATTTGTCATAGACAGGACATGTTTTACATGTTTGATCTTGCTTTTCTGGATGAGTAAATTGATTGTATCCTTCGCCATGATACATCTCTTCGAGAGACTGTTCTTGTAAATTGCCAAGTGAAATGGGCAGAAGCCGACAAGGATACACTTCGCCATCTGGCATGATGACTATGAGGCTTTTGTGCCGCACGGCGCAGGTTTGATGTCGTCGATCTGGCCAGTCGAGATATTGCAGGCCTCCCGTGCAGATATTGTCACGCCGGATCAAATATAATTCTCTGGGGCGCACGAGCGGTATCTCATTTGGCAGCATGTGCTTGTTTTTGATTGCGCGGGAGCGATGATATAAATCACGTAATTCATGTGGCTCAAGCATTAAATCTCGCATCCTTTTGCCACCACCAATAGGAACGAAACGCTTTATCATGAGCGGGATATCATAAATAATTAACTGGTCAACGATGTTAAAAATATCCAGATAATTCAGCTTACTAATAGTAGTACTGAGGCCTACATTGAAGCCATGTTTCTTGACACGCATTGCTGCGTCAAAGATTTGCTGAAACGTTCCCTTGCCACGAATATGATCATTCACCTCTTCAGTTCCCTCGAGACTAATGCTAAAACCATCTATGACTGGTACCTCCTTTCGTAGTTTTTTTAGCATCTCGTCAGTAAGATATGAGCCATTTGTTAAAATAACAAACTCACCAATTTCGCCTTTATATTTGGAGATATATTTCAGCAGCTCGAGGAAATCTGTTCGAATAAAAGGTTCGCCGCCGGTGATGGTCATCATAGGCAGGCGCCCTTCTGCCTTGGCGAGTGCGAGGAATTGATGAAAAGCCTTTTTTTGCTCAGCTAGTGTGAGTTCACTACCTTCATAGGTATCATGATAGCAATGCTTGCAACGCCAATTGCAGCGATGGGTAATATGCCACTGGAGTTTGAGCGTATTGGGGCGCTTTGGGTGCGGACGAAAGTTTTTTGGGGCTGGCATATGTTGTTATTTAGGCTAGAGCTAGGGATGGCACAGGCTGATTTGATGAGCACCCTATTGCGAGGCAGCCTCCTTGGCAATCCTTACCAAAGTGAGAACAGGTCTTGCATTTTTCGTGCATTGGTTTTGAAAAGAGCTCATTAATATGTTCCATATATTTTTCCTTCGATGTATTGAGATCATCTCGTTCGTATTTCATGGGTATAAAGAGGTCATTGCAGGGGAGCATGGTGCCATTTGGGGTGATGGTGAGTCCTTTGCCGGCTGGCATGCAGCGCCCATAGGGATTCACGTGCTTCTGCAGGAATGCCCACTCTTTCGGTGTAAATATGCAGAGCGGAATAGCACGAATCATTTTAATAGTTTGACCGTTTGCAACTATGCGGCGTGCGAGCTCATAAAGCAGTTTGCCGAGCTGCTTATCCAGCGCAAAAGGAACAGTCGGTGCAAATGAGACCGAGTGGGCGTGTTCCTTGGCCCAGGCGGCATACTGCTTTATGCGGGGTAGGTCATCTTCTGTGCTGATATTGTATCGAATAGTGACACGCTTACCCTCGCTGCGATACTGATCGAGATTATCCAAGATGCCAGGTCGCAGGCGATCGATGAGGAGATTGGAGCCATTCACATAGACCGAGTGCGGACGGGGCACATTCACTTTTTTTACTGCATTCGTGAGTAGCACGACCTCCATGCCGAGGTCCTGTGCTGCCTCGATAGCCGCCTCGATATGCGGCCAGATGCTCGGCTCACCGCCGATGAAGAGGACTTTGCGAATATTGTTTTTTACAAGTAAATCGAGTGTTTTTTTATAGCGCGCCCAGCTCAGCGTCGGATACTTACCGATGTATTTACTAGCATAGCAAAATGAACACGAGAGATTACACGCGAAGGTCGGGACGATATGAACACTGGCAAGATTGACCATGTTATAAATATATATAAAGAATCTAAATAGTCACCTCTTGAGTTTAGCAATGTTATGAGCCGTAAAACAAACCGCTTGTGTATATTTTTTTGTCCACATCGCCTAAACTACATAGTACATGTTTACGATGACTTTAGATTATTTGCGTAGCTGGGTTGGCTCGACAGAGGAGAGTAAGGTCTCTCTGGGTTATTTTGCAATGACTTTTCTGTCTATTATCACTCTGCGAACTTTTTTAGGATTTTTTTCTAGTCCGAGCAATACTGCTTTTATTCCTGGGCCGTATATACACTGGTATATATCTTGGATTGCGATAGCGCTTATTATTATGTTGATATTGAGGTTTTTTTCTCAGGAATCAATGGGGCGTATTTTTAGGGTTGCTATATGTTTTTTTGCCTTGATTTTGATCGTGCCACTCATTGATCTGGTTGTGAGCGGTGGCGCTGGCTATTATATCACGTATCTTTCACCCGCTGTGCATACTGACATTTGGCAGCGTTTTTTTACTTTTTTTGGTGAGCCCATGACAGACCTTGGCTTTGGGCCAACGCCAGGGCAAAAGGTAGAGATTTTGTGCGCTGTGCTGCTGGGATCGTATTATGTATTTATTAAGCGCAGTAATGTTTTACTGAGCGTATTGAGTGGTTTTTGTCTTTATATTACGATCTTTGCATGGATGGCCTTACCCTTTTTTCTAGCGTGGTTTTTGAGGTTTTTTGATATAGCATATCGATATAGCGACAGCTTATTTTTGGGATTTTATCTAATAATATTGCCGATCATTGGCATAGTATTTGCATACCTATGGCAGCCACGATATGTCCGAGCTATCATGGCTGACATGCGCATATTACGTCTTGCGTATTATGAGCTGATATTTATGTTTGGAGCTGCTTTGGCTGTCCATCAGGGTTTTGGTACATTCTACCCAGAGATGGTCTTCCAATTGCCGATCATCTTGCTGAGTATCGCCTTCGCATGGCTGTCTGCCCTCATGCAAAATAACCTTGCAGATCGAGCGATTGACCGCATTTCAAATATAGACAGACCTCTTGTACGTGGAACAGTACCATTACCTATTTATCAGCGCATCGCTTGGGTATTTTTTGCATGTGCACTCACATATGCATTGCTGGTAAGTTTTACGGCCTTTTTTGTAATATTCCTTTTTGTAGGAAATTACTTTATTTATTCCATGCCGCCGCTTAGGCTCAAGCGTATTTTATTTCTTTCCAAGTTTTTGATTGCGTTCAATATACTTGCTGTAGCCCTATTAGGCTTTCAATTTTTCGCGAAATGGGAGGCACATCTTCCCATTATGCTATATCCTGTCATTCTCATTGGTGGCGCGTTCGCCCTAAACTTCATAGATATTAAAGACTATGCTGGCGATAAGGTCGCAGGCATACATACACTGCCAGTCGTCATGGGGCTCTGGCCAGCCAAGCGACTGATCGGTTTTTTTAATTTTGGAGCGTATCTACTGGCATTTTTACTCGTGCGAGATGTGTATTTTCTGCCAGTCTTTGCCATGCTAGGGGCATTGCAATTTTACTTTATCAATAAAGCTGACTACAGTGACGAAGCGGTTATGTTGGTGAATAATATAAGTATTTTTCTTTTAATATCTTATTTCCTTTATTTGACTTAGGGTTGCCAGCACTGTGGATCTTTGCCATAAAACGTGCCTGTCGTAGCGAGTGTAATACACGGTGCACCGCCTTCGCATCCTGCGTAGGACGAACAGGATTGACAGCGAGCATCTTGCTTTTCTGCATGAGTAAATTGCGTATAGACGCCTTCGTACAATTCAGTAAACGAACTTTCCAAGATATTTCCCAGTCGAAAAGGGAGTGTGCGACAGGGATATACCGTGCCATCTGGCAAGATGGCAAAGAGCTGGCGATGCCGGACCTTGCAGTGACTGCCCTGATCGCGGACATTTTCTTGATGCCTCACGGCGTTACGACAATTGAAAGCCTGAATAAGATAACGACTCTCTCGAATGTGCCTCAGTAAGGTGGGATTTTTTGTTTTTTTGTAAAGTGCAAGTAATCCTGGTGGTGGCGCAAGTTGATATGTTTTATTGATGCGCTCAATCTTCTGATAAAAGCTTCGTAGCTCTTTTGGTGTGAGCATCTGTTTCTCTAATTGTTTGCCAGTGCCCATGGGCACCACGCGTGAAATAGAGATGCCGATATCATAGGTTAGGAATAGATCGAGTAAGTTAAAGATAGTTTTATGATTGAGTCGTGAGATGATGGTAATAAAAAAAATATTGAAGCCATGCGCACGCGCAGATAAAGCTGCCTGCAGCGCAGCGTCGAATGCGCCGTCTCCACGAATGGCATCATGCGTCTTCATGTCACCGTCGAGGCTAATGCTAATGAGCGATACTACTGGGGCCTTTGCCCTGAGCTCTTTAAGAAAATTATCAGTGAGCAGTGAACCATTTGTAATGAGATCGCAATAGCTAATATGCTCACGAAAGGTATCGATATATATCAAAATCTCAAGTAGATCATCGCGTACGAGTGGCTCACCACCGAGGATAGTAATCTTGGATTCCAGATGCATGCTGCGCGCAAATGTGACAAAGTCTCGAATTATTTTTTTAATCTGAGTGAGCGAGAGACCCTGTTCTTCATACGCATCTTGATAGCAGTGTTTGCAGCGATAGTTGCAAACATCAGTAATATGGAGATTGAGATCGAGTTCTCCACTTGGTCGAGATATAGTTTGAGTATTGGGCATTTATTTCTTCCAGCATTGTGGGTCGCGCGCGTAGTAGTCTCCTGTGACTGCATGAGAAAAGCAATGAGCGCCGCCGCGACATTTTCCGAAAACTGCACAGCTTTGACATTCGTTACTCTGCTGCGTGACGTCAGTAAATTTGTTATATGGTCCTTCATACATTTCACTGAGAGACTGTTCTTTGACATTACCAATACGAATTGGCAAGAGTCGACAAGGATATACATCGCCATTTGGCATGATGGTGATGATTTGTTTATCAAGGACGACACAGCTACTTTGCGACTCAGTGGGGTGATCGAGAGCCTGAAGTGAGCTAGTACAAATAGGTCCTTTGGTGAGGAATATTCTCTTTTTATATTTTTCATTGAGGCGGCGCGCCTGGCGCCAAAAATCCCGTAGCTCAGTCGGGTTCAGAAGTGATTCCTGGATGTCTGCACCTTGGCCAATAGGTATAAATCGACGGAGTGCGAGGGGGATATCATATGTGAGGAGGAGATCGGCGAGCGTGAGAATTTTTTTGTGATTTAGCTTTGTCACTGTCGCAGCAAAATGTATATGTATGGCACTGTGCTTCTTCACGATGCTCGCTGCTTGCAGGATTTTTCGAAAGGAGCCAGCTCCACGAATTGCATCGTTGCTATCCTCATCACCCTCAAGGCTGATCTGTATGCCATCGACTGCAGGTGCCTGCTCTTGTATTTGTTTGAGTAGAGCGGGCGTGAGAAATGAGCCATTGGTCAGTATAGAGCAGCGATACAGCTCGTCTTTATACGCGGATATGTAAGTCAAAAAATCTAATAAGTCATCGCGCACAAAAGGCTCACCTCCCGTGATCGTGAGAGCGGGGGATAGCTCATGCGCCTTGGCAAGATCGAGATATTCATGAAAAACTCTCTTTAGATCATCGAGCGGTAGCTCGTCTCCTTCGTAGGTCTCATGGTAGCAATGCTTGCAACGTAGATTGCAGCGATTGGTCAGGTGCCACTGGAGTGCTAAGAAATTATCCATCGATTTTGATATCTGTTGTTTTATGGGCATCTGTTATTCATTTTGCATTTTTACTAGATATATTACAAATCAAACCTTGTGAGATTTAATTTTTTCTATATGAAAATTAATTGCTTCTGACTCCTTGCTCCTCTAAGAGTCTCTTACACAGACTATCTTCAGCATAGCTCTCGCCTGGAGCGCATGCCTCAAATATAGATTCTTTTTTATCAAGTAATTCTGCGATTATAGTTCCTGGCACTATAGTAGCACCAGGACTTGGGCCATTCTTTTGTCCTTTGCTGATGAAGCCGACGATGAGCCATTTTGGCGTATTTGGTTTTCGATCTTCTTCAAGGTATTTGGGATTAATCATGAGTACCAGCCCGCCAGATTCTCCTGCGGTCGAAGTAATAACTGCATCATATGTGCCATCTGGGAATTTACCAGTAATCATTCCGAAATTTATACGGACAGGACGATCAATGCCATCTTTCTTGTTCCACTGCCACTGCACAACAACCACTGGCGTCTCATGCTCTATTTCACCTGTAAGGAGTGGTGGAATCTTTGCAAGATCTAGGTCATCCATGATGCCAGATTTCTTTAGCTCATGCACATTACTCAGTGTCATGCCTATCACATCAGTCATAGCTGAGCGTGATCCTCCAAATGTGATACGGCGATTTGACTTAACAATACCAGGTATATTTGTTCCACTGGAATCCTCTAACCGCTTGAAGGCGGCGCCTTCTATCATAGGATTTTTGGGATCATCTCGGATGGGATATAGCAGTAGCTGGCTATGCTTTTCCTTTTGATTCTCTAGATCAATGAACATATGCTTTGGCATCATAAGAGCGCTAGTTTTTTTATTTTTACGCGGAATAATGAAGGCATAGCCTTCTATTTGCTCACCATCTTTTGCGAGCGCAATACCGATGATGTTATTGAATCCTATTATTTCACTATATATTTCGTCACCCTTAAAAATTTCATACACTTTTCTGCGATATGCCGTGTTCATGACGCTCTCAAAAGTTTGAGATAGAGGAGTTGTTACTTCGTCCCATTTTTCGACACCTGATGCTGTCCATCTTTTAACTGTATCAGTAATTGCCATTGTC
>Ga0316202_10002344_pt1 | contig 12605 bp, 16 predicted proteins | sample 3monrhotite_MG_FD_204934 | JGI IMG/M metagenome (GOLD analysis project Ga0316202, IMG submission 204934) | Microbial mat bacterial communities from mineral coupon in-situ incubated in ocean water Damariscotta River, Maine, United States -... | ecosystem: Environmental > Aquatic > Marine >... | reverse complement strand
GGGACGGAATTGAACCATCGACAACCCGGTTTCTGTATGCCTGATGGGCTGTTATTCGTTTAGCCATCTAAAGCCAACAACTACAGCCAGGAGCTCTACCAGGCTGAGCTACCACGGGACAAAAAAACGAAGGTCTCTAGTATTAAAAAACTATCGTTGATGAATTTCAAATTTGATCGTCATTATCTATATACGCATAAATACTCTGAAATTGTTTTCAAGTCGTCATGTCTGAACTGGAATTATCTTATTCTGGATACGTATGTGCTCCATATCTACACAACCATGATTCTGTAAAACTAAAAGAAATTTGGAGTAAATCCAAAAATATTGAAAAAATGTATTTTGTTACAGGAACATTTTCTAGTGAAAGTAAGCCGTATTTTTCTGATTCTACAAACCATTACATTTTAGCTAAATTCAAAGATAGTGCACAAATCTCAAAAGATCTTGCAGTTCATAATCAAGAAAAAACATCGTTTGTTTTTAACATCAAAGACGATCTCTTCCAAAGAGAAGTCAAAGGTGATACCAATTTTGTTTCTGTATATTATTTAGAATATGGTGATGACGGTGATGATTTGCAAGAAATTGCAAATACTTTACTAAAAAGGGATAAAATTGAGATAGCGGGACTAGGAAACATGAATACATTTTGCTTAAACACTTCAAAATTTACATTCCCTTACTCTGAAAATATTGTTGTAATTGAAGTTGCAAGCGAAAAAAGCCATCAGAGTGTAAAGAAATACTGTGATCAAACTAGACGAGATATTACTCGAAAAGGAATGACGATGACTAATTTGATGAGTCTTTCAATCCTTGACAAATTAAAGTAGAAAAGTTAAATATTCGACCAAAAACTGTTTTGCATGAGTAAACCATCTGATCTTGGTTCTTTGAAAATTGGGTCATACATTCTATTGCCTCATTCAGATCAACCTAGTGGTGAGCCATGTAGGATTGTAGAATATGATACATCAAAACCAGGTAAACACGGTGCAGCAAAAGCAAGAATTGTTGGTCAAGGTGTTTTTGATGGTCAAAAAAGACCTCATGTGGGTCCGGTCAGTATGCAAATTCACATTCCTCTAATTAACAAAAAAGTCGGTCAAATCATCTCAATTAATGGTGACACCATTCAAGTTATGGATTCTGAATCATTTGAGACTATTGACATATCTTTGATTGATGATGAAGTCAAAGGTAAGTTAGAAAATGGTCAAAATGTGGAATACTGGGTTGTAATGGATAGAACTAAAATAATGCGCGTTAAGAACGATTGAGGGTACTGATGATTATCGGAAAAGCCGTCTGATTTCGTGATGACGATTATGAGTATTGAAGTATCCTTTTTCTATAAATTTAAAAAATTTGTTAAATCAAATATTTTTTAGATGATGAAATTAGCTTCTCTTTTTTCAGGAGGAAAAGATAGTACATATGCAATCTATGTTGCTAAAAAACAAGGGCATGATGTAAAATGTCTGTTGAGTGTATTTCCAAAATCTGATGAGAGCCATTTGTTGCATCATCCAAATATGAAATGGACTCAATTGCAATCAGAATCCATGAATATTCCGCAATTGACTATTGCTTCAACTTCTGATGACACTGATGATGAATTAATCCTTATTGAAAATTTATTACAAAATGCAAAAGAACAATTCCAAATTGAAGGTTTAGTTCATGGTGGAATACAAAGTAAATTTCAGAAAGATAGATTTGAAAAAATTTGCTCAAAATTAAATTTAAAAGTTATTGCACCTTTGTGGAATACAGATCCAGAACATTACATGAACAAATTAGTTGATTCAGAATTTGATTTTATTATGACTACTGTATCATCTGATGGATTGGATGATTCTTGGTTGGGAAAAACTATTTTAAAATCTGACATAGTTTCATTGAAACATTTATCTGAAAAATTTGGTTTTAATTTAAATTTTGAAGGAGGTGAGGCTGAAACATTTGTGATTGATTGCCCTCTCTTTACAAATTCGATCAAAATTAATCAATTTGAAAAAAAATGGGATGGCTATAGAGGAAGGTTTGAAATAGTGGATGCGGGGTTGAATTTCAATGCTTGATGGCCTTAAGACTAGTTTAGGGGATGCAATTAAAAAAATTGTAAAATCTTCTGGTATTGATGAGGAATTAATCAAAGAATTATCTAAAGATGTTCAAAGAGCTTTACTCCAATCTGATGTTAATGTACGCCTAGTTCTTGAAATTACAAAGCATCTTGAGGAACGTGCTCTAAATGAGACGCCTCCTCCTGGACTCTCTAGAAAGGATCACATTGTAAAGATCCTATATGATGAACTTTCAAAATTACTTGGTAATGAATCTGAATTTGATTTTAAACCTGACCGACAAAATAAAATAATTTTGGTGGGAATTCAAGGCAGTGGTAAAACTACTGTTGCATCAAAACTTGCTAAATTTCTAACAGGCCAAGGATACAAAGTTGGTGTTGTAGGTGCTGATACCTATAGGCCAGGAGCATTAGTTCAACTGAAAACCATGTGTGAAAAATCAAATGTTGAGGTGTATGGTGAAGAAAATAACAAAGATTCTCCAAGTATTGTCAAAAATGGACTAAAACATTTTGCAGGGAAAACATTAGATGTAATTTTAATTGATACTGCTGGTCGTCATAAAGAAGAACAAGATCTTTTAGATGAAATGGATAGAATTAACAAAGTAGCAGAACCTGATTTAGCACTACTAGTAATTGACGGTACAATTGGACAGCAATGTTTCAATCAAGCCGAAGCATTCCATAAGACAATTCCAGTTGGCGGTATCATAGTTACTAAATTAGATAGTTCTGCAAAAGGTGGTGGTGCTCTTGCAGCATCAGCTGCAACTGGTGCACAAATAATGTACATCGGAACTGGTGAACGAATTGATGATTTAGAAAAATTCTCCCCAACACGATTTGTTGGTAGACTACTTGGAATGGGTGATATCCAAGCCGTATTAGATTTAGCTAAAAGATTAGAAAATGAGGGTGACGATGTGAGAATGAAAAGAATTTCTAGTGGAAAAATGAACATGGAGGATTTCCTTTCTCAGTTAGAAGACGTTAGTAAAATGGGTTCGTTGCAAGGAATTATTGATAGTATGCCGGGACTTTCTGGAATGGTAAAAGGTGATCAAGTAGGTCAAATGGAAGGCAAAGTTACAAAATGGAGATTCATTATTCAAAGTATGACCAAGGCAGAAAAAGCAGATCCTGAAGGATTACTTAACTCCTCTAGAATCAAAAGGATTTCTCGTGGTTCAGGATGGCCTGAAGGTGAAGTTAAAGAATTAATTAAAAATTATAAAAATTCTAAGAATATGATGAAAGCATCAAAGGGTCGACAGATGCAAGGTACTCTTAGAAAGATGGGATTAGGATAATTAATAATACAAATCCTAATCGAGTATGTCTAACTATCAACAAATTATACCTATAGCAAATAAAATCACTAAAAAATACACTCTATGTGATCATTGTTTAGGTCGACTGTTTTCAAAACAATTACATCTTTCATCAAACAAACTTCTTGGTAAAAAATTAAATCAAAATTCTACAGAAAAATGCTATGTGTGTAAAAATCTGTTTAACAATCTAAATCATTTTTTAAAACTGATGCTTGACAAATCTGCTGATTATTCCTTTAAAACATTCAACGTTGGATCTTTGATAAAACCCTCTATTGTTGATAGGGATGATTTTATTAGATCTCAATACAAATTAAGAGGAATTGATAGCGTCAAGACTGACATTACAAAAGAAATGGGAAAATTATATTCTAAAACGACAAAAAAAACAATTGATCTTCTTGATCCTGACATAACTTTCACTTTGAATTTTAAAGATGAATTATGTGAATTACGCTCTAAATCCATCACTCTTTCTGGAAGATATGTAAAATCTCAACGAGGGTTTTCTCAAAAACAAAAATCATGTGATAACTGCTCTGGAAAAGGATGTAGGGTTTGTAATTTCCATGGCATTATGGAATATGATAGTGTAGAAGGGTTAATCTCTAAACTGATTTTTCAAAAATTTGGAGGTACAACTGCAAAATTCACTTGGATTGGTGGTGAGGATAACTCTAGTTTAGTTTTAGGGGATGGGAGGCCATTTTTTGTAAAAATACAGAATCCTCGTAAAAGAAATGTGAGATTATCTAATTTTGATACTGATTCTCTTAAAATCAATCACTTAAAGTCAGTTTATGAATCTCCAAAAAAACCTCTCAAATTCAATTCTGTCATCTCTGTGAAAATCTCCACTGAATCTCAAATTGATTCTAAAAATCTTAAAAAATTAAAAGATCTGACAATTAATCCTGTGATAGTCTATGAAAAATCTGGAAAACGTTCAGAGAAGAAAATTTTTGATATAAAATCTAAAAAAAATTCAAAGAATTTGTTTACTCTAACAATTAAGGCTGAAGGGGGCCTTCCAATCAAACGATTTGTTGTTGGTGATAACATTGTCCCTGGAATTTCCACTATTCTTGATACTCCGTGTAAATGTGTGGAATTTGACTTTCTTGAGGTTGAAATACAATGATAACAATTAACTAGCACTAATTATCGTAAATTATCATGCCAATGAGAAAAAAAAATAAACACATGAGACATGCTGATCAAAGGGCTGACACACGTAAAAAAAAGAAAGCCGGCAAACCACGTTCTTGATCTAATCAACCTATTTACATTCAAAATTGTCGAGGGGTAATATTGGATCCACTGGTACGTTTCAAAGATGCACATTCTAAAGGAATTATTACTGACGCTGTTTTTGATTTGACAATAAAACGATTCCCGCTTGTAATTGAAGGAATTAATCGAATTGAAAAGGCATCTGGAATTAGATATCCTATAGCATATGTTGAACCATCTTTAGTAATTTCATCACCTAATCCAAATTCATATGAATTTGGGATACTATTTGCAAGAACCATCCCTATACTATTTGAAGAAAAATTTCAAGTGGTTATTCAGATTTCTGCTCCATTGATTGCATATGGTCTAAAGGGAACAATACATGCAATTTTGGCTCATGAGTTTTTACATTTTTTGGATTTGATGAGAAAAATCTCCAAAATGGAATTACTATCTGATGAAGTTTCTGGGAATTTATTTGAAAATGTTTACAGTGATGAAACTAGGCTGTTTGAGCCCCGTGTTGTCTTTAAAGATCGTACTTTGCTAAATCATATTACAAAAAAATTCCCTGCTGGATTTCGTGACTTTAAGCTTGAAGATAAGGTGATGAAATTTTGGGCTGGGAAAAATCTTCCAAAGACTAACATTTCTTTAGATACTAATACAGTCAAATTATCTGCTGAATCACTTTCAAAAATAAAACTTGATCCTGCATTTATTTCAAAAATGGAATTATTGGAAGAAAAAAGTTCTAAAATTCATAAAAAACAACTTTATTAAAATATTTTACAAGTAATTATAAAATAATTATTATTGATTAAATTCTGTTAGTCCACATTTACCGCATGTGTTTCTATCTTTGTGTTGAGCCATGAAAGTTCCTTTACCGCATCTAGAACATACTTTTTTAGTTCTTGATGATTTGTCACCTTCAATTTTATAATAAGATGCAATGCTAGGACTGGAACCTTTCTTACCTTTTTTCTCTACAGGCATTATTCCGATTTCTCCTCTGGTTTAGCTTCTTCAGCTGGTGTATCTGCTTTAACTTCGGCTGGTGCTTCTTCTTTAGCTTCTTCGGCTGGTGCTTCTGCTGCTTCAGCTTCTTTTGCTGCTGTTTCAGCTTCTGCAATTTTTGCTTTACTTTTTTCTAGTCTTGAAAATATTGTTGGATTGATGTGTTTTTTAGCCAATCCTTCATCATCATAAACATAGAATGTCCCGGTTACAAGAGATTTGCCAACTTGAGTTTTTAATCTCATTGGGACAACCACTTTACCGTCTAGTTTGAATTCTTTTGAAATCATATCAACAGCTTCTAGACTTTTGAGTTTGCCTCCTAAACCTGCAAAATTACAAGTTAACTCTCTTCTGGATAGAAAGGCGTTGTTAACATCTGTAATTGTCTCAATTATGGACATGTATCAAAAATCTCTGGATATTTCATATAAACCTTGATTGAAATTACAGAAGAAATTTAAGAAATTCCCTCAGACCTATATCGTGGAACGTTATTTGTTGCATTTTAAAAATGAGAAATATTTGCCTCAAAACTGTAGAGAACTAGCACACCGGGCTCGAGATCTTGCATCTGACATGAACGTTTCAGTTAGACTTGCTAGAGTTGCCTCTACATTTATTGAATTTGATGTGGCCTCTGAAAAAGTAGATCTAGATCCTCTTGTAGAACGATTGTCCCCTATTGGAGAAATTGACAATGTAAGACATGTTGTTGAAGAACATATTGATAAAGACAAAGGAATTCAAGATGGAATATTTTACTATAACAATGAAAGATTCTGGGAATGTCATGAAGCCTTTGAAGGAGTTTGGAATCAATGCTATGGACGGGAAAAAGAACTTGTTCAAGGGATTATTCTAGTTGCAGTTGCGTTTGCACATGAACAAGAAAATGAAGAAAGTATAGGTATTGGAATGTTAAAGCGGGCTTTGGAAAAATTAGGTACTTCACCATCCATGTATTATTCAATAGATGTTGATAGAATTAGAAAAAAATCTATTGAAATGCAACAAGCAAAGAAACTTACTAGATTTGAGATTTAATTAGTTCTAAAGCTTTTGAAACAACTTCTGCTCCTTGAAGCAATCCTATGTTTCCTTTTTTAGCCTGCTCTTCTGTCATTCTAGTTGTTCCGTCATTTTTGATAAAATCCCCTGAAACTACAACTGGTACTGGATCATCACTGTGTCCTTTATTGATACATGGAGTTGAGTGATCTGCTGAGATTATTATTGCAACTTTACTAGAATCAATATTTTCTACAAGTGTTTTAAAGAATCTTTGATCAATCTCTTCAATATTTTTCATTTTTCCAATTGCATCTCCATCGTGACCAAATTCATCTGGTCCTTTGAGGTGTACGTAGATTGAATTTTGAGTCTCCATTGCTTTTGCAGCGACTCTTGCTTTCTCTTCATAATCTGTCAATCCTCCAGCTTCATATGCTTTCATTTTTAGAACTTCTGAAATTCCAAGTTCTACTGGCATGTCTACTATACATGAAAAATTCATTGCATATTTTTCATTAATTGGAATAACATCGGGATATTTGTTTCCTGCATCTCTTAGCAAAATACAACTAAGCTGTTTTTTATTTTCATCTTGTCTTTTTTTATTAATTTGACTATTCTTCATAATTCCAATTGATTTTTCTGAAAATTCATTTACTAAGTTTGCCGTAAATTTTGAATCTTCAGTATCTTCTAATGGCAGACATTTTTCAATTTTAAGAAAGTCTCCTACAGCTTTTGCAACTCCCATGCCTCCGATATTACTATAGGCTGGATCTGTGTTGGTGATTCTTGAAGATAATTTTTGAGATTCTTTTCTAATTCTTACTGTTACTCTATGCCCTATTGTTGGGGCTACTACTACTGAAATATCTGGAGATGTTAATTTGATTTTTTCTTCAATTTCTTTTGCAATTCCATCTGCATCTTCTTTTTCAATATGTCTTCCTGCTCTTCTATCTATGATTACTTCATCATCATTTAATGTAGAATAATTTCCTCTAAGTGCCAAGTCCCCATCTTTAAAATCAATGCCTATTCCTATTGCTTCGATGACTCCTCTCCCTGCATAATCTGCATGTTTGAATTTGTATCCTAACATATTGAATACTGCAATATCTGATTCTGGAGCAATTCCTTTACCTACTGAAATAACTTCGCCAATTGTACCGTTGCTGGCAATTTTGTCTAATGTTGGAGTATTTGCAGCCTCTAATGGTGTTTTTCCATCTAAATCTGGATGTGGAAGATCACCTACTCCATCTAAAAGAACATAGATCATATGAATATCAGAATTATCCAAAATACTCTCTGTTGATTTAAAATCATGGGCTCTGTTTTAAATCTTGCAACAAATTTTGCGATCAAAATAAAATAATTGTTCATAAAATTTTTAGCTAATTTTTTTATTGGATTTTTAATGAACATAGGATTTTCTTAATTTTTTAAAATAAACTTGAAAAATTATTTTTAGAACTGATTGGTATGGGTTTTAGTAAACGTTTTAACATACATTTTACTTCAATTAACCATTATGGGTGACATGCGCAAAGATTATGTTTCTGAGCGTTTTATGATTGTCGCAAAAAAAGACGATAAAGTTATTGATCCTAAAAAATCTCCATTTGCTCCTGGTAATGAAGCCATGACAAATCCTTCTGTTTTGTCTCTTGTTGAAAAAGATGGAATGTTACAACGTCTTCAAGATAGTGAAGGTGATTATGTTAAAAATTGGGCTATACGTGTTTTTGAAAGTAAAAATCCTATCGTTTCAATTGAAACAGAAAATTCTTACAGTGACAAACCGTTTTACAGTGAACCTGCATATGGATATCATTACATTGTGGTTGCATCTCCAAATGAAAAAGATTCATTTGCAACATTAGATCCTGAACAATGGTCAAATGTACTAGTTGTTGTTCAAGATAGATTACGATGGCTCTATACACAAAAAGGTGTAACTTATGTTTCAATTTACGGGGACCATGGTGAATTAGCAGGTAATGCAAATCCTCATCCTCATCTTAATCTTCTAACATTTTCAACTATTCCTCCAGTAATTGAGGCTGAAGCAGAAGCATCTCATAAAATTTTGAATGAAAAAGGTGTTTGTTCAATGTGCCAGACAATAAATGAAGAAATTGGTGGTCCGCGACAAGTACTTCAAACTGAAGGATTTATCGCGTATTGTCCTTGGGCTCCATCATATCCTTATGAGTTCTGGATTTCTCCTAAAAAACATAATACTAGTTTCTCTAAAATAACTCAAAAAGAGATAAACGATTTGTCATTAATTATACGCTCTACTCTTGGGGGATTGGCAAAAACTGTAAAGAATGTATCATACAATTTAGTTTTTCATCTTTCTCCTGAAAAGAAAAATAGCCGACAAATTCATTGGCATGTTGAAATTTATCCAATTACAAAATCTTGGTCTGGGTTAGAACGTGGATATGGTATTTTCTTAAATGATGTATCTCCTGAACAAGCAGCCGAAAAACTTGGTGCGGCTTGCAGGAAAGAATTGGCCAACCTAGTTGGTATTATATGATTTTCTGAATGGTTTATTTATCAACTAGAATCTGTTAAAATTATGGCAATAGAGAAATGGCTTGCAGTAACTAGTTTTGGTTTATTTGCAATGTTTGCGGGAGAAATGATTTCTGTTTATTATTTTATGACTGATGTTCCTGAAGCTTTAGAATTTTCAATACAGTTTGATGCTGATCCAAAAATATTCCAATTCATTTCAATTGGAGCTGCACCAGCTTCGATATTAGCTGCAGTGCCTTACATCATGACAAGAAATTATGGCTCAAAACCTGTAGGTAGATTGATAGTTGCAGGTGGCATAGTTATGTTCATAGGAATGTTTGTCTCTCATTCTTTAATTGACAAAATGGATGATGTCTATGTTACAGATGTTGTGCAATATGCTCCTCTGTTGTTTATGGCGTTATCTATTCCTGTAATTGTAGTTGGTGCTTATTTGACAAAAGAAAAAAAGCGACGACCAAAAAAAGAATTTTTCTAAATATTATCTAATCTTAATTCATTGGCCACTTGTTTGAAACCTAATTTTTCATAAAATGGTTTGACGTCATCTGTACAATCTAGAATTGTCTTGTAACAGCCACGATTTTTTGCAATTTCAATGAGATAATTCATTATTTTTTCACCAATTTTTTGGCCTTGATACTCTTTATTCACAACTACATCCTCGATATGGCCAACCAAGCCTCCATCATGGATGAACTTAGATTCTATGAGGAGTGTAGTGGACCCTACGACTTTTCCATCCAATTCTGCAACTGCTATGATGTGATCTGGATTGGCATTAATTTTATCAAAGATCTTTTTTGCTTTAGATTTTTCAATATCACTTGCTTGTTTTAATGAGTCAAGTGATTTTAGGAAACCATTCCATAGGTCTGCTTCTTTTATTTCTCTGATTATTACATCACTCATTTCTTTCCTCGTTTTTGAGTATGCTCTTTAGATGCTTTTTCGTATGATTCTTTGTTTCCTATATCTGTAAATCCTTTTTTCGTAATGAAACTACTAACTAATTTTTTATTCATCATGGCTTTTTTAATTACATCGTCCATTCCATATGGTTTACTCTTTGGAATCAGACTGAACACTTTTGGCTCCATTACATAGCAGCCCATGTTTACATTTGCTTTTATCTCTGGCTTTTCTTTCCAGCTTAGAACTTTACCTGTTTTTGATACATCGATTACTCCGTATTCTAAATTGGTTTTGTATTCATTCAAACTCATAGTAACAAATGCTTTTTTTGCATTGTGTTGTTTTATCATGTTTCTTAGATTAAAATCAAATATTGAATCCCCATATGCACAAACAAATGTATCATCGATGAATTCTTCTGCTGTTTTTAGTTGACCTGCAGTGGCAAGTGGTTTATTTGAAATTGCATATTCTATGTTTACTCCAAACTTTTCCCCATCTCCAAAATAATCCTCAATTGTTTTTCGAAGATAACTTACACACAAAACAAATGATTTTACACCATTTTTTTTATTCCATTCTATAATGTGCTCTAAAATTGGCTTTTTGCCTAATGGCAGCATTGGTTTTGGTGTCTTCAATGTTAATGGACGTAATCTGGTACCTAGACCCCCTGCTAAAATTACTGCCTTCACAAATCTTATTTGAGATATGACTATTTATGTTCGAGGATGTTTTTAGACTAGAATTTCATTCTGTAATTTTTGATAATTTTTTTAAAACATTTTTTGGATTATCTCCGAAAATTATTATCATGGGTTCTTTTCCAAAATCTCCTTTATGGAAAATTACATCTGGAGGTGATTTTGAATTTTTTATTGCATTACTAATCCCCCACTCTACTGATGATCCTTTAATTTTATTATTTTTAGATTCTTTAATTCTGTCATAACTAGATACTGAAAATTTTGATTTTTTGATTTTAGAAATTGATGATTTTTCATATTTTAAATTTATTGCAGATTGAATGTGTGGGAATTTTTTATTTACAACAAGTAATGCTGTGGCAACATGTTTTGATCCTCCATATGTTAGATTGCCGGCAACTATGACTTCGTTTCCAGCTTTAACTATCCTTCCTGATAATCCTAAGATGTCTTTTGTGGATTTGGGTTTTGGTTTTGAATATACGAAATTTGTCTGACATTCAGGTATATTTTTGTAAATATTTTTGATTTTTATAAATTCATTAATTGATTGAGATAATTCTGCATTTATCTGGTCTTTTTTCTGAATATTTGTTATTTTGATTCCATTCCCTACTTTTATTGAATTTTTAATTGAATTTTGAGCAAATTCTTTTGCAAATTTTACTGATTCACGAATTGTTTTTTTGTTTGAAATTGCAAAGACTATTGCGGCTGAATAATTACATCCACTCCCATGGTTTGTACTGCTAATTCTGTCTCCTGAAATGAGATATTTTGTACTTTTTTCTAAAACAAAATCTGATATCTTGTTATTCTTCTCTTCAATCCCTGTGATTACTACATTTTTTGCTCCCATTTTTTGAATGATTTTTGCAATTTTCTCTATTGAATTTTTAGAATTAATTTTTGATTTTGATAATATCTCTGCCTCAAATTTGTTTGGAGTGATAACTGTGGCAAGTGGAATTATGTATTTTTGAAAATCTTTAATTGCTTTATTTTCTATTAATGCTCCGCCTGTTGTTGATTTTATAACTGGGTCTACAACAATTGGGATTTTTAATTTTTTTAATTGTTGATATAGTGTTTTAATTATTTCAGAATTAAATACCATTCCAATTTTTATTCCATCAATTTTAAAATCAGTTAGTACTGATTCAATTTGGTTTTTTAGTATTTTTTTTGATACTGGTTCAATCATTCCAAAACTTGAAGTATTTTGACCTGTAATTGCGGTGATGACTGTTAATCCATACGCGCCAAATTCAGAAAATGATTTTACATCACTTTGAATTCCTGCACCTGATGATGGATCAGAACCTCCAATTGATAGTAGATTCATTCTATTTCTTTATCTCATGGTACTAATTTGTATTTTCATTTTAGGTGTGTTTTTTGTAATATCTATTTTATACTTGAACCATTATCTTTTTTTGATGACAAAAATCCCAATGGTTGATGATACTGCACCTGAAACTTTGCAATGTACTACTTGCTTGTTACCGATGCAATATCAGACAATTAAGGATGATAAATTTCTTTGGCAATGTTTCAAATGTGGAAAGCAATACCTTGTTTCAAAAAATATGGATGACACTATGGAGGAGAGTTGGAGTCCTCCAAGATAATGGATACATCTGAATTAGATTTATTAAAATCTGAAAATCAAAAACTAAGGAATTACATTTCACTAGTTAATGCTGAAATTGAATTATCTCA
>Ga0316202_10002343_pt1 | contig 12612 bp, 13 predicted proteins | sample 3monrhotite_MG_FD_204934 | JGI IMG/M metagenome (GOLD analysis project Ga0316202, IMG submission 204934) | Microbial mat bacterial communities from mineral coupon in-situ incubated in ocean water Damariscotta River, Maine, United States -... | ecosystem: Environmental > Aquatic > Marine >... | reverse complement strand
TAACCAGTACTGCGTATTACGGCCCGGATGAGAAATCACCCGGGCCGTGCGTTTAGGTGGTGATTGATATCCGGCGCTAGAAGGCCTTTTGATACCCAATCATCACTCTCCAGTCTGGCCGCATCTGAAGGCCATTGGCTTCCTGATGCAGGGGCAAGATCAGCTCCAACGCCAGACGATGATCAAAAATCAAGCCTTCCTGACCGATCAGGTTCACACCAAAGGAAAGATCGATCCGGTCACCGCCGTGATTGTCCGGATCCGCGCCGCTTGCCGGGCCCATGATGTTGAGGTCAATCCCGTCAATGGTGCTTTGTGTGCGGCCGGTGAGACGAATGGAGCCGCTGATCCAGGGGGCTGCTTGATAGCTGATCCAGCCACTGATTTGATGGCTGTCGCCATGGGCATAGCCTTCAGCATTTTCATCGATGTGAAATGTACCGGCATATTGCGCGCCCCAAGCCGTGTTCTCGAAACGGTCCGTATACGTCAGAGCGGGCATCAGATTGAATGTGCCTGTGCCCAACTGCATGCCATAGGGCAGCCGCATTTCCGGTCGGGTTCCCATAGGCGTGAGAACTTGGTCGGTTTCTGTGATGGACCCGGTAGGAAGGCTGACCCCGGCATTGAATTGAATATGGGCGTTGCCCTCACGGTAAAGCCGGAACATGGCAATGAGCTTTGAATCACCCCAACCACTGGATTGGGTGGAGAAATTGCCCAGGCGCGTTGTCCCTATCATGCCTTGATAGGTAACAGCTTCCATTTCCTTGGACAGATAGCTCGTGGCAGCTGTCAGCGTTAGCCAATCTGTGGGCGCGTACATCAGCCCTGCCATGTGCATGTCTATTTCCATTTCCAGCGGCACAATGCGCAAAGATGCTGGCTGCATCGGGTTTCCGAAAAATCGGTTTGGCGCGTTGGTCACAATCCAATCCGGCGTCACAGATTCTGATCCCAATTGGCTGTCGCTCATGGACATGTGGGCGAAGCGATAGCCAATCATCCATTCGCCAGCGCTGTGCATGTGATCCCCCATCACGCCAATGGGTGCATGGCCATCTGCGCGAGCGGCGTTTTGGCCGTCATGAGCAAGAGCAAGCGGGGAAAAGCAAATTCCCAGGGCAAGCACGGCCAGAGTGGTGCGCCAGTTCAATTTCGTATTCATTTTCAAGTTCCTCAAGGTTCCATTGTATGTGTGATGGACGCGCAGGCGAGCTCGCCCGGCGAAAATCACCCGTCAGTCATTCAGTTCAAGTGTTTGGAATTCAGGCGAGGAGAGCAGGCGGTGCACGCGCGGCAAAGGACCGGAGGGTCTCCCGCGCATAGAGGACAAGGCTGTTTGCAGGCCGTCGCACGGGCCAAGAGATCGTGCTCAACAGCAAGGCAATGAAAGCCAGCGTTACTGCGCTGAATAGGGAGCAATGATTACAGCCAAAAATGCTGTTTGTATTTTTCAACGGCTCGCCGGTTCGCTCCCCAGCCAAGTAATCGGCAAGGGGAACACGAGTTGTGCCCGACGGCGAGCAAATGATCACATAGGATGCACTACCGGCGGAAACGGTTTGCGTAAGGGCACCGCCTTGGGCGCAGCACAGGGCGGACAAGGCCAAATGGCTGACCATCAAAAAAATGGTCAGCAGGCTGATTGCTCGTTTGTCCTGTGAATGTAGTTTCAAAACGTCCCCGTCACTTGATAGTCTGGTAACTATCAAACTGACGGCGAGGGTAACATGGGGCAGAATGCCGCCGCTCTATTTGGCGGCTGGGCCAGTGCGCTCATAAAGAACGCGCTGGCGTGAGAGATATCAAGCGTTCACGAACTCTGGATAGGCCTCCAGCCCCAGCTCCGTGTAATCCAATCCCATCATTTCTTCTTCCGGGGTAACGCGAAGACCGATGGTGTATTTCAGCGCGGCCCAGACAAGGGCACTTGTCGCGCAAACAAATGCGCCGATGGCGACAACCCCGATGAACTGACCCAGGAAGGTGGGCCCGCCTTCGGCCATGACCCCGTGGTTTGTCAGCGGCACCGCCATGGTGCCCCAAATGCCGGCGACCAAATGAACCGGGATAGCGCCGACCACATCATCGATCTTGAGCTTGTCCAACAGCGGCACGGCAAAGACCACCAGGATGCCGCCAACAGAACCAATGAGCGCGGCCATGGGAATGGAAGGGGTCAACGGTTCCGCTGTGATGGAAACCAGACCCGCCAGCGCGCCGTTCAGCGCCATGGTCAGATCAACTTTCTTGTATAGAAGCTGCGTTGCGATCATGGCCGTGACCACACCGGCGGCTGCCGCCGTATTGGTGTTGATGAAGATCTGACTGATGGCGACAGCATTCTCAGCGCTGCCAAGCGCCAGTTGCGAGCCGCCGTTAAAGCCAAACCAGCCGAGCCACAGAACAAAGGTGCCTAAAGTTGCCAAGGGAAGGTTAGAGCCCAGCATGGGATTGACCCGGCCATTGGGTCCATATTTTCCCTGGCGCGCGCCAAGGAAGAGCGCGCCCATCAATGCAGCCCACCCGCCCACAGAATGCACCAAGGTGGAGCCGGCAAAATCAGAGAAGGCAAAATGCGCATCCAGCCAACCGCCGCCCCATTCCCAAGCCCCTTGCACAGGATAAATCAATCCGGTGAGCACGACGGTGAAGATAAGAAACGGCCAAAGTTTCATGCGTTCGGCCAAAGTGCCGGAGACGATTGAGGCGGTGGTGGCGCAGAAGACCATCTGGAAAAACCAGTCCGACCCGCTGGCATAACTGCCGGTCTCAAATTCGCCGCTGGTCAGAACCGTATCTTCCGGACTCCAGGGGGAGAGCGAGCCAATGATACCGCCCGCATCCACCCCGTACATAAGATTGTAACCGACGAGGTAGAATGTCAGCCCGGCAATGGAATACAGCGCAATGTTCTTCAGGCTGATGGTGGCCGCGTTTTTGGACCGCACCATGCCCGTTTCCAACATGCAAAAGCCTGCGGCCATGAACATGACGAACATACCGCAAACCAGAAAGAGGAAGGAGTTGAAGACAAACTCGGTTTCACCGGAAACACCCATGGAAGGAACTCTCCTCTTGCAATTGACCAAATCGCAGCGCGTTCCGTCGAAACTCCCGATGAGTTCCGCGCGCACGTGCCTTGTTCAATCCAAGATGCGTGCCGCTTAGCAAATTTCGCAAAACCGCAAGGGAATCATTGGCTTTCAGGTGAATTGGGTAGACAGGATAAATCACACTGCCCAAGGATTGAGCAGGTTGCCGCTTACGAAACAGGCAGGGGAGGTTTGAATCCAAAGCCCAGGATCAGGGCGTAATTCCGTAGCCAGCATATCGTTCGGCAATATCAGCGTTTAGGTCCAGCGCCGCGCGGATATCCGCTTCGGCAGCCGCGTTTTCACTAAGACGCCGCCGCGCCATACCACGTCCATAGAGCGAGCTGGCTGTGTCATTGTCCGCCAAACGGATTGCTTCATCATAATCTGCAAAAGCCGCCTGGTCCTTGCCGAGCAACAGATTTACCAGCCCCCGACTATCAAGCGTGTTGGTTCGGCGTTCAATCTCCAGCGACGCATTGCAATCCTCCAATGCCTGATCAAGTTCCTGCCCCCAAACGGCCCGTGCCCAACATCGAGAATTGTAATTGGCTGCGGATTGAGGGTCGAGGCGTATGGCCTCATCGAAATAGGTCAAAGCTTCGGCATGGTCCCCTTGATCCTGATACAAATCGCCTAGCCTTCTACAGCCAACAACGTTGCCCCCTTCGCAGCCCATGCGAAGGTAACGCACGGCTTCGGTATTGCTTTGGGGAACGCCGCGACCGTATCGGTGAAAGGTGCCCAAGTTCGTGCAATCGTCAGCTTCTCCCGCGCTGCAGGCAATGGCGAAATAGCGCACCGCCTCGGTGTCATTTTCAGCAACGCCATTACCTTCATGATAATTGAGCCCGGCATAGCGGCAGGCGGGCACATGGCCCCTTTCGCAGGCAAGGCCAAAGAGCCTTGTTGCCTCGGCGATGTCTTGCTCAATGCCCCTGCCTTCTTCGAGCATGGTACCGAGCCCGGTGCACCCCGGTGCATAGCCTCCGTCACATGATTGACGAAAGTAGCGCGCCGCGTCGCCGTCGTTTTGCTCAACGCCTAGCCCCATTGTGAAAGCTATGCCCAGTCTGGTGCAACCATCGGCATGGCCCCTATTGCATCCTTGTCGGAAGTAAAATGCTGCTTCGCTTGCATCTTGAGGAAGCCCACGTCCCATGTGGTACATGCTTCCGATGTAGGTGCAGGCAGCAGCTTCACCCCAATCGCAACCCAAATGGAAAAACCGAATTGCCTCGCTATTATCTTGGGGCACACCTCGTCCCCTTCCGTAGGCAAGACCAAGGTTCGTACAGCCAACAGGATTCCCTGCGTCACATGAATGACGGTAATAGCGCAAAGCCTCGCTGTTGCTTTGGGTGACACCCCGCCCGTGTTCATATGCCCATCCGAGGTTAGTGCAGCCTCCGATGTTTCCTTCATTGCAGGCGGCCCGGTACTCCTCCGCCTGTTCTTCGTCTGATTGGGCAAATGCTGGATTGCCAAGCAAAAAGAGGATCAGGCTGGAAACTGCTACGACTGGTTTGAAACTCATGGACGGTTTCTTCTTCTCTGGGTGCAATCAGCCTGTGGCACTACTCAACGGAAGTGGTGCTGTCTTCATGCTCTGCAGCAACAAAAAGGCTCTCGAGCGCCGATATCCGCACATATTTGCCGCAACTCCCGCATTTTGATTAACTCATAGGTGGAGGAAAAGACCCAGCTCACGCGCCTTTGACATTTGCGTTCCGATGATCATAGGCTTTGAACATACTCACAGCGATGAGGATGGGTTGGTATTGAGGCTTAACTCGTTTCCGCACTTCTCATATTTTATTGGATTGAAACAATGTCATTTTTGAAATTTCCAGGTTTCCTACGGACCCTTGTTGGGGTCATTGCAGTTTTGTTGTTGGCGTCAAACGCTATTGCCAATGAACAGGAAGAGGGAGGCCACAATTTCCCCCCCGTGTTTGAACTTGTAAACCAAGATGGTGTGCATGTTTTCCTATTGGGCACGGCGCACGTCCTGCCTCGGGGTACGCCATGGATTTCACAAGAAATTGTTCAATCTCTCGAAGCTTCGGAATTGATTGTGCTGGAGGTGGACATAAATGGAGCATTCTCACCGGACATTCAGGCCTATGTGCAAGAGGTGGGGATGTATTCCGATGACCGTACCTTGGAGAGCTAACTTCCAGTCGACGTGTACGAACCATTTGCGCGATTACTTGAGGAGCAAGGGATTCCACCATCCACGTTTTCGAAGTTTCGTCCTTGGTTGACAGCATTCTTGTCTGGTACTCTCTACTCGACAGACCATGGAGTTGAGGCGCAGCTGGGTGTTGATCAGTTTTTACAGAACTGGATATTTGCCCGGGGCGATCTTACGCTCAGCTATCTTGAGACCATGGAGGAGCAAATCGATATGTTTGCAAACCTTCCGCCGGCCCAGGAACAGAAACTGTTTGAATTAGCGGTGGAACAATCATCAGATCTCGCAACCGTAATCGAGGAGGTGGTTGAGGCGTGGACTACGTGGGACGAAACAGAGCTATATCGCCTTTCTTTTGGGCAGCGGGATGCCCGCACGCTACGACGTATATTGCTTGATGATAGAAATTTAACATGGGCCGGGCGAATTGATGGATTAGCCACACAGCACGATTCCATCTTTGTCGCCGTGGGTTCTGGTCACCTGGTGGGTGACAACAATCTGATTGAAGTGTTGACCCAGTTAGGCTGGGAGCTGCAAGACTAGCAAAAGTGCCTGCGGGGTTGGTTGGTAAATCTCATCTGTTCGTTCGCAAGACCTCACGAAATAGGCAAGGGCACCGGCGGCAATAGTCGCTCCAGCGCAACACCCAGGCGCAGTAGTTTAGCTTCCTGATCGGGCGCGGCCATGAGCATCAGCCCCACGGGCAGGGGTGGGCGATTGTCTGTTGCTTCCGTCATGCCGCAAGGCACGGTGAGTGCTGTCAGACCCAACAGGTTTGCGATACGGGTAAATCGTAACGATTTCATGTTCGCAGCGGCATAAGCGTCGGGGGTTTCAATTTTGCTGAGCCGCGGCGGCACGCTGGCCACCGTGGGCATGATCATCGCGTCGAACCCGGCCGTGGCGGAAACGAAGCGTGCACCAATAGCCTCAAAGCCCACATTGAGCTCGTTGAAATCCCGCGCGGTCATGTCGGCCCCGGCCTTCATACGGTCTCTCACTGCCCAGAACACTTCATCCGGATGGGCCTCGATCGTATCGCCCCAATCGGCCCAGCCTTCTACGGCTGCGGGGTTGCCGCGTTCGTCCGCGAAACGATGGGCTTCGCGCAGCTCCATCAGGTCTGTTTCGATGACATTGGCGCGAGATTTCTCAAGACATTCGACGGCGTGGGCAAAGACCTCCCATACAGCGCTGTCTGTTTCTGCTTCCAAGTCCATTGGCAGAAGCAAGGAGAGTCTGGCCACATCCGCACCATTGAGGTCGGGCGTCGGCACTCCCGCCAATATGGACCATAGGGCGGCAGCATCTTTGACCGTGCGCGCCAAGGGGCCCACCGTATCGCGCATCCGGCTGAGGGGAATAATGCCGTCCATGGGAATAGACCCTGCGGTGGTTTTCAATCCCACCAGCCCGTTCCAGGCGGCGGGAGTGCGCACGGATCCGGCGGTATCCGTGCCTACGCCCAACGGTGCAAGACCCGTAGCAACGGCAACGGCGGATCCGCAACTGGAGCCTCCCGGTGCGCGGGGGCTCAAGGCATCGAAAGGATTGTTCGGGCTGCCCATGGTGGGATTAAACCCAAGACCGGAGAAGGCAAATTCCGTCAACGCCGTCTTGCCAAGCGTGATGAGCCCGGCGCGAACGCCCCGTTCCAGCACCGCCGCATCGCGAAGGGCCACATTATCCTGCAGTGTCTTGGAGCCTGCCGTGGTAGGCCGGGCCACGGCCTCAATATTGTCTTTCCAGGCCACCGGGACCCCATCCAGCGGGGAGCGCCGCAAGCCGCGCCGCGCCCGATCGTGGGCAGCTATAGCCTCAGTCAACGCGCGGGATTCCGAGGCTGAAATGAAGATCCTGCCCCTTGGGTCGTGGGCGCTGACCCGCTCACAGGCCGCTTCCGTCAGGCTGACCGGGTCCAGCGTGCCGTCATCGATCATCGCCCCCAGGGTGAGGGCGGAAAGTTCGAACCAATTGGCGGGAAGCTTCATGAAGTACCTGCGGCGATCATGGCTATGGACATTGGCAGTAATAGGCCCGAGATTTCTACCATGAACACGAAGCCAAAAACCAGCCAGTCAAATGCGGGCCAGATAATTGAGACCGAAGCTGTTATCGTGGGCGGCGGTCTTGTGGGGCTGACGCTTGCCCTTGCTCTGGCACGGGGCGGGGTGGAATGCGTGGTTATTGATGCGCTGGATCCGGCGGTGGTGACAGACGCAGGTTTTGACGGACGGGTTTCCGCCATTGCTTTTGCCAGCTGCCGAATGTTCCGTGCCCTGAATATGTGGGAATATCTTGGCCCCCACGCACAACCGATCAACGATATTGTGGTTTCAGACAGCAAAGGCCCCCGCGCTTCCGATAAAGGAGCGGCCTCGCCTTTCTTTCTGCATTTTGATCACCGGGAAATTGGCGACGAGCCCCTTGGGCACCTCATCGAGAACCGCCATACGCGCATGGCGCAGCAAAAAGCTGTAGAGGCGGAACCGCTGGTGACATTGATTGCCCCGGACGGAGTGATGGGGGTTGAACGGGATGACACCGGGGCCACGGCAACTATGCGGAGCGGCACAAAGGTGCGGGGACAAGTTGTCTTTGCCTGCGATGGGCGCGGCTCGCCTTTGCGCGAAGCGGCGGGCATCAAGATGATCAAATGGTCGTACAAACAGGTGGGCATCGTAACGACGGTGGAGCATGAAAAGCCTCACGAAGGCGTTGCGCAGGAATATTTCTTGCCCTCTGGCCCCTTTGCCATTTTGCCCATGGTGGGTAATCGCTCATCTTTGGTGTGGACGGAAGCAGCCCACCTAGCCCCGGCGTTTCTGGAACTGGATGATGCGCGCTTTGCCGAAGAGATCGCGACACGATTTGGCGATTATCTCGGCAAGACCACGCCGGTGGGCCCGCGCTGGTCTTATCCATTGGGACTTCAAATGGCGCAGGATTATGTGCGCCCGCGTCTGGCCCTGGTGGGGGACGCAGCCCACGGAGTGCATCCCATTGCCGGGCAGGGGCTGAACCTTGGACTGCGCGATGTTGCAGCACTGGCGGAGGTGATTGTGGATACGGCGCGCCTGGGGCTCGACATCGGATCGATGGATACGCTGAAGCGCTATGAGCGTTGGCGGCGGTTTGATAACACGGCGCTGGCCGCTGGCATGGATGCGTTGGTGCATCTTTTCTCAAACGACATAACGCCGCTTCGGCATGCACGAGATTTAGGTCTTGGCATAGTCAATGAAGTGGGACCCTTGCGGCGCTTGTTCATGCGCCATGCGGGCGGGACCGTGGCGTTGGGCGGTGAAGAGAACCTGCCGCGATTATTGCGCGGTGAAGCGGTTTAGTCTTCTATTGGCTCACGCCAGCGCTAATGTGCGCGGCTCCGCATGGGCGGCGCAGAAGCGCCGGGCCGCAGTCGCGATCTGAAACACCAACGTTGCCTAGCCTTCTAACGCGCGCGCTTCTTCCGGCAACATGATGGGAATACCGTCGCGAATGGGGAACGCCAGGTTCGCGGCCTTGGACACCAGTTCCTGTTTTTCCTTGTCATATTCCAATGTCGTATGGGTCACCGGGCAGACCAGAATCTCCAACAGCTTGGGATCGACTTCGTGGGTATCGCTCATGAAAAATCTCTTCTTATCTCTACTGCAAAGTATGTTTTTCCGGACTGCCGTCTTTGGCACCCCGGTCTTCAGCGATGGCCATCTGGATCAGCCCGGACAAAATCTCTGCGCGGGCCGTAAGGTTTGCTGCTTCCAGCAAGGCTTGCTTTTCTTCTAACCCAAAGGGGCAAATGCTGGCCAGCGAATTTACAAGTGATTCCGCCGGGGCATTATCCAAGGAGCTGATATCCGGCTGTTTGCCAAATTTGGCAAAATAGCTATCCAGCGAGTTGGTGATCCCTTCCCGGTCGATGGCCGCATCCTCAACGGGCGGCACAATATCATCCATGTGTTGGGCCCAACTGACCGCCGCCTGGCGATAGGGGGTCGTAACATCCAATTCAGATTGCACGGTGAAACGGCAAATACCGGTCAGCACGATGCCGTAGCGCCCGTCATTGGTTTCTGAAAACTGGGTCAGGCGCCCGGCACATCCTACCTGATAAATCTCAGGGGTATGGTCATCAAATTCCGAAGTGCGCGGTTGGATCATACCAATGAGACGATCCCCCGCCAGCGCATCATCCACCATGGCAAGGTATCGCTGTTCAAAAACATTCAAGGGGAAATGTACACGCGGCAACAACAAGGCACCAGAAAGCGGAAACAGAGGGATCACTCGGGGCAGACTGCCAACGGTCTTGTAGGTCGTGGGGCCATGGTTGCGTTGCTCGGACATGCGCGCCTATGAGAACAGGATCGAGGAAAGTTGCCGGCGACCAGACAAAGTAAACTCGTCCATAGGGCCCCAAGCCTCAAACAACGTGACCAATTGTTTCCGCGCCGCGTCTTCGTTCCATTTACGGTCCATACGGACGATTTCCAAAAGTTCCGCAAGCGCGCCGTCTTTATCTTCTTCCGCAATCAACACGGCGGCAAGATCCATGCGTGCCTGATAATCCTTGGGGTCTGCATTGATCTTGGCGCGCAGCTCCGCCGCCTCGCCGCTTTCGGCCGCAGCAGCCGATTGGCTGGCGAGCTGAAGCGCCGCGCGGGCCGCAACGACGGCAGGGTCATTGGCGGCATCTGGCGCGACCAGTTCCAGCGTTTGTTCCGCGCGCTCAATGTCGCCAGTGGCGATGTAGCATTGGGCCAACCCGGCAAGGGCGGTCACGTTGGTAGCTTCTTCTTGCAGAACGCCGGCATAAACTTGGGCTGCTGCGCCAACGTCACCTGCTTCCATGGCACCGGCGGCGGCCTCCAGTGCTTCTGTAATCAGGGCCTCTGCATTCCCTTCTTCGCCAGAAAGCTTGGCGATGAAATCCTTGATCTGGCTGCTTGGGACAGCGCCCACAAAACCGTCCACCGGTTGGCCGCCCTTGAAGGCAAAGACCGCGGGGATGGATTGCAGGGGCAGGCCGGCTTGGGTCAATTGTTGGGCCAACATCTTGTTCTCGTCGATATTGACCTTGACCAGTTTCACGGCACCGCCCGCTTCCAACACAGCCTTTTCCAAGTCAGGCGTCAGCGTCTTGCACGGGCCGCACCAGGGGGCCCAGAAATCCACAATCACGGGCACGCCCATGGAAGCTTCCAGAACGTCAACGGCAAAGCTTTGCGCATCCGCATCCTTGATCAGGTCGGTGGCTGGGACGGGTGTATCGGTCTGGTTTTCCATGACGGCTCTCTTCAATGATCTTGAGGGGATGACATAAGACGGGAGGGCCCCAAAAGAAAGGGGGCTTAACCGCGCGGGGGCCCGCCAAACATTCGGCACAGCCCAAGAAAGGTCGATTTTAGCGGGTTACCCGAAAAATGGAAAAAATACCGTCCACCCGGCGATGAAAATATATGGCCCGTCCGTCGGGGGAAGGGCTGGCAGCCTCCGCATATCCATCCAGCGCCCGGATACGGACAGGTTCTCCAAAAGGCTCGTCAGGTGCATTGCGCAAGGCATGCCAGGTGCTGAAATGGCCAAATGGCGGGAAGCCGTTATAGCGGGTAAAAAACAGCTCAAGCTCATCTCCAGAAATGCCTGCCGCATACTCCCATGCATTGGTATTGATATTGGCGAGAATTCTGGCGGCGTTTGGGTCGCGGCGAAACTCCCCATTATTCCCGCGCACAGCAATACTCAAGTTAGCGCGGCGCCAACCGCCAATGATCGGCCGGAACAGGCCATCAACGAAATAGAGCGTGTTGCCATCGCCGGTAATCTCGGAATCAAAATTCACCCAGAAGGCTTCATCTCGGGAGACACCGTCCAGTAATCTCACATCGACAATGCGCGTTCCGTCAAAACTCCCGTGATAGATGGTGGAAAACCCGTCGCCATAGGATCGTAAAGATACGAAATAGAAGTTCCCGTCCCGATCCAGGCTTGGCACGCCATCTAGGGTGCCAGCCATGGCCGCGCCGTCCAATGGACCTACATAGGTAAAAGTCAGATCATCAACGCGCCGCGCCATATGAATGTCTGTCTGCTCTGTCGGCTCGTTGCGATTGTTGAAAAAAAGAATGTTCCCATCGCGGGAAAGAAAGGGTTCCATGGCGTGGCCTTCATAACCAACAATGGAAACCCGCTGTTGATTGCCAAAAGGAAGGTCGCGATAGGATTGAGCATATAGGGCTGAGGGTATCAGGATGAGCGCCAACAGAAAAATGAGCAGCCCTGCCCTCGAAAATGAAACAGCCATCTCTATGAGGCCCTCCGCTCATGGTGCCAATGCCACTTGGAGCCTAATCTAGACCCATCCAACCTGAACACGAAATGACTGGTCGCCAGGTGTCTAAGGCCTTGGAAGTTGCGCCGCGCCATCCGCCAGCGTCGCAAAATCCATGATTTTTGGCTCAAAGCCGCAATCGCGCACGAATGTCAGCAAGTCGTGCGGCGCAATGGCCGTGGTCGCCGTGTTCTCCAACGGGTGAAAATGCACCGGATCATGGTCCAAAAGAGCCTTATCCAGGATGACTTGCGACAGGCGATGGGCATTTTCCGAGATAAGCGCGAAAATGGTGACGGACCCGGGCGTGACCCCCAGAACCTCTTCCATCAGCTCCGGCGAGCCAAAGGACAAGCGCCCAATACCTGCGTCCGACCCGATTTCCCGGTGCAGGCCTTTTAGGAGCACGGCCGTCTCGCCAAGGGCAGAGATCAGCACCAACGCACCCCTTTTATCCTTCAAAAACAGGTTCTTGGAATGGCCGCCGGGCCATTGGGCCTTCAGGTGCGCGCCCTGTTCCACGGTGAAAATCGCCTCGTGATCATAGGTATTATGGGCCAGGCCAAGGGCGTCGAGGCGGGCGAACAGGTCTTTTCGGCTGGGCCTGATAGGGGGCTTAATCATGTCAAAAAGACCTATTGCATTCGATTTCGCTTTGCGCAATACATACGCCCCTTCGCGGGACCGGCCATTGGCCAAAACCGCTAGGAAATGGATGCGGGCGTAGCTCAGGGGTAGAGCATAACCTTGCCAAGGTTAGGGTCGTGAGTTCGAATCTCATCGCCCGCTCCAATTTCTCAAAACATATCAAATGCATATGTCATACTTATCTGAGGCCATGGCGGGAAATGCATCTATTGAGACCTTGGGGCCTCGCAACAAGTTATGTTTTGCGACACCGGCTTCGGTCCACAAATAATCATCAAATCCGATAACACCGCCCGCCCGCAGGAGCTTGAAGCGCAGGATGGCGTCAGAAAGAA
>Ga0316202_10002341_pt1 | contig 12629 bp, 20 predicted proteins | sample 3monrhotite_MG_FD_204934 | JGI IMG/M metagenome (GOLD analysis project Ga0316202, IMG submission 204934) | Microbial mat bacterial communities from mineral coupon in-situ incubated in ocean water Damariscotta River, Maine, United States -... | ecosystem: Environmental > Aquatic > Marine >... | reverse complement strand
GAAATTATTGTAGATATTGTTGTAGAAGGTGTGGATAAAACCTATACACAAGCAGATGTTAATGACGGGACAATTGAAAGAGACCAAGAGCGTATAGATAATGAATTAGAGTTTGGTTGTTTTATGACTAATGCACAAATTGAACGTGGCGATTGCATTATAATTATAGAAGTTTATGAAGAAGAAGATTATGAAGAAGAATACGATACCAAAGAAGAACTTTTCAATGATGTTGATGTGGTTGATGAAGTGGAAGATGAATTTATTGAAGAAGAATTTATTGAGCTTAATGAACAAGAGATTGAAGAACTTGAAAAACAAATGGAGTTTGAAGTTAAAGAACTTGAACTTAAAGAAGAAGTTGAGTTATTTGAATTTGATAGCGAGGAAGAAGCTAAAAAATTTATTGAAACGTTTATTGAAGTTGAGGAGTTCCTTGAAGAACTAGAAGAAGTTGAAGTAGAAGAAATTATATTTGAGGACATACCAAAAGATATAATTATAGAAATAGAAGATGAGATTATAGAAGATGAGTTGGTCGAAGAAGTATTTACAGATGAGTCAGAAGCAGAAACAGAAGTTCAAGAGCAAGTTGTTGAAGAAGAAGTAGAACTTACAGAAGAAGAAGTCAAGATAGAAGTAGCAGAGCTTGAAGAAGTTATAGAGGAAATAATTGTTTTAGACATTCCTAAAGTTACAGAAGAAGAACTTGAGGAATATACAGAAGAAGAACTTATAGAGTATGAGGAAGCAAAGGAAGAAGCTATTGAAGAATTTGTTGAAGAACTTGAGACCGAAGAAGTTGTTGAAATCTTGGAAGAAATTAATGATGTCGGAGTGGAGAATCTTGCAGAAGTTAGCCAAGAAGTTATTGAAGTTGTAGCACAAGTCGTTGAAGAAGTTATCACGATTGCACAAGAAGAAGTCCTAACAGAAGAACAGACCGAAGTTGTTGCAGAAGTATTAGGGTTTACAGAAACAGAAGATGTACAGATAATTGCAGAAGCAGTTAAGACTGATGAGAATGTAGCACAAGCAGTAGATGAGTTTGTAGAGAGAGCCGTAGAGTTTGCTAAGAATGATTCAGACCAAGAGTTTACTTTAGCTGACGCTACAACAGAAATTGCCTTTGAGTCTTTTGTTGCTTCGCCTGTAAGTGTTATTATAGACATAGATTTAGACGCAATAAATTTAAATAGTATCGCAAATGATATGACGACTGACCAAAAAGAAAAGGCACAAGAAGTAATAGTGCCGACAATCTTGGTTAGGATTGTATCGTTTGCTATGAGGAGATTTGATTGATAAATAAATTGTGGTCTTGGTTTATACAAGCAGTAAAAGAAACGCTTAACCTTGCGTGGACTTTAGTGGGTTTGATAATTGCAACTTTAACATTGACTGGACAAGCTCAACAGATAACTGCAATAGCTACATTAATTACATTGGCTATATGGTTGTTAACGATAGGATTTAGAAAATAATGTGTACAACAACTCAGAATGATAGAGGAACGTATGTAACAATATGCAACGCTAAGTATGGTCAAATGAGTTGTGAGGAGAGTAATGAGTAACGGATATACAAACAAGGAAATGCTAGAACTTATATTGAAAAATCAGGATAGATTACACGACAGAATTGACGACATAGAAAATAAGATAAATACTAAAATCTCAAGACAAGAACTTTTTGCTACATCAACTCTTATATTGCTTGTTGTTGGTGCAATTACACAAATGTAATAAATCTTCTTTTCGACTTGCATACTTTATAATCTTTGATTATTATTCATAGTATGAATGAAACATATAAATCAGAGACTTTAGACAATAGAGAATTTATACTAACTTCTGACAATTTAGTTAAGTTAGAATGTGGTAACTGTTCAGGTAATGGTAGGCTTGTAGCTTTTAAACACAATGCAGACGGTGTTTGTTTTAAATGTGACGGACTTGGTTTTACTACTGTAACTATGGGAACAATTAAAAAATGGGAAATAGATAGAGTTGCAAAGGATAAAGAAAACGCTGAACTACAAAGAGCTTTTGCATATAAGGTTACAGTACAAGAAGTATCTCCTGAAACACTTATTGCTTATAAACTAAGCAAGGTTGTTGTTTTAAACAATGGATTACAAGAAGTTACAGGCACAGTAACTAACAAATATTTTGCAGAAACTTCTTATGGTAGCCAAGAAAAATTAGTTTTAGATGTAAATGGTAATACACTTTGGGTCAATGTAACTAAAGCTCTTGAAGATGTTAATAAAGATGACACTATAACAATAGAATTAGAAGTCAATATGTTTAACGTTGATGAAAGAAAAGGCTCAGGCAAAGCAGGTAGAAGAAAACTTACCAATCACATAAAAGCATAATTAAAAAGACCCTTGAAGCTATTGCTAGTATCAAAGGTCTTTTTTTATATTTTAATCACAAATTACAAAATTTACGATTAAACTTATTCCTATGAAAGTAAAAGGAACAAGTTGTATGTTTTGTGGAAATCAGCTTACCACAAATCGTGGTACTTTGTTATGTGATAACAAAATTTGTATTCACAATCACAGGAAACATACTAACTTACAGAGAACGTCTTAACTTAACAAAGTAAGGAGTAGTAATGCCTTCTTTAATTATTGAAGGTGTAATCTCGTGTCTCTTGATTATGCCACCGAGCGTGGATAACTTAGAGAAGTTTATTGATTGCAGGGAACAATATAATAAAGTAAAAGTAGTCCAAGAGTGGATTCCTCTATTACAAACATACTTCAAAGAAGAAGATGTTTTGCAAGCTAGCCTAATGATATTTTGTGAATCAACTGGCAGACCAAGAAGTTATAATAACAATACTAATGGCACGCAAGATATTGGTTTGTTTGCTATGAATGATACGACTTGGAACTGGCTACAAGATAAATTAGATTTTACTGGCGATAGACGAGACCCAGTATTAAATACAAGGATTGCTAGTTGGCTTTTCTATAATGACGGAAGGGGGAAACATTGGTACAGTTCAGAACATTGTTGGGACTATGATTTTTGACGAAGTAATATTAGACGATTTAGATGAGGAGTTAAATGATACAAACTTACAATTTTGCAGACCAAGACAAAGTTGGAAAAATGGGAGAGCAGTTAATACTAAAGCATTACAATACTCTTACAGACGAAACAGGAAACAAATACCACGCAAGACCAACTCGTATGTCAGAACAACTACAAGGTGCAGATATTTGGGTGTTCAACCAAGAACTAAAAGACAATTACATAGAGGTCAAAACAGATACGCAAATACAAGATACAAACAACGTGGCGTTGGAATATCTTATTGAACAGGAGAATGGAGACTTACAGATTGGTTGTCAGATGAAAACGTTTGCAGACTTTATGATGTACTGGAGTTACCCAACTAACTTTGTAAGGTTTTGGAAACCAAGAGTATTGCAACCTTACTTATTGACTTGGATTAAAGAAGATAAGTATAGAACTATAAAGGTTATTAATGAGAATGCACAAGGTAAGAAGTGGTTTGCTCATTGTTTACTTGTCCCAGTATCAGAGTTTGATAAACTTAAGTCTGTAAATAACTTTTTAGTAAGTATGGATATAGTAGAGAGTGTGTTAAGTGAGTAAACTAGAGTGGCAACCTGATGAAACATTCTCTGATTATAAGAGAAGGAAGCACGCAGGGTTACAAGGTATGGGACAAAAGACTGTTAAGAATAGAGAAGGTTGGTCAGACAATCAAAAGCGTGGGCTAACTAATAAGAACAAAGGTCGCAGGAAACAAAACCTTGCAAGGAAGAAGCTCAACATACCTGACACAAAGTTTAGAAGCCAAATGGGTAACGAGGAATCTTGGAAGGGCGAAGTCAGAGTAGAAGTCAAAGCAGGGAAACAAGTACAAACCTTATGGACAAAGTATCTAAAAGCTAAAGAACAATCAGATACAAACACAAGCATAGGAGATACAAGACCATTCTTGTTTGTTGCTATGCCTGACGGTACATCTAATGGCTTGGTTGTTATGGAGTTAGACAAGCTAGAGGAGATTGTGTTTGCCTTGATAGAGACTTGGGATAGTCAAGCGTAAAATAGGTTTCACGTGAAACAGAAGTAAATACTAAACAGTCCTAAAAACATATTCATAAATATCTCCGACTTTGTAACCTTCAAATGAAATAAGGACTGTATATTGTCTGCCTATTTGTTTTGGTTTTGTCATAGCACCAAATTCTAAGTTTAATGGACTATGATATTTGACGAAGCCTGCTTTAATCATACACTTAAAACAAGTGACACTTTTGTCGGTCTCTAAATAAGTAGCACTCTCTTTGTTACGAGTTTTAAACTCTGTACCACAAATTGTTTTGACATAAAATGGGTGGTAGTCTTTTTCAAAACTTACATCATCAAGGATATGTTCTTTACCTTCCATATCATAATGATAGGAGTCTCCATACCAGTCTCGGTTTCTTGCTTTTAAAGTTCTGTAATTTAGTTCATTCATCTTTTTCTCCCTATACTTACCTTATGTCTGAACTTTTTGTTAATTTCCGTTTTATATAATTATTTTTTATACATTAGATGTATATTTACGCCTAAGTCTCGCCTAAGTCAAATATGTATAAGTCCCAAACAAATCCTAATTAAATACCCTAATATGTCACAATCATAATCTATAATTGAAGTAGTTAAAAGACAGGACGCAAATGACACTTAACGATTATCTTGAAAAGTATGAGAGACACCCACAAAAGTACGGTTACTTTTATGCTACTGAACAAAGAGCTTCACAATGGGAAGAAGTTCTTAGTGCCTTACACAAAGGCTATCTTGACACAACACCACTTGTTGATTACTTAATTGATGAATGTGGTTGGACAGGAGTCGCACCCAAGACAATAAGGAATCGCATTAATGAAGAAAAAAACAGAATCCGAAAAGCTAAATCAGTTTCTTGAACTTTATCAAGACAAAGAGTCTAATAAGAAATTAGCAAAACAAAAGTACCCGATTGGTTGGCAACCACACGCAGAGTACGACCCTAAGTCTAACAAAGGTACATTAGTCTCTCGTGGTACACAAGACCAAGAGCCTGAGTTTGCCACGCTACTACTTGAGTGGGGATTTGACCCAAAGGAATATGAGATAGTAGGAAACCTACAAGTAAGAACTTGGGATATGAATATGGGTGGTGGAGAGACCCAACAGGCTTGGTACTACAAAGCAGACATCAGAAAAAAAGTACCTAGCTTAGATACAGACTATGGTCAGCTTCTTAAAGAGATTAAATCTTATAAGCCTAAGACTGCACCAGTTAAAAAAGGTAACACGGCTTTTATGTACTATGTTGCAGATTGGCAAATGGGTAAGAGAGACGGAGAAGGTAGCGAAGGTATTGTTTCTAAAGTTCTTAACTCACTTACAACTGCTAATGCAAGAATAAAAGAATTACAAAAGACTGGTCACAAGATTGACGAAGTGTATGTCATTGGTCTAGGAGATATTGTAGAGAACTGTAACTTATCAGGTTGGTACTCAAGCCAAGTTTGGAATACAGACCTGCACCTTAGAGACCAAATAACAGTTGCAAGAAGATTACTTTGGAAGATAGTAAAGAACTTTGCTGACCAAAACTATAATGTAGTTCTCTCAGGAGTTACTTCCAATCACGGTCAGAACAGAAGTGGTAAGCAATCTTTAACAACAGAAGAACTAGACAACCTTGACTTGCAGATACTAGAACAAGTTGGAGACCTAGCGTATGAATCAACTTACAAAAATATAAAAGTTGTTGTACCTGATTCTCCACACTTACTCTTAGATGTCAAAGGCTATGCTATGGGTTTCACTCACGGACATCTTACGGCAGGTGGTGGAACGCCTGCAAAGAAGATAGAGAACTGGTGGAAGGGTCAGATGTTTGGATTAAACGAAGCAGGAGACAACCCAGTTGGCGTTGCTCGAATGGTCGTACACGGTCACTATCATCACTTTACTGCCGTTCAGCAAGGTGGAAGAACAATTATGGGAGTACCTGCTATGAGTCCCTCTAATGATTTCCAAACAAGAACTGGTTACTCAACATCAATGGGTGTTGTAACTATGACTGTAACTAAAGACGGTTGGGACAACCTAAAAATCTTGTAGTTCTTCTATACCATAATCTCAGATTATGTGTAGTGTTTTCTAAAATACTTGCAAACTTAATTTGTAAATATAATCAAAGATTGTATTGTTATGTATATAGAGATTAAGAGTCAGTCTCTCAAAATTTAGACTCAAGAACTTGAAGAAAAGAAAGTAGCAAAAACTACAAAGCTCTGATGAGGAGAAGGGAAACAAGTATAAAAAACAAACTCAAACCAAAGGTTTAGAGATATAGTCAAGTTGGTGTATAGAGGGCGACACGAAAAGGTCGGGCTGAGATTCAAGTTCTTCAACGATATACAAGAGCGAGGACTATATCACTAAGCCTTTGGACAGAGAGCTTTTGTGAGCATATTGGATTGTCAATACGCAGATGAGCAAGTCGCACTTGCTACTGGTAAGGCAGTAAGACATTTGGGCAGTAAAGACACGCAAACCTTAAGGCGAAAAATAACAGTATGCTCTCACAAAAGTTCTTTGTAACTGAGTTCTTATGGATATGAGTAGTTGTTTGGCAAGTTCGTTGGAAGCCTTGTGCGAAGTATCGGTTGTACCTGATACTGCGAACGTTAGATGTAAAGAGTATTTAAGATAATTTAGCGAGAAATTTACATTGTTAAAGCATATATTGATTATAAGCAATATGAACTACTTAAAACTTATACACCATTTAGTAATCACGCCTATATAGGTAAGCCGAACAATGTTAGATAAGTAATTTAAGTGAGCAAACATAGACGCTCATATCCGTAAGGACTCAGTAATTGAGAGATTAAAGGCACTTGGATAATGAAGTAGTAATGCCTAAGTAGAGATTAATGTGGAGTATATAAACTGAAGCCAACAAAGTGGTCTTAGAAAGCAGGAATATATGTTGATAGCATTCGAAGTGCGAACAGGACAGATGACGGAAGCAAACCAAGACAAAAAGCAACCTAATGATAACCAAAGGACTAAGTGTCATAGGTGGGACACAAACCCAATCGATAGCCTATGAGTCCAAGTGGCTTTAATTTCTTAATAAAAGATTGCATAAAACAAATCAGAGATTAACATACATATAGATACGGAGTTAATATGACAGATGAAATAACACTTAAAGGATTTGTACAAGGGCGAGTAGATATTGTCGTTGAACAAAGTTATGGTAAGCAATACAAAGCAAGTGGTTGGATAAACCTTGAGCCTGTATTGAGCTATCAGAAACCTATTGACGTGCTTAAAGCAGTCACTAACTTAAACAAAGAAAAGTTCCAACAGTTTAAGTTTGTACTAACACAAGGAACGTATGAAACAATAAAGAACGGAGAAGAAGAATGATGAATGAGCAAGACTTTTTATGGATATTGTTTTGGTCTTTTTCTGCATTAGCAGGGATTGGCATAGTGTTTATGATTATAGAAGAAGTAACACTAAAGTATTATCCACACTTACATAAGAGCGAAGCTACTATTAGTGAAGCTCTTGATGATTTGTATGAAGAACTACAAACACAAAAAGAAATAAACGTAGCAGAGTATCTAAAGGAGAGAGTATGACGCAAGAGATTATGGGTACTGCTGAGATTGGACAATGGCTAGGAGTTACTAGACAAGAAGTAGCCCAATGGAAGTTTCAAGGTAAATTACCTGAGCCTGACCACCAATTAAAAGCAACACCAGTTTGGAATAAGAAAACACTACTTGATTGGAGAGAAGATAACGATTGGGTAGAACAAAGAGTAAATTCTTCTAAGGAGTTAGTAAATGGATAATAAAGATAAATTAATTGTACGACAAGTAGCAATCAAGTCAGCAATAGAATTGGCGAGTAGTGGTTACCCTACTCTAAGTTCTGACGCTGAGATATTTAAGTTTGCACAAGACATAGAAGATTGGGTTTTGAATCCGTTTGCTCAATCTACTAATTCTGTTGTTAGTACACCAATGAAGCAACCAAGCCAACCTATTGTGTCGTCACAAAGCCCAGTTGGTCAAGTAGAGCTTAAATGTCCTGCTTGTGCTTCAAAGGTGTACGACAACAGAGCCGACAAGAAGTCAGACAAAAGTCCTAACTTCAAGTGTGGCAACAAACAATGTGTAGGTGGAAATAATGGTTTTCCTTTTGCAAGTTGGTCAGATGATATTCCAATAGAATGTCTGCCTGATTATAAAGAAGCAAGTGTACCAATAGCGAAGTCAATGGACGAGCTAGAGGAAAATGTATCTCCCTTTTGATACGTACAGGTCTAAGTGAGTCTTAGACGCATAAGACTCACAAAGACTTACAATCTATTTAAAGAAACGGAATTGAAATGAAAATAGAAGCAGATAATTATTTTGCAATAATACCTGAATGGATATTAGACGCAGACATTAGCCCAAGAGCAAAGAATCTATATTGTATCTTGTGGACTTATGCTGATAGAAAAGACGGCTCTTGCTATCCAAGTGTTACCACTTTGTCAAAGCGAGTAGGTGTCAGTCGAGCTAATACACACAAGCTCATCAATGAGCTACTGGACTTGGGTGCTATTACAAAACAAAATCGAGTCAAGGATAATGTAAAGCAAACCAATCTATATTTCTTGATTACAAGCAAACCTAGTGTCGCAGATGATAGTACTACATCTAGTAGTATCGTAGATGATACGAGGGGTAGTATTGCTGACGATACAAGGGTAGTATCGGAGACAATACATAGAACTATAACCAATGAACTAAAACCAATAGAACAAGAATATGTGGAAAAGCCACAAGTAAAGAAGATTGAGGAAGATGTACTTAAACAACGCAAGTCACTCTACCGAGTCTTTGTTGATGAACTTGGATATGAGCCAAGAAGTCAAATGGAGAAATCAGGTTGGTTTAAAGTTTGTAAGGAGTTAACTGACGTTGGTGTCACAACTGATATGCTCAAAGGCTCTATCCTCGCCTACAAGAAGCATTGGAACAACATAGACATCACGCCATACGCAATCAACAAATGGTTTGGTAAGTTTGAAGCTCTTGGCAAAGACGAAGCTCGCAAGAAACAAATGCAGGAGAATCCTACTTTAATATGCGAGGAGAAGGGTCATCACTTCATAGACCATAACTACTTCTTGTACTGTATTGTGTGCAAATTAGAGCAGAAAAAGTAGATTTTTACAAAATAATTTAAAAGTACACTATATGTAGTGGTTTTTATTTAATATATCTTATAAATATGTTTGTTGTAATCAAAGATTATGTATAATAAGAGTATGCTAAACACAGAAAAGGGAGACACAATGAACACACTAGAAATAATCACTAACAAATCAAAAGCACTTGCTAACAATATTAAGACTATTGAGAATGCAGGTTATACAATGAAGTCTGTTGGAGAGCTAAAGACTTTTGTAGATACTCAAAGGTCAGTTTATGTAAAAGAAAATGGTGGAATCACACCTTATGAAATTACCAAGTATGAAACTACTTTAATTATGGAAGATTCCGAAGGCAGAAAAGTTCAAGCTATATTATCTTTAGTTTCAAAGTTTAATGGTAGCAAAATCAAGTCATTCGGTTTTAAAGAAGAAACTGAGGTTGCAAAAGCAAAAATCACAACCGAAAGAATGGATTTGGATTCAATGAAAGTTAAGATTGACGGAGTGTTTTATTCAAAGAACGAGAGTTCTTGGGAGAAAAGCACATTTGCAGGACTAGAAAATGAGCTAGAAGAACTCAGCTACTTCTAAATATAAACAATCTTGTAAGGTCGGTATCATTCGATACCGATTTTGCTATTATGGGTGGATAATGCCAAAAGAAACACTCGCATATAATGATGACTTGGTACAAGCTCTTTGTGATTCAATCGCAACAGGAATGTATGTTAATCTCGCTTGCCAATCAGTAGGCATAGGCACATCAACACTTCACGAATGGAAGAAAAAAGGTCAGCAAGGCATAACACCTTATGACAAAGTATGGAAAAGAATACAGATTGCAGAAGCCAAAGCTATCGAGAGAAGGATTAGAAGAATAGAAGAAGCAGGAGAGAGTGGCTCTTGGCAGGCAGACGCTTGGTACTTAGAGAGAAGATACCCACACTTGTTTGGTAAGAGAGATACAGTCGCCATTGAAAATCAAGATAGTCAAGAAGTAAGACTACGTTGGGCAGACGGTAACTTATTAGACAAAGCTCAAGAAGAAGAATTTGTAGAAGGCGAAGTAGTAGAGCCAAAAGGATTAGACAATGGAGAATGAAGATATAAACCAATCGTTTGCTGAGATTATAGAATTTAATAATCTTTGGATAGACGCTTTAGAGATTAACGAAGATTTTGATGACCCAATTCTTAATGAGTTGGTTGACTTTGAAATACCTGCCGTAGTATTTATTCCAATGATTACAGATATGGGACTGATGTATAGCTCACTTCCAATATCTTCTAAAGCATTGGAAACATTTATTACTTGGTTTAAAGCTCAGGAGTAATATGCAATCATCTTTGGATAGTGATGTCTTATCAGGCTTAGATATTCAGTTGCCACCTTTACACTCAGCACAAATGGAAGTTGTAAAGAATATGAAAAGGTTTACTGTTCTCTCAGCAGGAAGGCGTTGGGGTAAGACCAAACTTGGTGTTTGGCTATGTCTCAAATATGCTTGGGAAGGCAAAAGAGCTTGGTGGATTGCACCTTCATACTCAATGACAAATGAAGCGTGGGCAGATTTAAGAAGTATTGGTATCGAATATGGTATCAGAGTAAAAGAAGCAGAGCGAACAATCGTTACTGCTACTGGTGGCTCAGTACAAGTAAGGTCAGCTGATGACCCTATGAAACTTAGAGGTGCAGGTCTTGACTTTGTTGTTTTAGACGAGTGTGCCTTTATGAAGCCACAAACTTGGGCAGAAGTTATCCGACCTGCCTTAACAGAGAAAAAAGGTAGTGCATTTTTTATAAGCACGCCAAAAGGATATAACTTTTTTGAGAAGTTGTACTCAGAAGCAAATATTTTAGATGATTGGGTTAGATTTACATATCCGACAATAACAAACCCAATTATTGACCCTGCCGAGTTAGAAATGGCAAAACAAGAGATAGGAAGTTTTTTATATGCTCAAGAGTACGAAGCTCAATTTATAGAGGCTAGTGGTGGTTTATTTAAAGCCGATTGGTTTGACCATTACAAAATAGAAGAACGAATAGGAATTGACGAGGAAAAAAATGAAAATAGAGAAATTATTTATAAATATAAGGACAAAGAGTGCAGGCTTGAGGATTGCCGTAGATATGCAACTGTTGACCTTGCAACATCAACTAAACAAACTGCTGACTTCACAGTCATTACATCAGTTGCAATCACACCTGAGGGCAAGATTCTCATACTGGACATTGACAGACGAAGATTGGAAGCACCTGATTTACTGCCCTTACTACAAAGAAAAGTGGAACAGTTTGACTTGGCGTATGTGGGGATTGAGCGAGCAGGTTACCAGTTGGCGTTTATACAAATGGCTAAAAGAGAAGGGTTGGTTGTAAAGTCTCTTAAGGCAGATAGAGATAAGGTATCAAGAGCTTATCCATTGATTGCAAGAATGGAAGCAGGAGATATATTCTTTCCTAAGAACTCAACGTGGTTTGCTGACGTACAAACAGAGTTGCTAAGGTTTCCCGAAGCAGAACACGACGATATAGTTGACTCTTTGGCATACGCAGTAATAGAATCAAAAGTACGGAAAAGTATAAAAGTTTTGTAATTTAAGTTAAGATATAAGAGCATAGAGTAGTAATGCCGATAAGGGTTGCGTCCATTACTACTCAAATGCTCGCAAAGAAGGAAAAGTAAATGGCAGAGAGAAGAAGTTTCAGAGAAGTATTCTTTGGACAAACACCTGAGACTAAAAGAAGTACAGGTTACAATTTCTTTAGAACAGGAATTGATAGTAACAATACAAACTTTATACAAGGTTACCAATCACAAGCAGGACAATTTAATGTACAAGGCTTAGGTAATGGTGCTTCTAACTCAGCAGTCGTCTCTTGCTTACAAGTACTAGGTACTGCCTTCGGAGAAGCAGAATTAAAAGTTTATCAAACTAATGAAGTAGGAGAGTTAGACGTAGTTCCTAATCATCAACTTACAATGCTCTTTAAACGACCTAATCCTTATATGTCAGGAGATGTTGTACAAAACTCTTTAGTACAATCAATGCACGTATCAGGAGACGCTTATCTACTCAAACAAAAGAATGAAGCAGGACAATTAGTCGCTCTTTATCCTCTTATGCCTGAGAACGTTACGCCTAAAGGTAATGATGAGACTTTAATCTCGCATTATGAATATCAAGTAAAGAATGAAAAAGTAATACTTGATAGAGATATGATTGCTCATTTTAGACTTGGACTAGACCCTGAAAACCATAGAAAAGGTTTCTCGCCAGTAAAAACATTACTTAGAGAGATTTATGGAGATGAGAGTGCAGGACAAATGGCTACATCAATCCTCGCTAATATGGGT
>Ga0316202_10002340_pt1 | contig 12636 bp, 8 predicted proteins | sample 3monrhotite_MG_FD_204934 | JGI IMG/M metagenome (GOLD analysis project Ga0316202, IMG submission 204934) | Microbial mat bacterial communities from mineral coupon in-situ incubated in ocean water Damariscotta River, Maine, United States -... | ecosystem: Environmental > Aquatic > Marine >... | reverse complement strand
CGTAGCCATCGGGGTTGAGGCACGGAGCGACCCAGACGCTCGCCCGCTCCAGCAGCCCCGACGCCGGCAGCGCCGCCAGGAAGCCTGTGGCCACGCGGTTGCTGATGAACTCGACGCCGTGGATGTTGGCGCAGACCAGGACCGACGCACCCGTGGGGCGGGTCGCGGGAACATGGACCGCGCGCAGCGGGCGCCCCTGCACGCTGTGACCGTAGGTCTCCAGCGTGCCGCCGAGCCGCCCGGCGTGATAGGCCAGCTCGGCGTCGCGTTTCTCAGGAGAGGGGTACGGATCGAGGGACATCGCCCTCCGATCTAATGCAGCACCCCGACAAGTTCATCGAGCCCGTCCTCGCCGCGGAAGACGATCGTGAGCCACAGGCGCCGCTGCACGCGGTACTCGTCGAGTGTGGCAGCGTCGGGGATGTTGTCGAAGACCTCCCCCCACTCATCGCTGTAGGGCTCGATCAGGCTCCCCGCAGCCGTGCGCTCAACCTCCATGGTGCTCTCTTCGTTGAGGAGGGTGTCACAGAGGCCCTCCAGGCCGCTGCTGCGTAGCAGCGGTGTGGGGTCGAGGGACGCGCCGACCTCGGTCGAGCGCGCGGGCCACCCCGCGGGGATCTGCTCCATGTCGATCTCAGACTCATAGAGGATCTCGGTGTAGCCGTTGTCCCAGTAGTCGTGCTCGTTGTGGCGGCGGTGCGCGCTCTCGCTGAGGATGTGGTCGTAGGTTCGCTTTGGGAGCTGGCCGTGGGCGCGCCGCTCGGCGGCCTCGATGGCACGCCAGGCCCAGTCGGCGGGCTCTCTGCCCTCACGTCGCTCATTCATCAGGCGATACTCTGCGCAGCGGACGGCGAAGCGGGTCAAACGGGGTGCAGCGATGGCGTGGGGTAGGAGGTAGTTTGCGGCTTTTCGCCACGCCCGACGGTCTGGAGAGATCAGGCGGAGCGCAAGCTGCCAGCGTGCGGACGCGTCCAGGCAGTCGAGGATCTCGTGCCCTTGCGCTCGGACGTCTGGTGCCTCGTGGTCGAGCATCTGGAAGAGGCGATCAACGTTTTCGTCCATCGAGGTGACCATTCAACCCTCCGCGAGCCACAATTGTCGTGTTCTCTGGGGGGGGAACGGTGGACGGGGTATTTTTATCTGGACAGATTGTGTCCGGTTGTCTGGGTGGGGATATTTTATGGGTAGAGAGGTGTGGAATTGGGTTGCACGGTGCTGAGTCGCTCGCTACCCTTGGAATGAACCTCTTCCGCGCAAGGGAGCGCCTATGACTGCACTACGGAACCTCGTGCGCATTGCCTCCCGCGTGATGTGCTGAGAACCCTTCTCGGATCTCAACATAGACCCTCCCCTCGGTGGAGCCTGAAGCACACCAGATGATGTGACCCGTGTGGGTCATCTGTGTGTGCTCAACTCGATATCCTCGGCGCTGCTTTGTGCAGAATGCTGTGCGAGGTCTGGTTGGTGTTGGATCGTTTTGTTCTATGGTTCCGTTGTGGGTCGTGGCAGGGCACCGCCATGTCTGGACGAATGACTCAACAGAAGCGAAAGCTGGCGCGTCGCCGTGCGCAGGACGCGCAGGCGAAGCGCTGTGCGGAGCGCCGCGCCGCTGCAGAGCGGGAGCGCCGCGCGCTGGCCGCGCTGGCGCACCACGATCACACGTCTCGGCGCGCGCGCCGAGACGCGCGGCGGGACGGTCTGGACAGCAACCTGTCTCAGCGCCTGCGTCACTTCTCGAAGGTCACGGGCCTGCCGGGGAAGACGCAGCGCCGGCTGCGCCGGATGCTGCGGGCGGTCTCGACCGAGCTGAACACGCTGACCTGCTACAACGGGCTCGCGCTGCTCGCGCTCGTGGCCCAGCAGGCGTGGGTTCGCAAGCCCGAGCAGTTCAGCGCGCCGCGCGGCCACCACGCGGCACAGCACCGGGCGTTTGTGTCGCACATGCTCCAGCGCTGGCCGGTGCCGGCCTTCCTGACCAACGCCATCCAGGTGATCGATGATCAGGTCATCCGCATCCCGGTGGAGCAGGCGTGGGTGCTGCGGCTGGTGAGCCGGCTGGGCCAGGGCGGCTCGCTGGCAGAGCGCAGCCTCCTGCCGGTGCCGCTGACCCGCAAGATGCAGGCGGTGTTCCGGGGCTCTCCGGCCAACATGGCGCCGATCGCTGCCCTGCGGCGGGCGCAGGTCGTCGGGGCTGGCGGCAGCGAGGCGCTGGCCCGTGCGCTGTGCCAGACACACCTCACCCGGCTCCAGGGCACGGATCCGCAGCGCGGCGAGCCGTGGTGGCACGGCACCATCGTCTGGCTGGCGACCCGAGACGGGCTGCCGCTGGAGCGGGTCCCGTTTCTGGTCCGCTGGCTGTGGATGCTGCGCTCTCTCGGGGAGGACTACGACCCACGCGGCCGGCCGCTGGCGTCGGTCCTCCGGCGGCTCGACCGCTTCGAGTCCCAGCGGGATCTGCTCTGCGGCGACCGCGACTGGGAGCCTTCGGGCTTGCGGGGGGCTGTGGTCCGGGACGGGCCGCGCGGGTGGGAGGTCCGCGAGATCCTCTCGCGGGCGGACCTGCTGCTGGAGGGGCAGGCGATGTCCCACTGCGCGTGGCAGTACCACAACCGGGTCCAGTCGCGTCAGGTGGCGCTCTTCTCGCTGCGGCGGGACGGGAAGCGGTTCGGCACCCTGGAGGTCTCGCTGGCGACGAGCCAGCTCTGTCAGGCCAAGGCCCGCGCCAACCGCCCGCTGCCGTCCGAGGCGCGCGCGGTGGTGCGAGACTGGGCAGACTTCAACAGTCTCCGGGTGACCCGCTGGTGAGCAGCGCCTCGGCGCGGGCGATGGCGGCCAGCAGCGACGGCGGCTTCACCCGGAGCTGTGCGGCGGCGTCCAGCGCCAGCTGGTGTCCCTTCTTGATCTGCTCCCACCCGCTGGGGTCGGCCGCGGAGACGAGCGCCTCTCCGCGGCTGATGAGCAGCAGCCCGAGCCCGGCCCGCTGCGCCGGCGGCGCCTCGCCCAGCATCCGCTCCAGGGACGCGGGATCCAGGCGCTCGATGAGCGCCAGCGGCAGCCCCACCAGCGACTGGCTGGCCGCGTCCAGCTCGGCGGCGTCGCTCACCTCTCCGCGGAGGTAGCGTGCCATCATCTGCACGATCCGCTCGATGAGCGAGAGAATGTAGTCGTCCTGGATCATCGGGCTGCCTCTGCTCTGGGCCAGTCTCCCAGCCGCTCGTCGAGCTCTCCGCTGTAGGTCACCTTTATGGGCACCGAAGCACCGGGTGACCACCGCTGGGCTTCCTTGACCGAGGTTTGCACGGTCTCGCTGCCGGTCTTCTTGCCGCGGGACCACCGCATCTCGACGGTGGCCCACTCGCTGCGCTCCTGCCTGCCGTCGTCGCGCAGGTCGACGGCGGGCCATTCGGGCAGGGTGCTGGCGCTGGCCTGCACGGGGGGATCGGGCTGCCAGGCCCACACGTCGTAGCGGCACTCGTCGCGGTCGACGAGCTTCTGGTGGGGGATGCCGGCGCCGCAGTCTCGGAACGGGCCGCTGCCGCGGCGGACGAGGGATTCTGGCACGCGCTCGGGCGCGCCGCTGCCGACAAAGTACTGCTGTCCGGGCGCGTGGCTCGTGAGGGTGCTGCCGCTCACCGAGACCGGCCCCTCGCCGCTGCCGGCGAGGGTGTCGACCTCGATGAGGTTGGTCTGCCTGGTCAGCAGGCGGTCGCGCCGCCCGGGAGCCAGCGCGGGCCAGCGCGGCTTCTCGAGGGTGCCGGAGCGGGTCTGGCTCCGCCCGGAGCCCCAGCGCAGCTCGGTCCAGGTGCACCAGTCGTCGCGGACGGCGGGATCGCAGACCTCCTCGTCGACCGAGCAATACTTCGTGATGTCTTCGCAGACCTCTTCGGCGAAGCCGTTGCCGAGGTCGCGGACCGTGCAGCGCTCTTCGGTGCCGCAGGCTTCCTGGTGGCTCTCGGTCCGGCAGCGCTCGGGGGTGCGCTCCTTGCTCCGGCACGACGGCGCGCCGTGGCGGCCCTCGCTGCCGCCGGTGCCGCCGGAGGGCCAGGCGCCGGTTGCCGGGGGCACGGCCTCGTCCCAGCCGGAGCCGCTGTGCTCGACCATCGGCTGCACGGTGTGGGTCCGGCTCCAGCGGCGGCCGGTGACCACGACGAGCCGGCCGCCGTCGGGTGGCCGGGGGTAGCAGGTCTGGGTCTCGCAGCGGTGGATGTCTCCGAGCCCCGCCGCGAGCTGGCTGCTGCCCGGCGGAGAGGCGAGCGCGGGCAGCGCGTCCTTCCAGCCGGTGTGCTCGCTGCTGACCAGCCGCTCCACGTCGACCTGCCGGGTAAAGGTGCGCTCTGCGACGGTGGCCTCGACCTCGATGGGCCGGACCATCCACAGCAGGCTGGCGCACAGGACCAGGAGCACCACCCCGCCGATCCCCAGCGCGCCAGCGCCGAGGCCCGCCGCGGCGACCGGGACGGCGAGGTTGATCGGGTCTGGCGGTGCGGCCTGTCCGCGCGGGGTGCCGCACTGCCGGCAGTCCTGGGCGTCGCCGCGGTTGCTGGCGTCGCAGGCCGCGCACTGCCAGTCTCTGCCTGCCGCCGCGAGCTCCAGGGCGCCGGCGTCGGTGGTGCTCTGTGTGGCGTCGAAAGAGAACGATGCCTCTGCCTTCTCGCGGGGACTCCCGCAGGAGGGGCAGATCTTGTGGCGGCCCCGGATGCCCTTGGATCCACAGGAGTCGCAGGTCCAGGTGCCCTCGATGATGCGCCGTCGCTTCGCCAAGCTGTGCTCCTCCGGCGAGGGTACGGCGAAGGACGCCTGCTGTTGCAGGCCCGGCCGCCTGTGGCGTTATACGGCAGGCATGGGCAGAAAGAAGAAGAAGAAGTCGGGGCACCAGTGGGTGCGAGAAGATCAGCGGGTGCCGGAGCCGGAGACCCCCGAGGGCGAGGAGGAGGAGGTCTGGAAGAGCCGGACCCAGCGCCGCGACGAGGCCGCAGCGCTCGACGTGCTGGGGCTGAAGCTGGTGGGGCTGTCGGACGGCATGCTGGCGAAGCTGCCGCTCGGCGAGCGGCTCCGCGACGAGATCGTGTTCGCGCGGCGGGTGACCAGCCACGAGGCGAAGCGGCGGCAGCAGCAGCTCATCGGCAAGCTGCTGCGCACCCAGGAGTGTGACATCGGCGAGGCGCTGGCGGCGCTGGAGGCGGGCCACCGGGGGCGGGACCGGCGGCTGTTCCGGTGGCAGCAGCGCATCATCGCAGAGGGCGGCCCGGCCATCGAGGCCTTCCTGGCCGACCACCCCCACGCCGAGCGGCAGCGGCTGCGCGCGCTGTGGCGCACGGTGTCGCAGGACCCGGAGAAGGCGGGCACGCTGCTGAGCTACCTCTACGAAGCGGCGCCGGCAGACGGATGAAGATGGCCGACATCGACTGGTCGGCCTGGGAGCCGACCGTCCGCGCCACGCTGCTGTTCATCTGGCGGGACGGGCAGCTGCTGCTCATCCGCAAGAAACGCGGCCTCGGCGCCGGGAAGGTCAACGGCCCCGGCGGCAAGATCGATCCGGGCGAGTCGGCGCTGGAGGCGGCGGAGCGGGAGCTGCACGAGGAGCTGGGCGTCCGCGCGATCGGCACCGTGGCGCGGGGCGCGCTGAGCTTCCAGTTTGTCGACGGGCTGCGGCTGCACGTGCAGGTGTTCTCGGCGCCAGACTGCACGGGCGTGGCGGTCGAGACGGACGAGGCCGTGCCGCTGTGGACGCCGGTGGGGCAGATCCCGTACGACGAGATGTGGGCCGATGACCGGGTGTGGCTGCCGCACATGCTGGCCGGGCGCCCGTTCGCGCTGCGCGCGCTGTTCGACGGGGACACAATGCTCGGGCACGCGCTCGACCTGCCCTGAGCGCCTCTGCGGCGCCCCACCTTGTAGGCTGTGCAGATGTTGACTGAGCCCTCTCCGAGCATCGCCGCGGCGGTGCACCAGTGCCTCCGCGTGGCCCGCGCCCGCGTGGGCGATCCGCTGGCCCGCGCGGGGCTGCTGTGCTCCTCCCGGACCACCGGCGAGCAGCTCGCCCGCGACCTGGTCCGGGTCGGTGGTCTGCTCAACGTGGACATCTTGACGCCCTCCCAGGTCGTCTCGGACATCGGCCGGCTGGGGCTGTCGGGCCTGCGGCCGGAGCCGCCGGGCTGGCTCGGGGCGCTGCTGAGCGCCCGGCTGCCGACGCTGCCGCTCGGCGCCCACACCGAGACGCTGCGCCGGCCGGGCTGGCGGGGGCCGCTCTCTGACGCGATCCGCGAGCTGGAGGAAGCCGGCGCGACCGCGGCGGTCCTCGACGCCATCGCGGCGGGAGGGGACGCTGATCTCAGCGACCGCTGCGGCGTCCTCCGCACGCTGCTCGCCGAGGTCGCCGCGGCGCGGCTGGCCGAGGGCCGCCACGGCCAGCGGGCGCTCGACCAGGCCGCGCTCGACCTCCTCCGCGCCGGGGGCGCGCATCCGTACGACGATGTGAGAGTCGTCGTCGTTGTCGGCGACTCGATGCTCGCTCCGGTGGCCCACGCGGCGCTGGGCGCCTGGCTGGCGCGCTGCGACGTCCAGCGGGTGGCCGTGTCGCCGCTGACCCGGCTGCCCTCTGCGGTCCACGGGCTGTGGTCTGCTGCGCCGGACGCGCCGGTGGCTCCGGTGCTTGCCCCGCCGACCGCGCTCGGGCACCTCCACCGCCACGTGTTCGGCCCGCCGGCCGGTGCTGCGCCCGCGGACGGGACCGTCGTGCTGGCCGAGACCGCCGACGAGGTGCGCGAGCTCGGCGCGGCGGTCGACGAGGTGATGGCCGCGGTGCGCGACGGAACGCCGCTCGATCAGATCGCCATCGTGCTGCCGGATGCAGAGCAGGCCGACGTTCTCGCCGAGGCGCTCGACCGTGCCGGCCTGCCGGCGACGTGGCTGACGGCAGAGCCGATCCGGCGGACGCCGGCGGCCCGCTTCCTGTCCCTGGCGCTCCGGGTCGCGGAGGGGGATGCCTCGCCTGCGCGCTGGCACCAGCTCATCACCCAGCCGGGTGTGATCGGCCTGGAGTGGAGCGGCCGTCAGCGGTGGCGGCGCCTGCTGGCCAGCGCGCCGCCCAGCGCCCACGGAGACAGCGCCGCGGTCATCTCTGGCCACCTCGCCGCGCTGACCGACGGTGACGACGAGCACCAGAAGGCCGCGGCTGCGGCGCTCCAGCAGAACCTCCAGCGGCTCCGCGCGGCGCTGGGTGCCCTGCCGGTGGCTGGCTCGCTGGCAGACCACGGGCAGGCGTGGGCCGGGCTGATGGAGCGCTTCTTCCATCGGAGCCGGGACCGGGCCCAGGTGCTCAAGATCCTGCGCTCCTGGGGCGGTGGCCCGCGGGTGCAGCGGGCCGACGCGGCGGCGCTGCTGGACGATCAGCTCCGGGGGACGCCCAACCTGCGGGGCAGCCTCTCTCAGCGGAGCATCCGGGTCCTGCCGCCGATGCTCGCGCTGGGCGGGAGCTACGCCCTGCTGTGCGTGACCGGCGTGACCGAGGGCCGCCTGCCGCGGCAGGTCCGCGACGGCGGGCTCCTCAGCCCGGCCCTCCGCGCCGCGCTGCGGTCCCGCGGCGTCCCGGTGATCGACCGGGCCGCGCGGGAGGCCGTCGAGCAGCGCCGGATGGCTGCGGTCATCGCTGGCTGCCGGGGAACGCTGTGGCTGTCGGTGCCCCGGACGGAGCTGCTGAAGGCCCGGCCGCAGCTGCCCAGCGCCCTGGTCCGGGTGGTGGGCGTGGCGCTCGCGGGACGGCGGCAGACCCTCAGCGACCTGCGCCGCCAGATGGTGTCGTGTGGCCGCCGCAGCGCCCCAGCGCCGACGGCCGCGCGGGCTTCGGGGCGGTCGGCCTTTCGGCTCGCCCGCGCCGCGCACGCCCCCGCGGCGCACCTCGCGGACCTGATGGCGCACCCCACGGTCCGGCGCCTCGCCGCGCTGAACCGTTCCATCGACCGCCTGCTGTACGAGGGCGCGCCCCCGGACGCCTGGACTGGCCTCGTGGCACCGGACATCCTGGCGGCGCCGGTCCAGGGGGAGGCGCTCTCGCCGCGCGCGCTGGCCCGGCTGGTCTGTGAGCCGTCCGACTACTTCCTCCGCGACCTGCTCGGTGGGTACACCGCCAGCGGCCTGCGGAGCGGCGCGCTGTCGGCGCGGGACCTCCGCCGGGTGGTCCTCGCCCTGGTCGGGCACGACGGCTCGCGCGCGGGCTTCTCGTCGAACCTGGAGGCGCGGCTCGGCGCCTGGCAGGCCGCCGGCGGGCTCGACGGCGAGCAGGTCGCGGCGCTGCGGGCCGAGGGCCTGCGCCACTTCGAGACCCTCCGGTCGCTGGGGGCGACAGACGCGGTCGCCACGACCGCCGTCGCGGGCGCGCCGGTCGGGCCGTTCTCGGTGCAGGTCACCGAGGCGCTCCGCAGCGGAGAGGCCCTCCTGGAGCGCCGCAGCTACGCCAAGGCCACGAAGCTGTCCGCCGCGCAGGCCGACGGCTTCGCCCTGCTCGCGCAGGGGTTCGCGCTGTCGGCGTCGGGCGAGCCGCTGTCGGCCATCCGACAGGTCGGGCTCAACGGGAAGGTGCGCGAGGCGCGCCTGTCCCGCCACAGAGACGACTTCATCGAGGCCGCCGAGGCCGGCGCCGCGCGGGCCGCGGCCGGCTACTGGCCGACGACGACCGCCGGAAGCCGGCTGTCGCTGGCCCGCGAGCGCACAGAGGGCGCGGCCCTCCCGCTGGCACAGCTTATGGCCCGCCTCGCGGGAAGGGGGGACGCGTGAGCGCACCAGTCGATGGCGCCGTCCGCGCGCGCGCAGTCTCTGAGGTGTCGTCCTCGTTTGCCGTCTCGGCCGGCGCTGGCTCGGGCAAGACGAGCGTGCTGGTCGCGCGGCTGGTCCAGCACCTCCTCGACGGCACCGGCCCCGACCAGATCGCTGCGATCACCTTCACCGAGAAGGCCGCCAGCGAGCTGACCGGCCGCGCCCGCGATGCCCTGGAGGCCGCCCTGGCCGCCGCGCCCGCCGGCAGCCCCGCGGCAGCCTCGGCCCAGGAGGCCCTCGACCGGTTCGGCGAGCTGACCCTGTCGACCATCCACAGCTTCTGCCAGCAGCTCCTCCAGCACGAGCCCCTCGCGGCCGGCTGGGCGCCCGACAGCGAGGTCATCGGAGACCTCCCCGACGACGCCCTGGAGCAGTGCTACCGCCGCTGGCGGGACGGCTTCGACCGCCGCCACCCCGACGACGCCGAGCTGCTCCGCAAGCTCGCCAACGAGTCGTCGCCCTACCCCGGCACCGCCTCGATCCGGGGCCTCGCCGACGCGCTGCTCGCCAACCGCGACCTCACCCCGCTGGTCGGCGCCGGAGGCGCGGCGGTCGATCCTGCCGCCGCGGCTGGTGCGCTCCGCGGGCTGGTCGCGCAGGCCGCCGCCGCGGCGAACCAGTGCAGCAACGCCGACCGCTGCAAGCTCTACAACAAGTGTGCCCCGCTGCTCGAAGCCCTCGCACCGCTGCCGGCCCTCTCGGACGCGGCCCTGGTCCAGGCCGCGCTGGGCATCGGCATCGTCAAGCCCGGCCGGATCGGCGCCAAGAAGGACTGGCCCGGCACCAGCAAGGCCGACCTGATCGCCGCCGTCAACGGGTTCCGGGACTGGAAGGCAGACCTCCAGAAGGCGATGGGCGTGCGGCTGCACGGTGTGCTGGTCGGCGACCTCCTGGAACAGTACCTCCCCGCGATCCTCGCAGAGCGCGCCGCGCTGGCGCGGGCCGACTTCTCGGACCTGCTGTTCCGGGCGCGGGACCTGCTGCTCGACAGCCCCGCCGCGCGGGCGCGCCTGTCCGACCGGTACCGGGTGCTGCTGGTCGATGAGGTCCAGGACACCGATCCCATCCAGGCCGAGGTCGCGGCCCTCCTCAGCCGGCCGCTCGGCGCCAGCGGTGCCTGGGACGCTGCCGCGCCGGTGCCCGGCAGCTTGTTCGCGGTCGGAGACCCGCGCCAGTCCATCTACCGCTTCCGGCGCGCCGACGTCGCCACCTGGGCCGCGCTCCAGGGGCTCATCGCCCGCGACGGGGCCGCCCTGGAGCTGACGCAGAACTTCCGCTCGGTGCCGGGCATCGTCCGGTGGGTCGGCCACACCTTCCCCGACGCCGCGCAGGCCCCCTGGCGGCCCGCCGCCGCCCTGCCGCCGGTGTCGGTCATCCAGTGCCCCGACAAGGACAGCGAGGTCGAGGCCGCGGTCCAGTACCTGCGCAGCCTGCTCGACCAGGGCGCCCAGGTCGCAGACCCGGAGACCGGCGCGCTGCGGCCCGCCCAGCCCGGCGACATCATGATCCTCTTGCCGGCGTGGTCGCACGCCGACGCGCTCCAGCGCCGGCTGCGGCGGGCCGGGATCCCGGTGGCCGTCGAGGGGGACAAGCAGCTCTACGCCCGCGACGAGGTCCGTCTGGTGCTCGATGCGCTCCGGGCCATCGCCGAGCCGACCGAGACGACCGCCGTGCTCTGTGTGCTGCGCGGCCTGTTCGGGCTGTCACACGCCGACCTGGCCCGCCACCGGGCCGCGGACGGGAGTTGGGGCTACACCCGGCGCACGCAGCCGCCCGGTCCGGTCGCCGAGGCCCTCGGCGTGCTCCGGCAGCTCCACAAGCTCCGGGGGCAGCGGTCCTGGGCCGCCATCGTCGACACGCTCCTCGACGAGACCGGCGCCGACGCGGTCTGGGCGATGACCGGCCGCCGCTGGCAGGCGCTCGCGAACCTCGACAAGCTGCGCGCGACCCTCCGGCAGCTTGAGGGGGACGCCTTGACCGCCGGAGAGGTCATCGAGCGGGTCGCGCTGCTTTCTCAGGCTGGCCAGCCCGAGCTGTCCACCGTCGACGACGTGGCCGACGCCGTTCGGGTCACCACGTACTTCAAGGCCAAGGGCCTGGAGGCACCGATCGTCCTGCTGGTTCGTGCCGACCGGCGCCTCGTGCCGCCGCCCGAGATCGTGCTCCGCGAGCAGGGCCTGCTCGCGGCCGCGGCCGGCACGGCGGTCGCGCCGCCAGGGTGGGACGCCATCCGAGAGGCCGAGAAGGCGGCCCTCCAGCAAGAGCGCCGCCGCTGGGTCTACGTCGCGGTGACCCGCGCCCGCGACCACCTCGCCATCGTGCGCAGCAAGGCCAGCACCCTGCTGCGGGGCACGCTCGACGCGGGCCTCGACGGCACCGAGCCTGCCAGCCACGGAGACGTGGTCGACATCGCCCCCGGCGCGCCGGTTCAGGTCCTGCACGCCGCCTCCCTGCCGCCTGCGCCCGACATCCGCGAGACCTTCCCCGGCCTCGACGCCCAGGTGGACGCGATCCTCTCGGCGCCGCGGCCGTCGGCAGGGGATCGCGGCGGCCTGGAGCGTGCGCGCGCGGACCGGGCCGCCATCCGGGCCGCCCACGGCGCCAGCACCCGCTGGCAGACCATCGGACGCCCGCGCCCTGGCGGATCCCTCCGCGGCCGGGTGGTCCACCAGACCGTTCACAGCCTGGACCTCTCGAAGCCTGTCTCGCTGGAGGAAGCCCGCAGGCTGCTCGACCAGTGTGCCCACGAGGCCGGGCTGCGCGAGGACGACCGCCGGTGGTGTGAGCTCGTGGTTCGCCACATTGTCGACCAGCCCGCCGTCCGCGCTGCACAGCAGGCCCGCCGCTGCTTCCAGCGGATGAGCACCCTCGGGACAGATTATGGCACCGCGCTGTCCGGTGAGATCGACCTCTGCTACCAGGACGCCGGTGGGCAGTGGGTCGTGGTCGACTGGCAGGCCCACCTCCAGCGCCCCCCGGCCGCCTTCCTCGACGCGTACCCCGGACGGCTCCGGCGGCTGATGGCGCGCCTGCTCGGCGCAGACGTCACCGTGTGCCTCGTCGCGCCCCCCGCCGTGGCCCTCCCCGAGACCGACGAGGAGACGGCCGCGGCCCTGCTGGAGCTTGCCGAGGAGTCCCTGCTGCCGCTGTGCCGCCGGCTGCTCGACCGGGGAGAGTGCCCCGAGCCGCTGCTGGATGTCGGCAGCCCGCGGGTCATCGCGACGCTGGAGCTGGCCTGGCCCGCGCGGCGTTGGGGCGTGGGCCTCGACCTGTCGCGCGCAGAGGTGGCCGCGCTGGAAGGCGACGGCTGGCTGGTCCACAACGCAGACACCACCGCGCCCGACTGGGTCGAGGCGGTGGAGGCTGCGGTCGCGGCCGCGGTGGTGTGAGTCAGCGCAGCCCCACCTTCCGCTGGGTCCACTTGTCCATGATCTCGACGATGACACCCCGAGCGCGGAGCTGCGTGAGCGTCTCGCGGTCCACCAGCCGGTACAGCCGCGCCACGGTGAGCCGCCGCAGCGACGGCAGCGCGCGGAGCGCGGCCAGCGAGGTCATCGCCCGGCACTGCTCCAGGCGCACCTCCTCAAGCGCTGTGAGCGCCGAGAGGTCCGGCAGCTCTGGCTCCGGGGCGTCGTGCACCGCCAGCACCCGCAGGCCCACCAGCGTGCACAGCACCGACCAGTCCGTGACCCGGCGGGTGTCCATGGTGACCACCCGCTGGCGGGCTGCGGCGCTCATCAGCGGCAGCAGCCCGCTGGCCATGGCGCCGACTGTGTCGGGGTGGGCTGCGGCGAGCGCGCCGTCGAGGGCGCCCTCTCGGGTGAA
>Ga0316202_10002339_pt1 | contig 12636 bp, 10 predicted proteins | sample 3monrhotite_MG_FD_204934 | JGI IMG/M metagenome (GOLD analysis project Ga0316202, IMG submission 204934) | Microbial mat bacterial communities from mineral coupon in-situ incubated in ocean water Damariscotta River, Maine, United States -... | ecosystem: Environmental > Aquatic > Marine >... | reverse complement strand
TCCTATCTTGCTCAACAAACCGACGGGCCGGGCGATGCCGGGGGAAATCATGGGGCGCATGATGACGGAGCGGACGACCGCGTAGGACGCAGACGATAGGGGGAGGATGGCGACGCCGATGCCCTCGCTCACCATCTTCAACGCGGTCGTTGAACGACCAACCTCATACGTCCATCCGATTGGTCGCCCACTGCGCGCCAAGGCTTCGTCGATCAGCAGACGATTTCCCGTGCCACGCACTGGAACGATCAAATCCTGATCCGCAAGGTCGCTCCAGGCAACAGCATCCTTGGTCGCAAAAGGATGGGACGGAGGCATGGCCAGACCAATCCGATCATCAAACAGCACATCAAATGTGGTGGAGGGTTCAAGCATGGGGATCGAGGCTATCCCGAAGTCGGCTTCCCCATTTGCGACGGCTTCGGCGACCTCGTTGGCGTTGCCATCCAGCAGCCTCACCCGCGCAGTTTGGCCAGCAGCCCGAAAACGACGCAACGCCGCGGGTAGCAAGGCAGCGGCAACGCTGGGAATGAGTCCGACAGTGACGATCGCGCTTTTCTGGTATCCAAACGTCGCGCTTTCGTCGCGCATCGCGAAGGTCGTTTCCTTGGCGCCATCCAACATGGCCTCGGCGCGGGCTTGTAGCCGCTTGGCGGCAAGCGTGGGTTTGACGGCACGCGTCGTGCGCTCAAACAACTGTGTGTCCAAGGCCTCTTCCAGCTTCTTGATCCGACGAGTGACTGCGGATTGCGACAGGTTCAGCTTGTCGGCAGCCAGATGGAATGAACCGGTCTCCTTCACAGCGAGGAACGCTTCGAGATCACTGAAATCATAATTAATGCGCATATTGCATTAATCGGTCCGTATTGGTCATTAGTCAAATAAAACCTGACTCAGTATAGTCTGCCTTGAAGGAGCACGGGCATGACAAATCCCTACGACATTGTTGTGATTGGCGGTGGCAACGCGGCCCTGTGTGCCGCGATGACTGCCGCAGAGGATGGTGCGAAGGTCCTGATCCTTGAGGCTGCACCCAAAGCCTATCGCGGTGGCAATTCACGCCATACCCGCAACTTCCGCTGTATGCACTCAGGGCCGTTGGGGCCGCTTGTTGAAAGCTACAGCGAGGAAGAATACTTCGCTGATCTGATGAAGGTAACCGATGGCAAGACCCATGAGGGGCTTGCGCGGATGGCCATTCGCCGCTCAGAGGAATGTCTGCCTTGGATGGAATCCCACGGCGTTCGGTTTCAACCGTCGCTGTCGGGCACCTTGTCGCTTGCGCGTACCAACGCCTTTTTTCTTGGCGGTGGCAAGGGGCTGGTGAATGCCTATTACCGCACAGCCGCCAAGTTGGGCATTGACGTGGAATATGACGCCAAAGTCACCCACCTTGATGTCGAAGACGGCAAGGTCGTCTATCTTGACTACACGCAAAATGAGCTATCGCACCGGCTTGCGCCAAAGGCCGTTGTCGTGGCCTCCGGCGGGTTTCAGGCAGATACAGATTGGCTTGCGCGGGCTTGGGGGCCTGCCGCAAAGAATTTTCTGATCCGCGGCACGCCCTACAATCGCGGCGTCGTATTGGCCGACCTGTTGGATCAAGGCGTGGAACAGGTGGGCGACCCGACACAATGTCACGCGGTCGCCATCGACGGGCGGGCGCCTAAGTTCGACGGAGGCATTGTCACGCGGCTCGATTGCGTCCCATTTTCTATTGTCGTGAATAAGAACGCTCAGCGGTTTTACGATGAGGGAGAGGATGTTTGGCCCAAACGCTATGCGATCTGGGGTCGCCTCGTCGCCGCACAGCCGGATCAAGTGGGCTATGTCATCATCGACGCAAAGTCGCTGGAATTGTTCATGCCCTCGGTCTTTCCGCCAATCAAGGCGGATACGATCGAGGAGCTGGCGCAAGAGATGGGTCTGCCAGCAGACGGGCTGCGCAACACGGTCGATACCTTCAACGCAAGCTGCGGCGACACGACGGATTTCCACCCGACCGAACTTGATGGCGTCTCAACCTCTGGTTTGACCCCGCCCAAAACCAACTGGGCGCGACCTATCACGCAAGCACCGTTCTACGGCTACTCGCTACGCACGGGCGTCACCTTTACCTACCTTGGTTTGAAAGTGGACGAGACCGCGCAATGCAGCATGGGCAACCAGCCGGTTCGAAATCTTTGGGCGGCGGGCGAAACCATGGCCGGATCCATTCTTGGTCAGGGGTATCTGGCCGGGTTCGGCATGACCATCGGCACCGTCTTCGGGCGTATCGCCGGGAAAGAGGCGGCAAACTATGCAAACTGATCTCATACAGGAAGCCCGCCGTCAGGCGGAGATCTGCAACGCCTGCCGCTATTGCGAGGGCTATTGCTCGGTCTTTCCGTCGCTCCACGCCAATCGCGCGTTTTCCGATGGGGACATCACACAGCTTGCCAACCTCTGCCACAACTGCCGGGGGTGCTACTACGCTTGCCAATACACAGCCCCGCACGAGTTTGATCTGAACCTACCCGCCGCTTTGGCGGAGGTTCGCCAGGACAGCTGGGAGGACTTCGCATATCCCAGTGCCGTTGCCCGCCAGTTCCAGAAGAACGGCATGGCTATCGCGATTGCCGCGACACTGTGTTTCGCGGCGTTGTTCGCATTGGCGAAATGGATCGGGCAAAGCACCGGCACGGGTTTCTACTCGGCAATGTCGCATAACCTCATGGTGGCGATTTTCGCACCTGCGTTCCTGTTTCCCCTCGCCAGCCTCGCCATCAGCCTGCGTCGCTATTGGGCTGCGGTTGGGGGCATGCGCGTGACGTTTGACCATGTAAGGCAGGCGTTGGGAGCAACCGCAAATATGCGAAACCTTGCGGGTGGCCACGGGGATGGTTGCAATTTTGAGGACGAAGACCGGTTCACCCATGCGCGCCGCCTTGCACACCAGTTGGTGCTCTATGGGTTCCTTTTATGCTTTGCCAGCACCTCCACGGGCACGGTTCTGCACTATGTCTTCGACATGCCTGCCCCTTACGGCCTGTTCTCGCTGCCCAAATTGTTAGGGATTCCTGGAGGCCTGATGATGACATTCGGCGCGATCTGGCTGTTCCATCTTAAACTCAAGGCCGATCCTGAACTTGGTGCCAAGGCTGCGCGCAGTGGTGAGTTCGGGTTCATCGCACTCTTGGGCTTCGTCGGATTTAGCGGGCTGGTCCTGTACGGGCTTGGTGGGACGACACTGATGCCGGTTTTGCTGGCCCTGCATCTGGGGTCGGTCCTCGCGTTTTTCCTTCTGACGCCCTACACGAAAATGGCGCACGGGTTTTACCGCCTTGCCGCGTTGGTGCGCGACGCGCAGCGCCAGGAGGACTAGCGCGATGGCCAAAACCAATCCCTGTCTGCGCCGTTGAAACAGATTATTGGCACCCATGTGATTGCCCTACTGGGAGTGGGAGCCTTCCAGCTGCTAAACCTGCCGTTGCCATGGCTGCTTGGGCCGATCATAGCCTGCCTTGTTGCCGTGCTTTCAGGGGTGCCAATGCGCGGCATTCCGATTCTCAATAACCTGATGCGCTCGATCCTCGGCGTCGCGGTGGGCGCGACGTTCACCGTTGCCCTTGTCATTACGATGGCCGGTATGTGGACCACGCTAATCCTTGTTCCATTGATGGTGTTCCTGATCGGCCTTGTCGGTGTCCCCTATTTCCAACGCCTCTGGGGCTTTGACTTTGCAACAAGCTATTATGGTGCGATGCCAGGCGGGCTGCAGGATATGTTGCTCTTCGGGCAGGAGGCGGGAGGCGACGTCCGCGCGCTTTCATTGATCCACGCAACCCGCGTGTTGGTGATCGTTGTGGCATTGCCGTTCATCCTGAAATCCTACTGGGGAGTGGATTTGAGCAATCCACCCGGCGTTCCGGCCGCCACGCTGCCCCAGTCGCAACTGCTTCTAATGGCATTTTGCGGTGTGGCTGGGTGGCAGGGGGCGAAGGCGGTCGGCCTGTTTGGAGCGTCGATCCTCGGGCCGATGATCCTTGCAGCGGCCTTAGCGTTGTTCGGGATCCTCCAACACCGCCCGCCAGCCGAGGCGATCTGGATGGCGCAGTTTTTCATCGGGATGACTGTGGGCACCAAATACGCCGGGGTCACGGGTGCGGAAGTGCGGCGCGATGTGGCGGCGGCCTTGGGCTTCTGCTTGATCCTGCTGATACTGTCGGGCCTCTTCGTCGAGGCGATCTACGTCCTCGAACTCGCCCAGCCCATGGAAACCTTGTTGGCCTTCGCGCCGGGTGGGCAGGCAGAAATGACGGTGCTTGCGCTGATTGCGGGGGCCGACATGGCGTTTGTGATCGCGCACCATGTGTTGCGGATACTGGTCGTGATCCTCTGCGCACCGATCGCCGCGCGGCTTTTTAGCGCGAAACCTCTGGGTTGATCACATGGATCGGTGATCCGTCGGCATAGGCGTTGATCTGATCGAAGATGTCGCTGAACTGCAGGTCGAATTCATCCTCGGTCACATAGCCAATGTGGGGTGTCGGTAGCACATTGGGGTGCGTCAGCAAAGTGTTGCTTGTCTCTCGCAAGGGTTCCTCATCAAAGACATCGACGGCGGCGTGAATGCGACCCTTGGCGATTTCCGCCTCAAGAATGCCGGGTGCGATGAGGCCCGAACGGGACGTGTTGACCAACAGGCTGCGGGGCTGCATCGCTGCCAAATCCCGTGCCGTGATGATGGCGCGTGTCGCTGGCTTCAACCGAACATGCAGGCTCACAATATCAGATGTGGCAAAGAAGGCTTCGCGGCTGTCCGCGACGGTTCGACCATCAGCTAGGGCTCTGGCGCGGCCCTCATCGGATGCCCACCATTGCACCCGCATTCCAATCGCTTCGGCATAACTAGCGACCGCCTGCGCAATGCGTCCATAACCGTACAGCCCAAGCGTTCGCCCGCGCAGGGTGCGTCCTACACCCATTTGCCAATCGCCGGCGCGGATCGAGGCGACCTGCTGCGGGATCTGGCGGTAGCTGGCAAGGATCAGTGCAAGGGTCATCTCGGCCGCCGCATAAGACGGCGTGTCGCTGTGCATGTTGGAACAGAGCATAACACCGTTTTCGGTGCAGGCTGGTACATCCACGTGCGGGTAAACACTGCGTTGGCTGATCAGGCGCAGGCTCGTCAAGCGAGACAGCAGCTCGGCGCCGATCTTGGTCCGCTCACGGAACAGCACTAGGGCGTCGGCCTCCTGCACCCTTTCGGCAAGCCTCACAGGGTCAGGTTCGTGATCCGTCCAAACGGTCACATCATGATCGGCCAGTTTCGCAAAACAGGGCAAGTTGCGCAGCGTGTCGAACCAATCATCAAGGATATGCACTTTCATCGCGCCCAGACCTTTGTTGGGATCATCACCTCGCCCCGCGCCAGAAGTCGCGCCGTGCGCACCAGTCCGGCAGATTGCAGATCAATGCCGTCAGCGGTCAAATCATAGTTGACCTGGACATCTATCTGCCCACTGGCGTGTTCAAGCGTGATCGTCGCGGGGCGGTCGTTGGATCGTGCGGCCATGCCATCGGCGACGGTTCCCGGTGTCAAGACACATGAAGCAAGACACTGGGCGCCGGTGACGGCCATTGTCGGGTGGGTCTTCCACGGCATGAAATAGCGCGTGGCGATGGTGCCGCCATCGCGAGAGGGTGCCAGTAGCCCGAATTTCGGGGTGACGGAACTTGCGACGTCCTCGATCCCCATCGCGTTGCCCGCCTTTATGCGGACGGCTTCCATCTTGGCGAAAAAGTTGGTGTTTTCGTTCAATGCGTCGGCGCTCTCATACCCCGTCAAACCAAATGCCGAGGCCTTGGCGATGACCATGGGCATGGCCACATCCATACAGGTGACGTCCACGTCGTCAAAGGTGTCGATCAGGTTTCCTGTCGGAAGGAATGCGCCGGTCGCGCCGCCGATGGTGTCCATAAATTGCAATGCCACCGGAGCGGCCGTTCCCGGAACGCCGTCAATGCTTGCGTTGCCGTCGTAGTCAACGCCGCCTGCCGATGTCTGTACCTGTGATACAACGCGCGCGCCTGTGTTGACTGCGCGAATATTCACAGTTGTTTGAGGCCCCTGCGGTGCGACCAAACCCATTTCAATCGCCGCGGGCCCGACGCCTGACAGAATATTCCCACAAGTCGGTTTGAAATCAACCGAGCGGCCTTCGACGCTCACTTGGGCAAAGAAGTAGTCGATATCTGCCCAATCATTCTGCGATCTCGTTAGCATAGCCACTTTGGTCGTCACGGCATTACCGCCCCCTATCCCGTCGATATTGAGCGGGTGGCCAGAGCCGACCATGGCGATCAAAACCTCCGCCAGGGTTTCGAGGTCATCGGGCAGATCGGCGCGGTTCAAGTAAGGTCCACGCGACGTGCCGCCCCTCATGAAGAGGAAGGGAATTGCCGTCTGACTCATGTCAGCGGCCAAGGCAGGTCAAAATAGGACTGCAGCAACCCGGGTGGAAAATCGCGGTTTAGGGTCCAGGCCATTGCGCAGATGAAGGCGATGCCAAAGGCGGCATAGATCGCAGCATAGCCCCAGCTTTTTCCGGCGCGGATACGGATGAACAGCAGCAGGAATCCGGCCAGCGCGAGGATGAATCCGACCAGAGCTGAGGCGACCAGTAAGCTCGCGAACCACCCCATCGTGGCCCAAAGCCCATAAACGTTGTCGTCGGCTTCTTCGTCTTCTCGATCTGCAAAGATTGGGGCGGTTTCTTCGGCCCGCATCATTTGCACGAGCAACAGGGCACAGCCGACTAGCGCAACGGTCGCCACGAAGACAGGGAAGACGCGGTCCATCCGAGCGAAATCTGGGATGATCGAGGAATTCCAATAGGCCAGCGCGATATAAAAGGTGACGCCCAGCAGGAAGATCAACGGTGCGCGCTTGCTTCCCGAGGCCACCGAGCCTTCTGCCTGAATGTTCTTGGCCTGTCGCAGCCCGATGACGACGGATAAAAGCGTAATGATGATTAGAATGATCACGATTGGGCTAAAGATGTATTCGATGCCTTCATCGAACCCACGCCGGAACCGAGATGCGGCGATCTGGTAGGCTTGGTTGGTATAACGTTCCGCTGGGGCCGAAAGAACAAAGCCAATTAGTAAGGCCGGACGAGACCAGTCAAAGCGTCGCATTAGGATGCCCAGAAGGCCGATACCGAACAGCGCCACAAGATCCCAAATCTCCTGACGAGACTGGAACGCCGCAAAGGCAATGATCATGAACAGGAAGGGAGCCAGCAAGGCAAAGCGGATTTCTGTCAGCTTGGCGATACCGCCTGAGGCTGCGATGCAAATAATCGTGCCGACAACATTGGCCAGCGCCAACAACCAGACAATCGCATAGGTGAAATCAAGGTTGTTCTTGAGCATCGACGGGCCGACTTCGATCGACCCAGTTCCCAACAATGCAACGGCTGAAATAAAGATCGCCATGGACCCAGAGCCGGGGATGCCGAACAACAGCGTCGGCACCAGCCCACCACCTTCTTTGGCGTTGTTTGAACTTTCAGGCCCGATCACGCCGCGCACGTCGCCCGACCCGAACTGGGATTTGTCTTTGGCGGTTTGGACGGTGTGGCCATAGGCGATCCAGTCAACGACCGACCCACCGAGTCCGGGGATGACCCCCACAACAACACCAATCAGCGAACAGCGAACGGACAGCCATTTGTTGGCCCACCAATCCTTGACGCCCTCGGCCCAACCACCCCCCAAGGGTGCGCGATCCGAAATCGCTTTGTCGCGGCGCAAAAGGGCGATGATCTCGGGGATTGCGAAGATGCCCAGACCTACGATGACGAGTTTCAGCCCGTCTGCCAGATAAGGCAGATCATAGGTCGACATGCGTAGCGCACCGGAGCTTGCGCCCTCGCCGATTGTGCCGATCAGGATGCCAAGACAGGCGGCAACGAGGCCCTTCAGGGCGACACGACCGGCCAGAATACCGACCATCGAAAGACCGAAAATGGTGATCATCAACAGTTCAGGCGTCTGGAACAGCAGTACGATAGGACGCGCGGCCAGAATGAAGATCGTCAAGAAAGCCGCCCCCACCAGGCCGCCAAATAGGGAGGATGCAAATGCTGCGGACAATGCGCGAGCTGCTTGGCCCCTCTTGGCCATCGGGAAGCCATCCAGCACCGTGGCTTGGGACGCGGACGATCCGGGGATGCCCATCAAGACGGACGCGAAGGTGTCAGACGTCGGGACGACTGCCACCATCCCAACCATCAGGGCCAATCCGGTAACAGGCTCCATCCCGAACATGAACGGCAAGAGCAAGGACAGGCCGGCAATTCCGCCCAAACCGGGGAAGACGCCGATACAAAGGCCCATGACCACGCCTAGGACCAGATAACCGATGACATGTGGTTGTAGGATCATCGCAAACGCATCGTTGAGCGCCGGCAAAGCAGCCGCAAAGACCTCCATGGACCTTCCCCCGATTTATTGAATTCATTTGAAAAGACCCCACCCGTCGAGACGGATGGGGCCGATCGCCGGAGTTACTTACTGGAGGACGACGCCGTAGCGCTCGCTCAGCCAGTTGATCACGAAGTCTTTTGCTTCCTGAGGTACATCCGTGGCGCTTTGCATCGCTGTCTTAGCCGCATCACCGGTCATCTGTGGGTAGACGCCAAGGCGGGCGGCAGAGATTTCAGCGAAATCATCACGCTCTTGAATTGCCGCGAAGGCTTCGGTGAAGGTTGCAATTGCGTTGTCCGGTGCGCCAGCTGGCAGGAACACCATCTTCTGTGCTGGGAAACCGGCGGTGAAGAAGGCTTTCCATGCGTCCCACTGCTCGCCGCTGGTTTCGCAACCGTCGGTGGCTTCACAGATTTCCTTGAAGGTTGGCATGTCAGGGAATGTAGGGTCCCGCACGATGTTGCCGTCTGCGTCCAAGGATCCAAATGAGAACCAAGGTACTGCGGTGCCAGCTTCAACCAACGGAGCCACGCCAGACAGGAACGACGAAGACGTTTGGTAATCGATATTGGCTTCGCCTCGTTCAAACATCAGGCGGCCATCGCCACGGCCTTCAATCCCAAACACGGGCTCGACGTTCAGGCCCAGCATTTCCCATGCCAAGAGAGGCACGAGGTCGAGGCGCGTTGCACCCTGTGAGCCGTAAATGAAGTCTTCGCCAGCAATGCCAGAAGCAGCGCCGCCATCACCCAACATGCCGTGCAAATCAGCAGGCAAATAGGAGACACCGCCTGTGCCGGACGCCAGAACCACGTTCCAATCGCTGTACTCATAACGTACGCGTGGATCGCTCAGCAGATATGGGAACTGAGTGGAACCGGACGAACCAAAGATCGTCGTGCCGTCCTCATATTCCATTGCCTGGAAGTTGTTCGCACCTTTCGTGGAACCCGCGCCGGGGTCGAATGTCACGACAACTGTCGGATTTCCGGGCAGTTCTTCTGAAAGCAGTGGCGCATAGAAGTTGGCCCACTTGGCGGAGCCGCCGGTTTCAGAGAATGGAATGATCCATTCAACTGTCTTGCCGGAGAGATCGATCTGGTGGCCATCCGCGACGGATTGAGTCGCGACCAAGGCGGATGAGAGCGCAAGCGCGCCCAGTGTTTTCGTAAGCATTTGTAGTCCTCCCAAAGGAACCAATCTGGTCCCAAAAAATAGAATCAAGGGACCTCCCGAGTCTTCTTGATGCTCAGACAATGCAGTGACATCCTTGCACGAACCTTGCATCGCGCAATTCTTGAAGGGGTCGACTGTGCAAATCGTCGTCGTCGAAGACAATATCTCGGTCGCAAAAGGCATCCGCTACTATTTGCAGGATGCAGGCCATGCTGTTGATCTGATCCACGATGGGGCGGAGGCTTCTGACTTTCTCCAAGGCGACACCGCTGACCTTGTCGTTCTGGATATCAATCTCCCCAATGAAAGCGGCCTCGACGTGTTGCGAAAGATGCGCGCGCGACAAGATTTGCGTCCAGTTCTGCTCTTGACCGCGCAATCAGAGACCGATGACAAGATCGCCGGTCTGGATGCTGGCGCCGACGATTACCTTAGCAAGCCGTTTGAAATGGAAGAGTTTGGCGCCCGCATTCGCGCACTGTTGCGACGGGTGACAGATGTGCCTAGGGCCACGGACGCGATCGGATCGGTCGAATTCGACCGTTCTGCACGGATGATCTCTGGGCCGGATGGATCGCTCGACATACCCCGCCGTGAGGTTGCGCTTTTTGAGCGGCTTTTGGTAGCTCAGGGCCGTATCGTTTCCAAGCAGCTTCTGTTGGACAGTCTCTATGGAACTGGGGCGGACGTCGATGAGCCAGTGGTCGAGGTCTACGTCTCGCGCCTGCGCAAACGGCTTCAGCCATTTGGGGTCGAGATAAAGGTAAAACGGGGCCTCGGTTATTTGATGCAAGCGGCCCCATGAAAACGAGCTTGTCCCTGCGTGCGCGGCTGACGATCGTTATCCTTTCGCCCCTTATATTAATCGCGGGGCTGGTCGGGCTATGGGCCTATGTTGACGCCCAGAAGAACGCGGCCGAACGGTTCGACCTTTCCCTATTATCCACTGCCTTGGCAGTCTCCCGTGACATCGCTTTGACTGGTGGCGATGCCCTGAGCGAAGAAACACGGGATCTGTTACGCGACACATCCGGAGGGCGCGTCTTCTATCACGCCTATGCCCCAGATGGGGTTTTCGTGACTGGATATGCGACACCGCCTGTGCCGCCTAGCGAAACCCCCTTGGACGCCGTGCAGGTCCTTTATGATGCCACCTATCAGGGGGCACCCGTTCGAGCGCTGCGGGTCTCACAAAGCACATCAATTGACGGCCTCACCGGACTTTTCACTTTCACGGTCTGGCAGGAGACTTCGGTCCGCGACGGGTTCGTGCGGTCGCGAACTGGGCCCGTCTTTCTCGTCATGGCATCAATGATTACGGCCCTTGCCTTCATCGTCTGGTTTGGTGTCGCACGTGGCCTTGCACCGCTCATTGACCTTGAAGATGCCATTGCACAACGGTCTACCGATGACCTCTCGCCAATCAAACGGCGCATCCCGACTGAGGTGACGGGTATTGTCGGAAGGTTCAATTCACTGTTGTCAGCTTTGTCGCGGACTCTGGCGGCGAAAGATGCCTTCATTTCGGACGCGGCGCACCAATTGCGCAATCCGATTGCCGGCGTCCTAAGTCTTGCGGAATCCGTCCACAGCGCCAAAAGCCTTGAAGATGCGAAAACAAGGTCTGGAGACCTGCAAGAGGCAGCACGCGATGCCGGGCAACTGGCCAACAACCTATTGATGCTCGACAAGGCCCAAGCCCCGACGGCTGGCTCCACCCAACAGTTCTTCGACCCAATTGCGGCACTCAACGACGTCGCCGAGAAATTCAGGGCCTTGACCACAGGTACAGGGCTAAACTTCAAAGCCGACTTGCCGAAGGGAACAGTTCAGCTGGTCGGCGATCCCGTCATGTTTGAGCAGGCGGTGCTCAACCTGCTGACCAACGCTAGCCTGCACGGTGGAGTCAACCTGACATCCGTCACTCTGAATGCCAGCATGTCGTCCAAGACCTTCCAGGTCGTCGTCAGTGATGACGGCGTCGGCATCGCTCCCGAAAACTTCGATCGCGCGATGAGCCGCTTCGGTCAAATCGGGCCAAGCGCGGGATCAGGTTTGGGGCTTCCTATCGCCAAAGCGGTGGTCGAAAGTTACACCGGCAAACTTGTTCTCTCGCGATCGGCGGGCCGCTTTTCCGTATCCATGAAATTACCGACCACCGATTGAGGCACCGCGGCTGATGATACACTGAGAATGCGAACATCTCAGCGCCTGCAACAGTCGCTTAATGCCGTTTTGTCCCGCAATCTGTGACTACGTTCCCCATTGATCTCTCTTTCACAACGTATGTCGGCAGTGCGGGCTGCGAGTGCTGCATCACAAACGCTCGGTGAACGGCGGCTTTGGGCCCGAAGCGCATTTGAACATAAGAGGCTCAATGGCCGCTTCGTCCGCATCTGTTGAGTTCGAACACGAAGCAGCGAAAGGTCGGTTCTCCGAGACCAGCCGTCCATCCTCCGCGCAGCGAAGGTGACCGAGCGCGTTTTCTGCGATGTCGGGTCCCACTTGTTGACGTACCAAGTTTTGACGCCGCTTTTTGTGACGCAGAGTCGTAAGCCTTTGCATGATGGGTCTGTGAACCAAGTCGTTTTGGCAGCGGACAGCGACTTGAGGGTCGAATCCGTGAACTTAATATGGGGCATATCGTATCCTCTCAATTGGTCGTGCGGTAACCACGCTGAGTGTTGATGTCGCGGAACGTCGTTTGACGGCGCGCCCACTCATGCAGTTCCTTCTCGCATTCAACGCGTAACTCTCGGTCAGCGAGACGTGGATCGCCTGAGATCAAGAAATGCTCGAGCCCTTCGGACCCCCACTCTTTGACCAAATCGACGATAATGCCTCGGCGATTGGTCTCTTTTTCGTTGTGTGTGCCCGCGCGGTGTTTGTTGGCCCAGTTGATGTGCCCGCGATTGCGCGCGTGGACATTCTTACTTTCGCCGATGCGAAGGCTCATGGTCGGCCAATGAATCTCGGCGCAAATGC
>Ga0316202_10002337_pt1 | contig 12640 bp, 9 predicted proteins | sample 3monrhotite_MG_FD_204934 | JGI IMG/M metagenome (GOLD analysis project Ga0316202, IMG submission 204934) | Microbial mat bacterial communities from mineral coupon in-situ incubated in ocean water Damariscotta River, Maine, United States -... | ecosystem: Environmental > Aquatic > Marine >... | reverse complement strand
GGGGGGTTTTCCCCCCCCCTTTTTTGCTTTTTGTGTGTTTTTTGTGGTGGGGGGGGGGGGGGGGGGGGGGGGGGGGGGGGGGCCCACGCTCTCTTTCACACGGAGTCAGGGAGTGAAGAGGAGCGGACAGATAGAAGAAGGGGAAGGAAGGGTGGTGTTCCCTCGAGAAAGCGAAACGCCCCGTCCAACCACGCCCGCCCCCTGCTCAAGGTTCCACGGGCTCTCCAGGCCTCCCCTTCCAAATTTCCATCCACCAACCACCTTGATCGTTAAGCATCCAAGTTCTACGGTGGTGATCTCGCGTGCGCGCATCGCGAGAGTGGGGACCCCCATGCGAAAGCTCTTTCTCCCCTTGGCGTTGGGCGGCCTAGCCGTCGCTGGCCTCAGTGGCTGCGCCAATAACTATCCTGTCGAACGGATTGAGAACCCCGTCAACGTGACCCACGAGGTCGCGTTTGGCGAGTATCGACGCGTGTTCAACACCGCCTACCACGTCGTGAATCGATACGGCGTGGTTCAGACCTCGTCCTATCGCTACGGCGAGATCCGAGCGCTGATCGGGGAGGACACGAGCCTCTTTCAGAAGACGCGGCGAGAGATCGAGGCCCGGATCGTGGACGCCGGCGACTACTGGGACGTCCAGTGTCGCGTCCTGATCAAGGTCGAGGACTCCGAGCCCGCGACCTTCGACGATCAGTTCAACCCGCTCTACGAGTGGCGAACCGTCGCCTCGGACTCTCGCCTCGAGGTCCGGCTCAACAACGAGATCCGGGCAGCCCTCTCTGGCGGCGCCTGGCAAGCCAAGGAGCCTCTCCAGCCCAAGGCCCGTGAGGCCTACGCCCCGAGCAAGCGCAAGCGCGTCAAGCGCAAGGGGACCAAGACCGGCGGCTGGAAGCGCGTCAAGCGGACCAAGAAGAAGGTCAAGAAGGTCAAGAAGGCCGAGGGCGCTTCGGGCGCCGAGACGGACGAGGTCCTGGGACCCGAGACCGACGAGGTCGCGGATCGAGAGTCTCCTGTCGCTGCAGGACTTCCTGCAGCCGCCTTCGAGCGAATCGGTGTCTCGCGACTCGGGCGAGCCGACTACGTTCAGGCAGCTCGGGCCTTCAACGCGGCCCTCGAGACCAGCGACGGAGACCGTCGCGCCTCATTCCTCGTGGCCCAAGCCGAGCTCGGCCAGGGCAACTACGAGCTGGCGCTGGGCGCCGTTCGCCGCGGGCTCCGGATGAACCCCGCTTGGGTCAAGAGCGACCTCGACCTCCGCGACCTCTACGCCACGCCCGAGGTCCTCGAAGGACAATTCGAGAAGCTCGAGATGGCGGCGGCTCGCAAGCCTGAGCTGAGCTTCTTGGTCGGCTTCGAGCGCTTCCACTCGGCCGACCCCGAGGGGGCCTTGGTCGCCTTCGAGCGCGCCCTCAAGGCGGACCCCGAGGATCGCCAGGCGCGGACCTACCGGGACCTGGCCCGAGCCCAAGTCGACGCCGCCCACGGCCTCGAAGACTTCTAGCAGCGCGCGAACTCAGCCCTCCTGAGTTCACCCGCCCGTACCCAGACCACAGCCGACCGGAGCCTGCTCGCAGGCGCCGGTTGTCTCGTTTTAGGCCTCGTGGTCGGGCTCGGGGTCGCCTTGCTCGGCTTCGGCCTGGGCCTGGCCGCGTTCTTCAACGCCCAGAGCACGGCCCTCGAAGAGGCCGAGCAGGCTCCAGCCTTCCTCTCGACCCTCGAGGCCGCGGTGGCCTGGTGCGGGCTGGGCAGCCTGGGCCTCCTGATCGCCTTCGGAGCGCTCGTCGTGCTCCTCCGGGAGCTCGGCGAAGAGAGCGCGCGCCGCAGGCGGGGCGAGGTTCGGCCGGGCTAGCCTAGGGCTGTCCACCAAGGGGCTCGCCGTCGACGTAGATCTCCATCAGGTGCTTGGTGAAGGTCACTCGGTGGACGGCTTTGACCCGACGCTCGACTCCTTTGATCTCGCAGTCAGCCTCGAACTCCCACGTCGGGCTCGCACCAAACCAGGTCTGGAACCCCTGGAGGAGCACGGTCAGCAACGAGCGAGTCACGCTGGTGAGGTGGGTTTCGCCGGCCTCGAGGGAGAGCCTCGTGAAGAAGGGGTTGGCTGTCACTCGGAGGACCTCTCCCTCGAAGGGGACCGCGAAGGCGAAGCTGCCGTCGTCCTGCCTCTGCCAGGCCGGCTGCTGCAGCTCGGGTTGGGGGGCCCGCGCCGGCTCGAGGAGGTTGGTCCCTCGACAGGAGCTGCAGCCTGAGCCCTCGTCCCAGCAGGGGCGGTGGTGTCGCGTCAAGCAGTCCCGACAGACCACGCTCTGCTCTGGGAGGACGTCGTCTCGGCAGAAGGGGCAGCGATTCGCTCCGACGCGGACGTCTTCGCGAGGGGCTGGGGGCTGGAAGGCTTCGCTCTGCGGCTTCTTCATGGACGGGTAGTCTAGCTCGGCGCGGGGCAGTCTTCGGAGTGCGCCCAGAGACACACACTCTGTCGCCGCCGCTAGACTGACGGGGTGAGCGAGCCCACTCCTGGCCAGCGGATCGGCGAGTACGTGCTCGAGGTGCCCCTCGGGTCGGGCGGCTTCTCGACCGTGTGGCAAGCACGCCACCACGCCTTCCCTGATCGGCGCGTGGCCGCCAAGCTCCTCCATGACGTCACCCGTCGCGAGCTCTTGCGCCAAGAGGCCGAGTGCCTCCAAGGCCTCTCCCACGACGGGATCGCGCGGGCCGTCGGGGTCGACGTCAATCACGACCCGCCCTACCTCCTCGTTGAGCTCCACCAAGGCCGGAACCTCCGCGAGCTTCTCCAGGCCACGACCCTCTCGCCCGACCGAGTCGAGGGGATCTTCCGCCAGCTGGCCGAGGCCTTGGCCCACGCCCACGAACGCGGTGTCGCCCACGGCGATCTCAAGCCAGAGAACGTGCTGATCGATCACCTCGATCAGATCAAGCTGACCGACTTCGGTCTCGGGCAGCAGGTCAGCAGCGAAGCCTCGCTCCTCCTCTCGGGAACCCTCGGTAGCAAGGAGGCACACCCAGCATTAGCCGGGACGCTGCCCTACATGGCCCCTGAGCAGCGCGAAGGGCAGTCCCCAGACTCGCGCTCGGACGTGTTCTCTCTGGGGATCCTCCTCCATGAGTTGATCACGGGTCGCCGGCCCCAGCCCGGGGACGACCCGCGGGAGGACCTCCGCGATCCGCCGGCCTGGCTGGACGTGTGGGATCGCTTGTACACGCGTCGCGACAAGCGCTACGCCACCGCGGGCGAGCTGGTGGCGGACTTCGAAGCCCCGGCCCTCGTGATCCGCCCTCGGGAGGAGTCGCGCTCGACGGAGCGAATTCGGATCACGGATCCGCGGCCGGTGGAGGACAAGGTTCAGGTCCGCAACGCAGGCAGCGACCGCAAGCGCGTCGTGATCACTCCCGGCGAAGTCCAGGATCGCGAGCTGGTTCCGGAGAACAGTCGCGGGTGGACATTGGGTGAGGTCGAGCGGATCGTGGCCCAAGAGTGCGGCCTCCGCGTGAGCGAGCTCCGGGCGCCTCCGGGCTCCGAGGGCGGCTTGGGCGGGATCTGGAACCGCATGGAAGAGCGCCTCCTGGGGTTCGAGGACGACGTCCTCAAGGGACGAGCAATGGTATGGTTCTTGGCGCACGAGTTCATGCGCGAGGACGTTGGCTACCTGGCCGAGCGCTACGGCGTCTCGCGAAACGTGGTCAACGCCGGGATCAACGCGGTCCGCCGCCGGCGCGTGCCGCAGGCGGCTTGGCGGGCCGTCGTCGGGCGCCTGGCCACGATCCCGACCGGCGTGGCTCAAGAGGCTCAGGCTGCGGCGCTCCCGAGCATGAGCCAAGCCATGGGCGCGACCGCGGCCTGGGGGACGGCGGCGGTCTTGGTCATCCCAGCCATGCTCTTGATCGCGGCCGGGCAGTTTTGGCTAGGCGCGGCGCTGATGGCGGCAGCCGCCACGGCGGCCGCCGGCGGAGGCACGATCATGGCCAGCGGCGCGGCCAGACGGGAGGAGTGGATCGAGTCGCACCTCGACGGCCTCCCTGGCCAGGACCGACGCGAGAAGCTGGCTCGCCTCGCGGTTCACCCCGAGCTGCGAGGGATCGCGCGGACCGCCAACCGCCTCCTCGATCGCGAGCCAATCCAGGTTCGGGTTCGCCCGCGCAGCTCGCGCGAGAGGCGGAGCAGCACCTCCGAGGGTCCTCAGATCGCCTATCCAGACTTGCCGGAGGTGGAGCTGCCGCGAGGTGAGGTCCCGCTCCCGACCGCGCCCCACGAAGCGCCGGGCGTGGAGCCCCTCCCGAGCGTAGAGCCCGCGCCGCCCCTCGAGCGCTCGGGGCCCAGCGCCGAGGGTGACGAGCTGATCCGGCAGCGCGCCGAGCGCGCGCGCGAGGGCGCCGCTGCTGCGGAGCCGAGCCTCGACTCGAACCCCTCAGCCGCAGGCGAACTGATCCGTCAGCGCGCAGCCCGAGCTCGAGAGGCCGAGGCCCGAGCAGCGGAGGCCGCCGCCGCGAGCCCTGCGGAGCCCGAGCCCGAGCCGAGCGCGGAGGAGCCCGCCGCGGACGAGGCGGACGACTTGATCCGCCAGCGCGCCGCTCGCGCCCGCGAGGAGCAAGCGCCGAGCGTCGAGCCGGACTCCGCGCCTGAGGTCGCGCGCCCGTCGCTCGACGACATGATCGCCGAGCGCGCTGCTCGTGCTCGCGGCGGTGACGAGCTCGAGGCTCAGGTCGAGTAGCGCCGCTCGACCCCCCGTCGCTCGCCCCCCGTCGCGCCTCCGGCGCGACTCCTTGTCGCTGGAGGACGGGTGGCGAGGTTGTCTCAGCAGCCTGGTAGAATCCCACCCAAAAAGCACTAGGGGGGCTGGAGGGCGGCTCTCGCAAGCTGCAGGCCTGCTCCCTACCCTTTGCTGGGCCCGGGCTTATCGATGCAGTTGCCTTTCGCTTTCGGGCCGCTTCCGGACGCCCCCTCTCGGTCGGCCCTTTCGGGCAGCCCCCTTTCGGTCGGCCGCTTTCGGTTGGCCGCTTTCGGTCGGCCGCTTTCGGTCGGCCGCTTTCGGTCGGCCGCTTTCGGTCGGCCGCTTTCGGTCGGCCACTTTCGGTCGGCGCGGGGCTGCGTCAGCCGTCGCGGGGCGCCGCAGGGGAGCCGTGCGCGAGGTCCAAGGGGCGGCTACCCTTCTGGTACCCTTTCTGGGGACCTCGGAGGCAGCAATGCAGCAGGGAAACAGGACGCCGATCGGCGGTGGTGGCGGCGCACCCTTGGGAGGCCCTCGTCCGGGCGTTCCCCTTCAAGCCCCTGGGCAGGCTCGGCCCGTCCAGCCGCAGCAAGTCCAGCCGCAGCAGGTCCAGGTTCAAGCTGTGACTCCACAGCAAATGACGCCGCAGCAAATGCAGCAAATGCAAATGCAGCAGCAGCAAATGCAGCAGCAGCAAATGGCTCAGCAGCAGCAGGCCCAGCTCGCTCAGAGCCAGCAGGGCCAGCGTCCCCAATCGGCGACGCCGGGCGTCTCGGTCACTGGCGGGATGCGGGCCGGCATGGCGAACCCCAACGACCCCAACCTCAAGCCCATTGAGCGCCTCTTCGCCTTGATGGCGCAATACGACTCGTCGGACCTCCACCTCAAGTCCGGCTGCCCTGTGATCATGCGAATCAAGGGGGACATGCGGGCTCTCCAGGGGAACCCCCTCTCGAGCGAGGAGATCCACCGACTCCTGAGCGGGATCACGAGCGACGAGCAGATCAAGCTCTACGACGAGACCGGCGACCTCGACTTCGCCCACCGCCTGCCCGATCAGGCTCGCTCACGCTTCCGCCTCAACTGCTTCCGCGATCGGGGCAAGAACGCCTTGGTCGCGCGACGGATCGCGACCGACATCCCGACCTTCGAGCAGCTGAACCTCCCCGTCGGCTCCATGAAGCGGATCGTCGAGGCCGAGGACGGATTGATCGTCCTAGCGGGCGTCACAGGATCGGGTAAGTCGACCACCATCGCGGGCATGATCGACTGGATCAACTCGCACCACGCCAAGCACATCGTCACGGTCGAGGACCCGATCGAGTACGAGTTCAAGAACAAGCGCTCGTTCATCTCGCAGCGCGAGATCGGAACCGACTGCGTCGACTTCAAGGCCGCGATCCGGACCATGGTTCGCCAAGACCCGGACGTGATCCTGATCGGCGAAATGCGCGACCAGGAGACCTTCGAGTTCGGAATGGTCGCGGCAGAGACGGGCCACCTCGTGTTCGGCACGCTCCACGCCGGCACCGTGGCTCAATCGATCGGTCGAATCCTGGGCCTCTTCCCGACCGAGAAGCACGGGATCCTCCGCCAGGGCCTGAGCTTCAACCTCCGCTCGATCGTGTGCCAGAAGCTAGTCCCCTCCCCCCAGTTCGGTCGGATCCCCATCAACGAGATCCTGATCGCGAACGCGATCGTCAAGAAGATGCTCCTCGAGGGGGAGGACGGGAAGCTGACTGGGATCGTCCGCGGCTCCAAGCAGGAGGGCATGATGACCTTCGACCAGTGCCTCCTCGAGCGCTGCCAGTCTGGCTACGTGACCGACGAAGTCGGCATGGAGTATGCCCAGAACCCGGACCAGTTCCGCCTCGCGCTCCAGGGCATTGACCTCGGCGGCGGCAAGGGCGGCATCGTCTAAGCGTCAAGCTCCACTCCCCCCGGGAGCGGGAGGCGTGGGCTCGGAGCTTCCTTCGTCGTGGGGGCAGCGGTCAGGCCGCGCGGTTTTGTTGTCCTTGCATGACTCGGAGGTCCGGCGTCCGCCCGCAGAGCGCGGTCCCAGCGCTCAGCCAAGAGCGGATCAGCCGAGGTCGTCCTGTGACTCTCTCTGGTGCGCCCGCTTCGAGCTCTTCTAGGGCAGCTAGGCTCCGCTCCTGAGGGGAGAGGTTGGCGACGACCAGCCGCCAGGCTTGATGGTGGTCGGTGGCTGCGACGACGTAGTTCCAGAGACCTGGTCCGATCTCGACGAGTAAGCGAAAGATCCGCATGAGTGTTCCTTGGGATGGATGACCGAGCGTCCCGGCGGTCATGCCCGGCCTCTGCGCACGTGGTTCGCCATCGCCTCGGAGTTCGCGACCCGGGCCCTAAGCCCTGTAGGAGAGGGCACTCCGGGCCTCGGCCAGGTCTTCCGACCCAGTTTCGGCTCAGTTTCGCCTCAGGGATGGGCAAATCTTGCCCATCCGACATGTTCGACGAAACGAACCCAGAGGACGTCCTGCGTAGACTAGCGATCCGAGTCGACACCGACCTAGGTCTACGGAGCCTGAGCAACTGCTTAGACCAGGACTCGCCCTTCGCCTTGGCGCTTGGTGAAGCCTGTGGCGTCGAAGCGCTCTAGGAGGGGAATCGCGACGCGGCGGCTCGAGCCGATCGCGTCCTTGAAGGCGCTCGGGGCGAAGGGGCCGCTGGCGCAGAGCGCGCGAGCGGCCTCCTGAGCCGTCAAGTAGCTCTCGGCATGGAGCGCGACGTCTTCGTTGAGCGGGACCAGTTCGCCCCGATCGCAGAGGGTCAGGAACCAGTCCAGGGCTCGCTCACTCGAGACCTCGCCGCGCGCTCGCTCGAGGGCTTGGCCCCGCGCGAGCGGGTTTAGCCCGTCGCTCTCGTAGTCGGCGATCAGGCGTCCGGAGAAGTCCTCTAGGGACTCGTCGAGCTGGACCTCGAACCCGGCTCGAGAATAGCCCGGGGCTCGGGCCACGATCTCGCCGGCCTCGACGAGGGTCTCCAAGGCGCGGTTGAGGACCCCGTCAGTCGTCTTCAAGCGACCTCTTAGCTCGAGGCGCGCCAGGGCGTCGCGGAGGGGGCGCTCTTCGTGATAGCGCTCGAGGGCGTCGGTGACAGCCTCGCAGAAGCGCGCGAAGCCGTCGCGCGAGAGGTAGGCCGGCTGCCCCTTGCCGCCGGAGACGTCTAGGACCTCCCCCTCCTCGGCCAGCTTGCTCAACGCAGCCTCGACCTCCAGCTTGGGCCGCTGAAGGGCCTCCACGAGCCGATCGCTGCGCGCTGGCTCTCGCGATTCGTCTAAGGCGAGGACCAAAGCGCGCTCGAAATCACCGAGCGCAGACTCCTGGCTCGACAAACGTTCCAGATTGAAACCCTTGAAGGGTTTCAAACGCCAACGTGAAAGGCCCAAGAGCGTGCCTCCGCCCAAAGTCTCCATGGGGCTGTGACGGCGAATCACGAATCGGTCGCCTGCGGCCCCCACGACCTTGTGCCTCAGCCGAATCTGGCAGAGCGAACTCTCGCCGGGTTCTAGGACCTCTCGATCGAGGAGGACGACCTCGCCCAAGACCTCGGCGGTCCCCAGGTGAAAGCGAACCACCTGGCGCTGCTTGATCGGGCGGGCCTGACTCGCGAGGTGCTCGAGACGGACCTCGAACATGTCGTGGGCCCGATAAACGCGCGGAGTCGCGAGGGTGTCACCCCGGGCCACACTCTTGAAGTCCACGTCGGCCACGTTCACCGCCGCCGAGTGGCCAGCGCGGACGACCTCCACAGCGCGCCCGTAGGCCTGAAGCCCGCGAACCCTTCCTGGTAGTGGCCCCGAGGCCGTGATCACCTCGACCTTTTGGCCAGCCTCTAGAGTCCCTTGGAGCGGAATCCCTGTCACGACGGTCCCAAAGCCCTTGGCAGAGAACACGCGCTGAATCGGCTGGCGATAGGCACCCTGAGAGCGGTCGGAGCGCGCCGCCGAGCGCGACTCGACGCCCGCGATCAGCGCGGCCTGAAACTCCTCGAACCCGCGCCCGCTAAGGGAGTCGAGGGGCAGGATCGGGGCACCTTCGAGGAAGGTTCCAGCGACCAGCTCCTCGATCTCGAGGCCCAGGAGCTCGACCAACTCCTCGTCGACGCCGGGAAGGTCGATCTTGGTGATCGCGATCATGCCCGCCTCGAGGCCTAGGAGGGTCAGGATCTCTAGGTGTTCGCGCGTCTGCGGCATGACGCCGTCGTCAGCTGCGATCACGAGGACCACGAGGTCGATCCCCGTTGCGCCAGCGACCATGTTCTTGACGAAGCGCTCGTGGCCAGGGACGTCGATCAGGCCTACGCGGCGCCCGTCGGGCAGCTCGAAGGGCGCGAAGCCGAGGTCGATCGTCATTTCACGATCGCGCTCTTCCTTGAGGCGATCTGGATTGACCCCCGTCAAGCGGCGCACGAGAGAGGACTTGCCGTGGTCGATGTGACCCGCCGTCCCCACCACGATCGTGACGATTTCGTCCATGGGCACAACCTACCCGCTCGCGCCGCCCAGAGGGCCCCAGACGGAGCGCCTTGCATGTGCGCTCTTTCCCCGACCCCGGATGCTCCAGAATCGCTTCAAGTTCTCTGCCACTCTTGATTTGCGCGGGCGAAACCCCGCGTCTACACTCCGGGTTGCGAGGAACCAAGGGGGGGTTGGTGACAGCCCGACAAGACGAAATCGAGGTCCACGAGTTGGCCCTCGAAGATCCAGAGCTCAAGGAGGAAGCGTTCCTCAATCAGGGCTCTGGTTCTAACTTCGAGTCACGCATCGCGGAGCTCGTCGTTCTGATTCCCAATCCGACCGGGTTGCCGTCCCTTCACGCGAAGGTCGAGCAGCTTGTTGGGAAGGGCTTCCACCACATCGTGGTCGGGCTTGGCGGCCTCGCCACCCTCGACGCGAGCGGCATCGAGTGCCTCAGCCGGGCCCGCCAAGTCGTCGACAACTGGGCCGGCACGATTCGCCTCTGCGAAGCCAGCGATTCAGCCGCCGCGACCCTGGCCAGTTTGACCGGGGAGGACGCCTTCGAGACCTTCGCCGCTCGGAGCGAGGCGATCGAGGCCTGTCGGGCCGGCATGGCTCAAGGCGAGGGCGACCCTTTGGACCCAGGCGAAAGCCAGGACCTCCTCACGGGGAGCGCCGACACGACGGGGGCAGCAGACGCAGGCGCCAACGACTGGGGCTGGGGCAGCGCTGACGAGATCGAGGAGCCCAGCGGCCCTTCGGTCGAGATCGCCGAAATGCACGTCACCGAGAGCGAGCTGCTCAAGCTCGACTCCGAGCTGCGCCGCGTCGTCATGGGCGGCAAGCGCCACGTCTCGCTCCGACTCCACTTCTCGCGCCCGCTGACCACGGACGACGTGGACGCCCTGATCGGCGCCCGCAACTACCTCAAGCGTGAGGGCGGGCTCCTGGTCCTGGTCTCGCTCCCCCGCGACGTCCTCAAGAGTCTTCGACTCTTGGACCTCGACAAGGAGTTCGCGGTGGTCGAGGGCGGCACAGCCGCTGAAGAAGCCCACGATCGCGCGGCCCGAGGGCTCGACCCCGTCCAGGGAGGGGCTCCAATCGCGCCCGTGGCGCCCGTCGCTCCCATGGCGCCGGTCGCTCCTGTGACACCGCCCGCTCCTCTCGCGCCTCCTTCGCCCGTCGGCGAGATCGTCCTCGAGCCGGTCTCGAGCGTCGAGCTCGACTCGGGGATCTCGATCAGCGAGGCAGACTTGGGCCTCAGCGGAGCGTCCTCCGCAGAGGTCGAGCGCCTGCGTGCGGACCACGGCGCGGCTCAGGCCGAGTTGGCCCGCCTCCAGCAGGAGGTCGCCGGTCTCCGAAACCGCCTGGGCACGACCCAGGAGGAGCGCGACACGGCGCATGCGACCCTCACCGAGCTCCAGACCAGCCTGCGTCGAAACGAGCGTCGGGTGGCCGAGCTCGAGCAGAGCCAGGGCCGAGCCGAGCGCCGCGCGGCTGAGGCCGAGGACCTCAAGAACCAGGTCCGCGAAGACACGCGTCGGCTCGACGGCGAGCTGACCCGACTCCGTCAGGAGCTTGACCAGGCGCGCGCGGCTGGCGAAACGGCTCAAGCTCAGCTCCAGGCAGCGGTGGATCCTAGCCAAGTCGAAAGCCTCCAGCGCGAGGTCGAGGCTCGCGACGGGCGGATCCGCGAGCTGGAAGGGCAGCTCAGCAAGGCCAGCACCTCCAGCGACGGGGTCGACCTCATGGAGCGCTGCAAGGCTCTCGAGGAGGAGAAGGCCAAGATCCTGACCGAGGCTGAGGCCGAGATTCAGCGCCTCTCCAACGAGCGACAGGTCCTGCGAGAAGAGCTCGAGAGCGCGGGCGAGATGATCGAGCGCTTGGGCAAGGAACTCGAGCTCTCCTAGGAGAGTCGGGGGGCGGTTCGCGGCGCCCACTTAGCTGGGCCGGCGCGAAGAGGAGAGCATCATGGGGCGATCGAGGAGCCCAGATCGAAGAGTCAGAGTCTCGTGTGAGGCGCATGGCTCCCGGATCGCCCATAGGATTCGTCAAGGCGGGGAATCCCGGCACGGCGTTTGCGACCAACGTGAGTGCACCCCCCTTTGGGTTTCAAGACGAGAGGGTGGAGTGCTTGGCGACTTCGGCAATGACCGGGGCGAGGATGGACGGGCGTGAGCGTCGATAGCAGGGGCGCGCTTGAGCTAGTGCGGGCGGGGTTGATCTCCTACCGCCAGCTCAACGAGATCCACAAGCTGATCAAGGAGACCGGCGGAGGAGACCTCCAGTCCGCGCTCCTCGAGCGCGGCTACGTCACCGAGGAGCAGCTCGCCGGACGGGGGCGACGCCGCCCCAAGACGCGCAAGCGGCTCAAGCTGACTTACTCGCTGGACCTGGTGAAGGCCGGGCTCCTGACCTTCAAGCAGCTCAACGAGTGCCACCGTGAGGCGCGCGAGAGCAAGGGTAAGCGGACGATCCTCGAGGTCGCGGTCGAGAAGGAGTTCGTGAGCGAACTCCAGGTCGCGACTCTCCCTGAGCAAGCGGGCTTCGCTGCTCAGGATAAGCACAACAAGCGCTTTTCGTCCTCCTGGGACCTCTTCCGAGGGGGCCTCGTCAGCCTGCGGGCTCTCAACGAGTGTCACCGTCAGATCAAGCTCGACAGCCCCAACAAGTCGCTGAAGGAGGCCTTGATCGAGCGCGGCTACGTCAGCAAGGAGCAGGTCTCCGAGTTCGAGACCAACAAGTCGAGTCACGTCGCCGCCGAGCCTGAGCCTTCGGCCTTCATGGAGAAATACGCGGACGAGCTGGCCAAGATCCCAGTCGATCTGCGTGAGCGCCTGCGCCGCGAGCACCTCGCGAGCCAAGGGCTCGAGGGCGAAGCGCTCGAAGACGCTCCCCGTCCACGCAAGAAGAAGAAGAGGAAGAAGAAGGGCACGGCGAAGGCCAAGCGCCCCGAGCCGCCCTCGCCGGCCATGCAGGAGACCTTGGTCGGGCACGTCGTGTCGCCTGACGACGACGAGGAGGAGGAAGACGGAGACTTCCGCGCCGCGCAGACCTTCATGGACCTCGGGTCGGACGAGGAGGAGGAGGAGGAAGACGGAGACTTCCGCGCCGCGCAGACCTTCATGGACCTGGGGTCGGAGGACGAAGACGAAGACGAAGAGGACGAGGAAGAAGACGGAGACTTCCGCGCTGCTCAGACCTTCATGGACCTCGGCGACGAGGACGAAGACGAAGACGAAGAGGACGAGGAAGAAGACGGAGACTTCCGCGCTGCTCAGACCTTCATGGACATGGGGGACGACGACGACGAGGAAGAGGAGGAAGAAGAAGACGGAGACTTCCGCGCCGCCAGGACCTTCATGGACATGGGGGACGAGGACGACGAGGAAGAGGACGAGGACGAAGACGGAGACTTCCGCGCGGCTCAGACCTT
>Ga0316202_10002333_pt1 | contig 12660 bp, 11 predicted proteins | sample 3monrhotite_MG_FD_204934 | JGI IMG/M metagenome (GOLD analysis project Ga0316202, IMG submission 204934) | Microbial mat bacterial communities from mineral coupon in-situ incubated in ocean water Damariscotta River, Maine, United States -... | ecosystem: Environmental > Aquatic > Marine >... | reverse complement strand
GCCTCGCCTTCAGCATCGGATTCATCGCCCTGCTGCTCGCCCACAGCGAGCTGTTCACCGAGAACTTCCTCATGCCCATCGCGGCGGTCATCGCCCGGGAGGCCTCCGTCAAGCGCCTGCTCATGCTGTGGGGCGGCACCCTTCTGGCCAACCTCGCGGGTGGCTGGCTGTTCATGGGGCTCCTCACTCTCGCCTTCCCGGCCTGGCACACCCTCCTCATCGACACAGCACGCGAGTTCGTCGAGGCGCCGCTGAGTCTCGAGACGGCCGCGCTCGCCATTCTCGGCGGCAGCACCATCACGCTCATGACCCGCATGCACCAGGGCACCGACTCCGATGTCGCCAAGATCATCGCCTCGGTCGGCGCGGCCTTCCTCCTCGCGGGCATCCCGCTCTACCACTCGGTGCTCGACTCGCTCCTCATCTTCGGCGCCATCCAGGCGGGGGCCGACTTCGGCTACCTCGACTGGCTCGCCTGGTTCTGGTACACGCTGCTGCTCAACGTGCTCGGCGGGGTTCTGCTGGTGACCGCTCTGCGCCTGCTGCGCACGAAACCCCTCGTCGAGAAGCGGCGCGCGCAGGCCCCGGAAGACCCCGACGAACCGCACGGCGACCACTGACCAGCCGGGAATCGAGAGGATGCTGAGCACGAGCTGGTCGCGGGCACGCGCCGCGCGCGGCATGCTGGAGCAGTGACCGACACTCGAGCCCCCGCGACCGTGTCGCTCGAGCGCCTGCGCGCCTCGCTTGCCGACGCGGGCCTCACCCTGCCGCTCGAGGGGATCACCGAGCAGCGGGAGGCCGCGGCCGCGGCGGTGCGGCAGATCGACGACTACATCCGCCCCCGCCTCGCCGACCTCGACGCGCCCCTGCTCGCCGTCGTCGGCGGCTCGACCGGCTCCGGCAAGTCGACCATCGTCAACGCGCTGCTGGGGGTGGCGACGACCCGCGTCGGGGTGATCCGCCCCACCACGCGCCAGCCGATCCTCGTGCACTCCCCCGTCGATGCCGGCTGGTTCGCGAGCGACCGCATCCTTCCCGGGCTCGCGCGCGTGCGCGGCCGGGTCAGCGCGCCGGGCACGGCCGCGAGCGCCGCGGGCGACACCCCCGAGGCCGCGCGCATCAGCGAGCTCATGCTGCTCGAGCACGAAGCCGTGCCGCGCTCGCTCGCGATCATCGACGCGCCCGACATCGACTCGGTCGCCGACGAGAACCGCGCCCTCGCGGCTCAACTGCTCGCGGCCGCCGACCTCTGGCTCTTCGTCACCACCGCCAATCGCTACGCCGACGCCGTGCCGTGGCGCCTGCTCGAGGGCGCTGCCGCCCGCAGCATCACGGTCGGCGTCGTGCTCAATCGTGTTCCGCCCGGAGCGGCCGACGAAGTGCTGCCCGACCTGCAGTCGATGCTCGCCGAGCGCGGCCTCGCCGACGCCCCCGTCTTCACGATCGACGAGCAGCGGCTCGACGAGCTCGGCATGCTGCCCGCGGCCGCGGTCGACGGCCCGCGCACCTGGCTCGAGGGCATCGCCGGCGACCGCGCATCCCGAGCCCGCATCGCCGCACGCACGCTGGGCGGCGCCATCACCGACCTCGACCGGCGCGTGGCCCGCATCGCGGATGCCCGGCAGCAGCAGCTCGACTGGCTCGACGGTGCCGAAGCCGCCGTCGACGCGCACTACCAGGCGGCGATCGACGCGGTCGACGCCGCGACGCAGGACGGCGCACTGCTGCGCGGCGAGGTGCTCGCGCGCTGGCAAGACTTCGTCGGCACGTCCGACGTGTTCCGCAAGATCGAGTCGTGGTACTCCCGCACCCGCGACAGCGTCACAGCGTGGATCAGCGGCAAGCCGAGCCCCGTCGTCGAGGTCGAGACGAAGATCGAGAGCGGCCTGCAGGCCGTCATCCTCGACCAGGCGGGGCGCGCCGCCGCGGCGGCCTGGGCCGACCTCGAGCGCAGCGGGCCGGGCCGCGGTATCGCCGAGCAGAACCCTCACCTCGCCGCCGAAAGCCCCGAGCTGCGCGCGAAGGCCTCGGAGATGATCCGCGAGTGGCAGGGCGCCCTCATGCAGCTCATCCACGACAACGCCGGCAATAAGCGCATCCGCGCCCGTGTGCTCTCCCTCGGGCTCAACGTCGTGACCGTCGCCCTCATGATCGTCGTGTTCGCGTCGACCGGCGGGCTCACGGGTGGCGAGCTCGCCATCGCGGGCGGCTCGGCCGTGCTCGGCCAGAAGCTGCTCGAGACGATCTTCGGCGAGGACGCTGTGCGCCGCCTCGCCGCAGAAGCGCGGCGCGACCTGCAGACCCGGCTCGAGGCCCTCTTCGACTCCGAGGCCGACCGGCTGAGCACCGCGCTCGAACCACTGCGCTTCGGGTCGGCGCCCGGCGCCCTGCGCCGCGAGTCTCAGGCGCTCCTCGACGACGTAGCGCGCGCGGCGGTCGAGGCGTGAGCGCCTCGCTGAACGACGGGGCCGCGTCGTGAGCCCCGCGAAGGCGACCCTCGACGCGTCGCTCGCCGCTCTGCGCACCGTCGTGGACGAGGGAGCCGGGCGCATCCCGAGCTCCCTCGCAGACGAGGCGACCGCCCTGCTGCGGCAGGCGGAGGCGCGGCGGGCACGCTCCCCCGAGCACACCGTCGTCGGCGTCTTCGGCGCGACCGGCTCGGGCAAGTCGAGCCTCGTCAACGCACTCGTCGGGGAGGAGGTCGCGAAGGCACACGTGCGGCGCCCCACCACCTCGCAGGCCCTCGCCGTGACGTGGGATGCGCCCGGCGCCGCCGACCTGCTCGACTGGCTGCAGATTCGCGAGCGCGTCGAGCGCATGCAGCCGATCGACCCGCGCGCGGGAAAGCTCGTACTCGTCGACCTGCCTGACGTAGATTCGGTCGAGGCCGCCAATCGCGCGATCGCCGAGCGACTGGCCGGCCAGGTGGATGCCCTGCTCTGGGTCGTCGACCCGCAGAAGTACGCCGACGACGTGCTGCACGCCCAGTTCATCGCCCCGCACGCGCGCCACGCGGCCGTGACGCTCGTCGCCCTCAACCAGGTGGACCTGCTGAGCCCCGCCGACCGCCGACCCGTCGTGGCGTCGCTGCAAGGCATCATCGAGCGCGACGGGCTGCCCCGGGCGCGCGTGCTGCCCGTGAGCGCCCGCACGGGCGAGGGTGTGGAGGCGCTGCGCACCGCGATCGGCGACCTGGCCGCCTCGAAGGCGGTGCGGGATGCGCGGCTCGCGGCCGACGTGCAGACCCTCGCCGCGCGCCTCGACGACCCGGGCTCGGCGCCGCGACCCGACTCCCGTGCGGCGCAGCGCGTGCGCGACGAGGTGGGTACCGCGGCGGGCGTCGACGTCGTCGCCGCCGCCGTCGCGAGCTCGTACCGCAGGCGCGCCGCGCAGGTCACCGGCTGGCCGCTCGTCTCCTGGATCGGCCGCCTGCGCGCCGACCCGCTCACGCGCCTGGGTCTCGGGCCGAAGCGCCGCGGTGCCGGGGCGGAGGACGACCCCGACGTGCACCGCACGAGCATGCCGCTGCTGAGCGCGGGAGCCCAGGCCCGGCTGTCGCTCGCCGTGCGGTCGTTCGCCGATCGTGTCGGCGAGGGGCTCGGCGCCCCGTGGCGCGCGGCAGTGCGCACCGCCGCCGAGGGCGCGCTCGATCGGCTGCCCGCCGACCTGGATCTCGCGATCGCGCGCACGAGCCTGCCGGCGCGCGGGTCGTGGTGGTGGGCGGTCGTCGGCGTCGTGCAGTGGGTAGCACTCGTCGCCGGAATCGGCGGTGCGCTGTGGCTGCTGGGCGCATCCCTGCTGCCGACGTTCGGGATGCCAGCTCTGCTCATTCCACGCGTCGAGGAGGGCCCGCTCGAGGGTTGGGCGGTGCCCACGCTGCTCATCGTCGCCGCGGTACTGCTCGGCGTGCTGCTCGGGCTGCTGTCGGCCGCGCTGAGCGCCCTCACCGCCGCGGGGCGCCGGCGCCGCACACGGCGACGGTTGCTCGCCTCCGTCGACGAGGTCGTGCAGCGCGAGGTCGTCGCGCCCGTCGCGGCCGAGCTCGACCGCGCGCGAGCGGTCTCGGCAGCTCTCGCCGTGGCGCGCCGCTGAGGGTGGTGTCTGCCGTGGGTACGGTTCTCGCCCGGTAACCCACTCGACCCTCTCGCGCAAGCCCCTCGCGATTCGCGTGCGTCAGCGAGACAGTGGAGTCATGAGCGACACGTCAGAACCGAAGCAGCCCACCGACCACCTGCCGCCGAAGGAGGAGCGCGAGCCCGATGACGAGCGCACGACCGCCGAGTCGTACCCGGGCGAGGAGCACGGGCCGGGTGACGACCCCAGCGTCAGCGAAGACACCGCGGCGGAGCCCGGCAAGCCCGCCCGCCACGGCGTCGACAAGCTCCCGCCTGGGCCGCACTGATCCGCTCTTCAGACCGGTGAGCACCCCGGTGCCGGTGTTCCGTAGAAAGTCACGAAGTAGAGCAGGAAGGTCGGCACGACGCTCGCGATACTCCAGCCCAGCATCACTATTGCAGGAGCACGCAGCCTCGGGACGATGAACCCGACGATGAGGAGAGCAGTCGAGCTGATCCACACCACGGCACTACCCCACTGCACGATCGCACGCCACGGTTCCACCCACGGGAAGCCGAACAGATTCATGACCATGCAGGTTTCTACCGACAGCCTGAAGAAAAGCACGAGTCCCACCGGTGCCACCGCGGCGAGTGCGCCCATGAGTGCGGGAAGGGCCACTGTTCGCCACGCCAGGGGCCGAGGCGAGGTCCACACGGTCAGGAGCACGCACACCGCTGCCGCCGCGAGGACAGTGCTGGAGAGAAAGGCCGGGCCATCAGGCAGGAACATCGTCGCGACAAGCCAGGTCACGGCCGTCGCACCGGCGATGATGATCGCCCAGACGCCCAGCCACGTCGGATCTCGTCGCGCAAGCGCCTTGGCCGCTGTCGTCATGGTGTGAAGCTAGCGAGTCCGAGCGACGCACCACGCATCTTCGACGTCTCGTTATCGAAGCGATCCTCAACGGTGATCGAGCCGTGATCGAGGAGGAGATGGATCCTCATAGTCTGACCGAATGAAGCGTCGACGTGTTTTCGGGAGCTGGACCATCGCACTCGTCGCAGCATGCGGCCTCGCGGGCTGCACCCCAGCAATCCCCGTGGCCTACAAGCTGAGTGACGACATAGTCGACATTGCGTTCTGCCGCACTTTCGACGCCGCAAGCGTGGAGATTGACTTCGGGCGATACCCGCCGCCGTTCATGGGCTCGCTCTACTCGATCGGGCTCGTGACGGGTGCGGGGATCACGACTCAGTTCGGCAACGGCCGCCCCGTGCTGTCAACTGTCGATGATTGGACCTTCAGCGGCAATCTGGAGGCGCCCGAAGATTGGGAACGAGTCGACTTTTCGTTCTACGACGTCAACGGAGAATATGTGGCCGGCGAGTATCTGTTTGCCCGCGACGTGACGCAGACCGGGTGGGCGTGGGTAGAGGGTCAGACGATGGCTCCTCGGCAATGCGAACTCGACCTCAACCCTGCTGAGTCGCGCTAGAACCCGAGCTGCAGCACCATGAGGCCCGGCCACACGGCGAACAGCACGGTGACGGGGAGGATGAGGAACACGAGCGGGACGAGCATCGTGACCTCGCGCGTGCCCGCGGCCTCCAGTAGGGCACGCTTCGACTCCTCGCGGGCGTCGAGCGCGTGGGCGCGCAGCACCTCAGCGAGGGGCGACCCGCGGTCGAGAGCCGCAAGCACCTGGTCGACGAGGCGCGTGATGGAGGGCATCCCGAGGTCGTCGCGCAGCTCTGCGAGACAGGCCGCCACCGGCTGACCGGTCGCGGCGCGCGTCACAACACGGTCGAACTCGGTGGCGAGTTCTCCCGAACCGGTGCGCGCGACGCGGCGAATGGCGTCGAGGATCGACTCGCCCGCCGAGACGCTCAGGGCGAGGAACTCGACGATGGTCGGGAACTCGTCGGCGATACGGGCCACACGACGCTTCGCCGCCCGGGCGAGCAGCTGGTCGACAAGAGCGAGCCCGGCGATCGAGCCCGCGAGCACGCCCCCGACCGCGGCGAGCACGATCGTGCCCGCGTCGCGCACCGTGACACTCGCGACCGCGACGCCCGCAGCTGCCCCCAGCGCGGCGCCGGCGAGCTGCCGCGTGCGGTGCCCCGCGATCGTCGTCGTCGCGCCCGACTGCCGCAGGCGCGTGCGGATCGTCTCCTCACCCCCGAGCACGCTCTCCAGCACGCGGCTCGCGCTCTCCAGGAGCGGGGCCAGCAGCGCCGAGGCGACCGGCAGCGGGTCGCTGCGCCGACCCGACGTCATCGCGTGCGCGGCGGGCGAGACGTCGACGAGGTACGGCGCGAGGCGGTTCACGAGCCTCGGGCGGCCGAGCCGCGGCACGAGACTCACGAGCAGCCACAGGCCCGCACCGAGCCCGACGCCGCACAGCAGCGCCCAGCCGAGCAGCGGGCTCACGAGCGCGCCGCTCATCTGAACCACCGACCCTCCTCGGGCAGGCGCCCGAGCGCGATCATGATGCGGTAAGCCACGAGGGTCACCGCGAGGCCCCCGACGACGAGCACGGCACCGCCGACCGAGTTGTAGGCCGCCGCGGCCTCCGGCCTCGTGCCGAGCAGCACGAGCACGACCCAGGGCGCGACGACGCCCAGGCCGGCGGCGGCGCGCACCCACGATTGCCGGGCATCCACTTCACCGCGTACGGCCGCATCGGCCCGCAGGTACTGCGACAGGGAGCGCAGCACGGTCGGCAGCTCGGTGCCGCCCACCTCGCGCGCCATGCGCAGCGTCTCGATGATGCGGTCGGCGACCGGGTCGGCCAGGTTCGCCTTGAGGGTGTCGAGCGACTCCTCGAAGCGCGCCGTGCGCACGTAGTCGCGGCGGAACTGCCGGAACGGCTCCTGCACTGCGCTCGGCGCCGACTCGGCGAGCGTCACGATCGCCTGCGGCAAGCCGAGCCCCGACCGGATGCCCGACAGCAGGTGATCAACCACGTCGGGCCACACGGCCCGCAGTGCGCGACGCCGCGCCGCCGCCCTCGCCCGCAGCGCGACGACGGGCAGCGCCGCCGCGACGACCCCCGCCACGGGGGCGAGGGCGACGACGGGGACGAGGATGAGCGTGAGGGCGGCACCGACAAGACCGACGAGGATGTCCAGGGCCACGAACGTCGCCGGCGCGACGCCCGTCACGCCCGCGCGCGCGAGCAGGTCGGCGACGGCGCCCATCGTTCGACTGCGCTCGGCGGGCCGGCGTTCGGGGTCACGCGGCCACAGCCACGGGGAGACGACGAGCAGCACGCCCGCCGCGAGCACCAGCCCGAGCGCGACGCTCACGCGGCCCCGATCTGTGAGCGCTGGGCGGGCCGGACCGTCTTGGCAGGGTCGGCGTCGGCGGATAGCGCCCGAGCTAGCAGCGCTCGCGGGTCAAAGCCGGCCGCGGCGTAGACCTGCTCGCGTGCCGGAACCGTGCCAGTGGCGGTCAGCACAGCGTTCTGCAGCGTGAAGATCGACTGCGCCGCGATCGTACCGTCGACGACCGCGCCCGTCGGCGCTACGATCTCGGCCACGCGGCGGCGCCCGCCGCGCACGAGCTCGCAGTGCACCACGAGGTCGATCGCGCTCGCCACGGTCGGCACCACGAACGACGAGTCGATGTTGCGCCCCGCCAGGAGTGGCAGGGTGGCGAGCTTGACGAGAGCATCCCGAGCGCTGTTCGCGTGAATCGAGCACATGCCCGGCAGCCCGCTGTTGAGGGCGATAAGGAGGTCGAGGGATTCCGCCTCGCGCACCTCCCCCACGACGAGACGGTCGGGGCGCATGCGCAGCGCCTCCTTGATGAGGCGGCGCAGGCTGATCTCGCCGGAGCCTTCCAAGTTTGCGGAACGGCACTGCATCGCGACGACGTCGGGGGCGCTGAGGTCGAGCTCGAAGGTCTCCTCGACCGTGACGATGCGCTCGCTCGGGCGCGCACCCGCGAGCATCGCGCCCATGAGGGTCGTCTTGCCCGAGTGCGTGGCGCCGCTCACGAGGATGTTCGCCCCCGCGAGGACGCTCATGCGCAGGAACTCGGCGGCCGGCGGTGGCAGGGAGCCGAGCTCGACGAGGCGGGACAGATCGCGGATGCGCTGAGAGAACTTGCGCACATTGACCGACCAGTGGCGGCGCGTGACGTCGGGGATGACGACGTGCAGGCGCGAGCCGTCGGGCAGGCTCGCGTCGACGAAGGGACTGCTCAAGTCGACCCGTCTGCCGGTGGACTGCAGCATGCGCTCGACGAGCGTGCGCACCTCCTCGTCGGTCAGCTCGAGGGCGGTGCGCTCACTGACCCCGCCGCGCGCGATGAAGACCGCGTCGGGGGCGTTGATCCAGATCTCCTCCACCTCGGGGTCGTCGAAGTAGGGCTGCAGGGGGCCGTAGCCGACCAGACCCGCGAGCACCTCGCCGAGCGTCTGGGCCTCGTCGTCGATGACGGGCAGCGTGCCACCGCCGAGCGAGCGCTCGGCGTAGCGCCGCAGCTCCTCGCGGGCCAGCCGGTCGGCGGCGGCCGGGTCGCGGTGCAGGTCGAGCCGCTCGGCGCGCACCCGGTCGCGCACCCGGGCGGTGATGAGCGAGGCGGCGGAGAGCATGGCCGCCATTCTGCAAAGGCGGCCCCGAGCATCCCGCCCGTTCTCCACAGCCAGGCGCCCTCGCGCCGCCCAGATTTGCCGCAAATGGGGTTGTTTCGCGCCTCCAAGCGCCCTTTTGCTCCAGATCTGGCACGAGAGGGCGCGACACCCGCGAAACGCACAACGCCCCGACCACCATCGAGGTGAGCGGGGCGGGGCGTGAGGTGGAGACGGTGATCAGTAGCCCACCGACGAGAGGATCGAGATGCCGTGGGCGATCAGGACGAAGAAGGCGCCCGAACTGATCATGAGGATCGAGAGTACGGCCGGTACGGCCCACAAGGGCTGCTCCTTGCGGGGCACGACATCGGACGCGGTGTTCTTCAGTGCAGGGGCGGTGCTGGTCATGCGAGTTTCTCCTTGGTTTGGGTGCTGGGTTAGTTGCTGGGTTAGTTGGTACAGTAACTAACCAACCATCTTCCGCTCGCGGTGTCAAGCACAATGTCGTGGACAGGACGAGAACCGCACCGTTGCGGTCACTCAGGAGCACCATTCGTGGTCGGGTCGCCGCGCACGATCTCATCGCCGCGGTCGCGCTCTACCCGCCCGTTCTGCACAGCTCGCCCCGAGCATCCCGCCCATTGTCGACAGCCGCGCCGCCTCACCCCGCCCAGATTTGCCGCAAACGGGGCCATAGCCAGGCACCCAGCGCCCTTTCGTGCCAGATCTGGCACGAAAGGGTGCTGGGGCGCCAGGGCATCCGCGGCCGGGCGGCCACCACAGCGCCCGGCCACGGAAGTGGGAGTCGGGATGCCGTCGGGCCTTCAGGCCCGACGAGCATCGCGCACTCAGGTCTTGGGGATGAAGGTGTACTTCGTGGTGAGGTACTCGTCGATGCCCTCGAGCGAGCCCTCGCGGCCGATGCCGGACTGCTTGACTCCGCCGAAGGGCGCCGCGGCGTTGGAGATGACGCCCGCGTTGAGGCCCATCATCCCCGTCTCGAGCCGGTCGATCATGCGCATGCCGCGGTTCAGATCCTGCGTGTAGACGTAGGAGACGAGACCGTACTCGGTCGCGTTGGCGAGCTCGACCGCCTCGTCCTCGGTGTCGAACGGCACGATCGCGAGCACGGGGCCGAAGATCTCCTCCGACAGCAGGCGCGTGCCCGCTGCCACGCCCGTGAGCACCGTCGCCGGGTAGAAGGAACCTGCACCGTCGGGGATCTGCCCGCCCGTGGTGACGGTCGCGCCGCGCGCGACCGCATCCTCGACCAGCTCGTGCGAACCGGCGACCGCCTTGTCGTCGACGAGCGGGCCGATCTGCACGCCCTCCTCGGTGCCGCGGCCCATGCGCATCGCCGCGACGCGCTCCGTCACGCGACGGCCGAACTCCTCGACCACGTCGTTCTGCACGAGGATGCGGTTCGCCGCCGTGCACGCCTGCCCGATGTTGCGGAACTTGGCGAGCATGACGCCGTCCACGGCCTTGTCGAGGTCGGCATCGTCGAAGACGACGAAGGGCGCGTTGCCGCCGAGCTCCATCGACGTGCGCAGGATGCCGTCGGCGGCCTGCTTCATGAGCATGCGGCCGACCTCGGTCGACCCCGTGAAGCTCAGCTTGCGCAGGCGCGGGTCGGCGATGATCTCGCCCGAGAGCGCGCCCGACTTCGACGTCGTGACGACATTGACGACGCCCTTCGGCAGTCCCGCCTCCTCGAGCAGCGCGACGAAGTGCAGCGTCGTGAGCGGCGTGAGGGCGGCGGGCTTGATGACCGAGGTGCAGCCGGCGGCGATCGCGGGCGAGATCTTGCGGGTCGCCATCGCGAGCGGGAAGTTCCACGGAGTGATGAGGAACGACGGCCCGACCGGCGCGTGCGAGACGACGATCTGGCCCGTGCCCTCCGGGTTCTGCCCGAAGCGGCCCGTGATGCGCACGGCCTCCTCGCTGAACCAGCGCAGGAACTCGCCGCCGTAGGTGACCTCGCCGCGCGCCTCGGCGAGCGGCTTGCCCATCTCGAGCGTCATGAGCAGGGCGAACTCGTCGGCGCGCTTCTGCAGAAGGTCGAAGGCACGACGCAGTATCTCGCCGCGCGCTCGCGGCGCCGTCGCCGCCCAGTCGCCCTGGACGTTCGCCGCGGCGTCCATCGCGCGCTGGCCGTCGGCGACGGAGGCGTCGGCGATCTCGACGAGCGTCTCGCCCGTCGACGGGTCGGTCACGGCGAGCGTGCGGCCGCCCTCGGCATCCACCCACGCGCCGTCGATGTAGAGGCCGCGCGGCACCTTCGCGAGAAGTTCGGCTTCCGTGATCATGGTGTTCCTCCGCTTCAGTTCGCCTCGAGCGCTTCGGCGATGACGCCGAGACCCTCGCGCAGCAGGTCGTCGCTGATCGACAGGGGCGGCAGCAACCTGATCACGTTGCCGTCGGTGCCGCAGGTGAGCACCACGACGCCGTTCACGTGGCAGTGCTTGGCGACGGCAGACGTGAGCGCAGCATCCGGAGCCCCGTTCTCGTCGACGAGCTCGATTGCCATCATGGCGCCGCGCCCGCGGATGTCGCCGATGCGGCCGTCGCGCGCCTGCATCGTCGTGAGTTCGTCGAGGATGATCGCCTCGAGCTCGAGCGCCCGCCCGAGCAGGTCGTGCTCGTCGTAGGCGGCTAACGCACCGAGGGCCGCTGCCGTCGCGATCGGGTTGCCGCCGTAGGTGCCGCCGAGGCCGCCCGCGTGGGGAGCATCCATGATCTCGGCCCTGCCCGTGACGGCCGCGAGCGGCAGGCCGCCCGCGATGCCTTTGGCGAGGGTGATCATGTCAGGAACGATGCCCTCGTGCTCGCTCGCGAACATCTGGCCCGTGCGGGCGAAGCCGGTCTGCACCTCGTCGGCGATGAAGACCACGTTGTTCTCGTTGGCCCACTTCTGCAGCGCGGGGAGGTAGCCCGGCGCGGGCACGACGAAGCCGCCCTCGCCCTGGATGGGCTCGATGATGATCGCGGCGAGGCGGTCGGCGCCGATCTGCTTCTCCATCGTGTGGATGGCGCGGGCCGCTGCCTCTTCGCCGGTCAGTCCGTCGCGGTAGGGGTACGACATCGGTGCCCGGTAAACGTCGGGCGCGAACGGGCCGAAGCCGGCCTTGTAGGGCATGGCCTTCGCGGTGAGCGCCATGGTGAGGTTCGTGCGGCCGTGGTATCCGTGATCGAAGGCGACGACGGCCGACTTGCCCGTGTAGTAGCGCGCGATCTTGATGGCGTTCTCGACGGCCTCGGCGCCCGAGTTGAAGAGGGCGGTGCGTTTGGCGTGGTCGCCCGGGGTCAGGCGGTTGAGCGCCTCGGCCACCTCGACGTAGCCGTCGTAGGGCGTGATCGTGAAGCACGTGTGCGTGAAGCGCTGCACCTGCTCGATGACGGCCGCGGTGACGTGCGGGTCGGCGTTGCCGACGTTCGTCACGGCGATGCCCGAGCCGAGGTCGATGAGGCTGTTGCCGTCGACGTCGACGATGACGCCGCCGCCCGCGGCGACCGCGTAGACGGGCATCATGGTGCCGACGCCGGCCGAGACGGCGGCCTGCTTGCGGGCGATCCAGGCTTCGCTCTTCGGGCCCGGGATGCTCGTCACGAGCTCGCGCTTCTGGGGCAGGCTCGGGCCCCCGGTGACGGGTGGGCGGTCGGCTGCGGGGGCATCCATCGTCATGCTCATGCGGCCAGCGTAGGTGCGTGACCGCGCCTCGTCAGTGTCCACGGCGTACACTCTTGACCGTATCTATATACGTCGTGTACACCACTCTCGAGCGGGGAGCCTCATGCCCATCACCGTCGCCGACCTCACCGCTCACGCGCACCTCGGGCTGCGGATCGTGTGGGCCGACGAGCAGGCCGCCGCGCGCCCCTGGAACTGGGTGCACTCGAGCGACCTCGCCGACCCCACGCCCTTCCTCGGCGACGGCGACGCCCTGCTGACGACCGGCACGCAGTGGAACAGTGACGACGAGATCGAGCCGTGGGTCGCGCGCCTCGCGGTCGCCGGA
>Ga0316202_10002330_pt1 | contig 12662 bp, 10 predicted proteins | sample 3monrhotite_MG_FD_204934 | JGI IMG/M metagenome (GOLD analysis project Ga0316202, IMG submission 204934) | Microbial mat bacterial communities from mineral coupon in-situ incubated in ocean water Damariscotta River, Maine, United States -... | ecosystem: Environmental > Aquatic > Marine >... | reverse complement strand
GCGACCGAACCGGTCCAGGGGCGCATTCGTCGTGTTCTTCCCAATATGGGGAGCCTTGATCTTTCGCCTATGATTCTGATTCTTGGATTGATCTTCCTGAAAGGCGTCCTGCAGAACATCTTTCGTCAGGTGATCTAAACGCTGTCGCCGTTCCGTATTCAGAGCAATGGTATTCGTGTCCGTATTCGACTGACGCCGAACGCATAAAGCGAGCGGGTGATGGATATGGTCACCGACGAAAAGGACGAAGGCTTGTTGCGAGCAGCCGTCGCGGCCGTTCCAGAAGACGGCAAAGCCAACAGGCTGCTGGTCCAGTTTCTAGCCAAACAGGGGCGGGTTGCAAAATCAACACTTAAACGGGTGCCCGGTGCCAAGGCCGATTAAAAATTCTACATATTGAAGGTGGTGATGCAGGTATGTTAAACGAGCTGGAGAAATGGGTCGCCCAGCTGACGCCGTCATCTCGTTAAATACATAAGGACAACCACATGTCGACAGCCACAATCATTGACGGAAAATCATTTGCTGCTGATCTTCGCACACGCGTAGCCGAAGAAATAACAACCGTAAAACAAAAGCACGGATTAACCCCCGGATTAGCCGTTGTCCTGGTCGGCGAAGACCCGGCCAGTCAGGTGTACGTCCGAAACAAGGCCCAGCAGACCGTTGAAGTCGGTATGCAATCTTTTGAACACCGGTTCGATGACAAAACACCGGAAGTGGATTTACTGGAACTTATTGAGAAACTGAATTCTGACGATGCGGTTCACGGAATACTGGTTCAGTTACCCCTTCCTGGCCACATCGACGAAAACAAGGTTCTCAGTGCGATCAACCCGGATAAGGACGTGGACGGGTTCCACCTGATCAACGTCGGACGGTTGTGGACGGGAAATGATGCTCTGGTGCCCTGTACACCATTTGGGTGTCTGATGATGTTAAAAGCGCATTTGGGCGATCTGACGGGGAAACGGGCGCTGGTGTTGGGAAGATCCAATATCGTCGGAAAACCCATGGCAGCCCTGCTCCTTCAGGAAAGTTGCACCGTATCAATTGCTCATTCGCGAACGGACGACTTGCCTGCGCGCTGTCGAGAGGCCGATATTCTGGTCGCTGCCGTCGGCCGTCCGATGATGGTCCAGGGAGATTGGATCAAACCCGGAGCGACCGTTATTGACGTGGGTATTAACCGCATTGACGCCCCGGAGCGCGGCGAAGGGAAAACCCGTCTGGTTGGTGATGTCGATTTTGAAAGTGCTAAACATGTTGCGGGTGCGATCACGCCTGTGCCAGGTGGTGTCGGGCCGATGACGATTGCCTGTTTGCTGCGCAACACGGTTGTTGCAGCTTGTCGGCAAGCGGGCGTTGAAGTGCCGGCCATATAGTCATTAAGGTCTTGAAAATATTCATTTTGCTGCACTGATTTTGCTGCAGCATAAGTGCAGCAAAAACGGGCGTGGGCCGTGACCTAGAGCTTTTCCGGCGATTTATGAATCGCCTGAAATGCCCTAACTCATTGATTTTACCGCAAAGCCACGTTCGCGAATAAACCTATTCGCTCCGGTTTTGCTCTAACTGGATTTGGATCATGACGTTCACAAGGGCGTCTTTTAGGCCGCATCAACGACAGGGAGAATGCGTATTATGGACAAGGTTTTTCCGGTGGCTTGCCCCATTTGTGGTGAGTGTCAGAATATCCTACCCGGTGGTTTCAAGCCCCACGCGGAACCGTTTGGCAAAGTGAACTGTATGGTCTGCAATCACCAATTTTCGGGGACGGAGTATCGTCTCGGCCTGGATGCACGAGCGCGCGCGTTCGCGACGCTTTCCGGCCCGGTGCCAGAATAAACCAACCCGGGCAATGACCTATTTTGTCTACGCCCTTGTCATTTTTTTGGCTACACATCTTATTCCGGGCATCAGGCCGCTTCGTAGTTTTCTTGTGTCTCGTCTCGGCAAACCTCTGTATCTGACGCTTTTTTCCATTGCCAGCGTGATCGGGCTTGGGTTTGTAGGCTGGACCTATTCCGCAGCACCCTATCTGGAGGTGTGGTTGTTACCGGTCGAAGCGCGTTGGTTTGTGGTTGGTGCAATGATGGTTTCGTGTTTTTTTGTGGTGACGGGTGTGACAACTGCCAATCCTTTTTCGCTTGGGCTTGGAGCGGGGACTTTCGATCCGGAAAAACCGGGGATCGTCCGGGTGACGAAACATCCGGTAGTTTGGGGGCTGTTTATCTGGTCGGCCGCGCACTTGATGGCAAATGGCGATATGGCGAGCTTAATACTGTTTGGCCTGTTTTCACTGTTAAGCGCATTGGGGCCTTGGGTTTTCAACAAAAGAGCCAAAGAATTAATGGGCGCACAGGAGTGGGAACGAGCAGCCGCAGCCTGCCAGCAAATCCCCATCGTGCGTGCACTGACGCAAATCGGTTTGTTCCGGTTGGTGATCGCCGTGGCGGTTTATTCGTTTCTGTTAGTGGCGCATGGCCCTGTCATCGGTGTTTCGCCGCTGGACGGTCTTTAACGTCAGAGAAAATAGGTGCTGCAATCCATCAAACGGGGATTGAGCCTACCGCCCACGAGTGATAGATAGCCGGACTATGACAACAGAGCTCGATAAAATTCGCAACTTTTCCATCGTTGCCCATATTGACCACGGCAAATCCACACTGGCTGATCGATTGATCCAGATGTGTGAAGGGTTAACCGCGCGGGAAATGAAGGAACAAGTGCTCGATTCCATGGATATCGAGCGCGAACGGGGCATTACGATCAAAGCGCAGACGGTGCGACTGGATTATACGGCCCGCAATGGCGAGACCTACATTTTAAATTTGATGGACACGCCAGGCCACGTCGATTTCACCTACGAAGTCAGTCGTTCGCTGGCAGCTTGCGAAGGATCACTGCTCGTTGTTGATGCCAGTCAGGGCGTTGAAGCCCAGACCCTGGCCAATGTTTATTTAGCCATTGAAAACAATCACGAAATTATTCCGGTCCTGAACAAGATCGATTTGCCAGCGGCGGAACCGGAACGGATCAAACAGCAAATTGAAGAAGTGATCGGTATTGATACATCTGATTCCTACATGGTTTCTGCCAAGACCGGCGTCGGTATGGACGAGGTGCTGGAGGGTATTGTTCATCGATTGCCGCCGCCCACTGGTGATATCGATGCACCCTTGAAGGCTTTGCTGGTCGATAGCTGGTACGATCCTTATCTGGGTGTGATGATCCTTGTCCGCATCAAGGACGGACGATTAAAGCGCGGCATGAAGATCGAAATGATGGCGTCCGGTGGGACCTATCAGATTGAACAAGTGGGTGTCTTCAGACCCAAGCCTGAGAAAGTCGATGCCCTTGGCCCCGGCGAGGTCGGATATTTCACCGCCGCCATCAAAACCGTTGCTGATACCTCCGTTGGCGACACCATCACCGAAGAAAAGCGCCCGGCTGCGGAACCGTTGATTGGTTTCAAACCTTCTGTGCCTGTGGTCTTTTGTGGCATGTTCCCAACCGACACGGGACAGTACGAAGAGCTCCGGGATTCTCTTGAAAAATTGCATTTGAACGATGCCAGCTTCCATCATGAGGCGGAGAGCTCTGCGGCTTTGGGGCTGGGGTTTCGATGTGGTTTCTTGGGTTTATTGCATTTGGAGATCATTCAGGAGCGTCTGGAACGGGAGTTTGATCTCGACCTGATCACAACGGCGCCGAGCGTTGTCTATCGCCTGCATTTGAGAAAAGGCGAGATTATGGAAATGCATAATCCCGTTGATATGCCGGATGTCACACAAATTGAATATATTGAAGAGCCGTGGATCAAGGCGACGATCATGGTGCCCGATGAGTATCTGGGGCCAATCTTGCAACTCTGTCAGGAGCGGCGTGGTGAACAGATTGAACTGACTTACGTCGGCTCGCGGGCCATGGTTGTTTACAAGCTGCCCTTAAACGAAGTGGTGATTGATTTTTATGACCGTCTGAAATCCATTTCGCGTGGTTATGCCAGCTTCGATTACGAACTTGATGACTATATCGAAGCCGATCTGGTCAAGGTTTCGATTTTGGTCAACGCCGAACCGGTCGACGCTTTGTCGTTTATGGTTCACGCAACCCATGCGGAAACCCGCGGCCGCGCCATTTGCGAGCGCCTGAAAGAATTGATCCCCCGCCAATTGTTCAAAATTGCCGTGCAAGCCGCCATCGGTGGCAAGGTGATTGCCCGAGCGACGGTCAATGCCATGCGCAAAGACGTAACGTCCAAGTGTTATGGCGGCGATATAACACGGAAAAAGAAACTCCTGGAAAAGCAGAAGAAGGGCAAAAAGCGCATGCGCCAGTTTGGCAATGTGGAAATCCCGCAGTCTGCGTTCCTGGCGGCCCTCAAAACCGGCGAAGACTAACCGCCAACTTCAGAGCACTGCGCGTTATTTTTTCTTAAACACGCCGTCGTCGGGGTCCAATTTCACTTCAATGGTTTGGGTATCGGATATGGCAATGTCGATCTGCTTTTCCATATCTTCATCGGTCGGCAAGGGTTCATCCTCCATTGCGTCCATGGCATCATGCCCCGTGTGATCTGGCGACATGTCGTCGTCCTCGTCGGCGTAGCCCAGACGTTTGGCCTCTTCCGCCAGCTCGTCATACAGAAACAAATTTTCCACGTGCTTTCGGTGGTCTTCTTCTTCGGCGGGTGTCATCCGACGGCCCGGGCGGAAAAACCAGGCCAGCAGAGCTCCCGGCAGGCCAAACAGAAACCAGGCCGGCGGTGCCAGCAGGGTTGTTAGAACCGGGTCCCACAAACCAAGCGAAATGCGCTCAACGCGAATTTGAGTGATGGTGAAACTTTTGGCCGACAGGGCGTACCAAAGTTCATGGGCGGAGACAAATAACCCGGGTCCCGATGTCACCGCCTCCGCAGAGGCCGCGGCAAAGGCCAGAACCATAAACAGCCAACCCAGATAAAAAAGTCCGATCATGACACCTATATTAGCGCAACCCACCGCATTCGCGAGAGGCTTTTGATGTTTCAATAAAAATAGCGAATTCGGCGCGCCTAAATGGTTGATGTTCAAGGCGCTGTCCGCTACGTTGCCGCCCGCAGCGCCACGAATTTGGCGGTTGCAAATACCTTGCGGAGGGGTGGCCGAGTGGCTGAAGGCGCACGCTTGGAAAGCGTGTATGCGGGAAACCGTATCGCGGGTTCGAATCCCGCTCCCTCCGCCATTTTTTTTGCGCTACCGGCCTTGAGGCCTACTTGAGTGCTTGGCTCCGTGTTCGAATTCCGTCTCTCACCCTCCGCCAGAAGCTTTTCGCAAAGCGAAATGCTTCGTGCACCCCAGAATATCGTTGAGGGGCAGTCATTTCGGAGACATGACGAGAACGCTTGGAGTTCGAACGTGAGCAGGGAGGCAAATATGAATTTGTTTCGTGTACCCATCGTTTTGGTTCTTTCATTCTTCATCGTCTCCTGCGTCGCGGGGCGGCTGCCGGGTCATCGCAGTTTAAGTACGACGACGTATGGCTACGCCGTGACCAGCGAGTTGGCCCGTGCCGGTGAAAAATCTCAGCGATTTGAAGTTCGGCCCGGCGATTGTGGGGCGGACAGCGGTTGGAGTGATTGCAAGAATGACCGCGAACGCTCCGAATTCCGGCTTGAGCGCGGCTTTTCGCCCGGGGGCAGCCAATGGATCGGCTTTAGCATCTACCTGCCTGAAGACTTTCAATCGAGCAACTTTGTAAACACCACGCTTGGACAAATTCACCAGCGCGGCGGACCGAGAGGGACGATCCGCGGGTTGCCCTCCAACCCCCCATTGCTACAACTCGAGCTCAAGGGAGATGTTTATCGCGCCTGTGTGCATGTGCTTTCGGGACCCTCCGACGATGTCAGGGACGATTGTCATTATTTTGATTTGGCAGATTTGCACCAGATGCGCGGCCGTTGGACGGACGTTGCCATCCATCTCGACACGAAAGCCAGGTCCAGTTCGCTGGAGATCTTTGTCAATGAGTTGCCAAAAGCCGAGCTCCGCGATTTCATTAGCTTTTGGCCCAAAACATATTACCTAAAGTACGGCCTGTATCGCTCTTTTGTCAGCAAACATCCGGGGGCCATGCCACCACAGATCGCCTACTATGACGAGGTCCGAATGGGTGCCACCAGAGACGCCATTGCGATCAATCCCGAAAACCCCGTCGATTAAAGCCTTTTGAGAATACTGCTATTACGCGCCTGAATAGCCGAGCTATCAAATCGACTTCGCAGGGTTATGTGAACTGGGTTCCTTCGTTTTTGCCCGTTCAGTCGCATTCCTTGCTTGGTTCCAGGTACTGCGTTGTGGTACATATTTCGCGGTTTCTAGGGGTTTTCGTGCGCATGTTTCTGTGTCGCGGGAATGAGAGTTCAAAGCCGGTTTGCTTTCTCACCCACGGATTCCAACGTGGGTTCCAAAATCCAACTGAGATTTTTCTCGTTCGGGCGGGTTCAGATCGCCCCTTACAGTTTTTATGATGCCTTCCAGATGGAGTTTTAAGAGCATGCCAGATATTATTTACACCAAAGTTGATGAAGCGCCTGAATTGGCCAGTGGGTCCTTTTTACCTATCATCGAAGCCTTCACCCGTGTTGCGGGTGTGAGCATCGGAACCCGTGATTTGTCATTGGCGGGGCGTATTCTGGCCAACTTTTCAGTCATTCTGCCCGAACATCAAAAGCAATCAGACGATCTGGCTTACCTGGGGGAACTGGTTCAAAAACCAGAAGCAAACGTGATCAAGCTTCCAAACATCAGCGCCTCGATCCCGCAATTGAAAGGCGCAATCGCTGAATTGCAATCGCAAGGCTATGCGATCCCCGATTACCCGGAAGATCCCAAGACAGACGAAGAGCGCGCCGTGCAGGCGACCTACGACAAGGTCAAAGGCAGCGCCGTTAATCCGGTTCTGCGCGAAGGAAATTCCGACCGCCGTGCACCAAAAGCGATTAAAGAATTTGCCAAGAAAAACCCGCACCGCATGGGGGTTTGGAGTGCCTCATCGAAAACCCACGTTTCAACAATGGAAAGCGGTGATTTTTTCTCCAACGAAAAATCTGTGGTTATTACCGACGCGCAGGCTGGCGATGCGACCATTCAGTTCGTCGCGGATAATGGCGACGTCACCCAGTTAAAAGGGGCGACCCCTCTGGACGCGGGCGATATTGTTGATGCGTCCAAAATGAGTGCCAAGGCGCTCCGCAGTTTTTATGAAGCGCAAGTGAAAGAAGCCAAGGAGCAAGACGTATTGTTCTCGCTTCATCTCAAGGCGACGATGATGAAAGTGTCCGATCCGGTTATTTTCGGGCATGCCGTCTCGGTTTATTTAAAAGCGGTTTTTGATAAACATGGTGAGACGCTGGCCAAAATCGGTGTGGATCCGGATAACGGCATCGGTGATCTGGTTGAAAAAGTCGAAACCTTGCCAGCCGACCAGAGCGCTGCGATCAAGGCGGATATCGACGTCTGTATGGCGGAACAACCGGATTTGTTCATGGTCAACTCGGATCGTGGCCTTACCAATCTGCACGTACCCAGTGACGTCATCATTGATGCGTCGCTGCCGGTGATCATTCGTTCCGGCGGCAAGGCGTGGGGGCCTGATGGCGAAGAAGCCGATACCAAATGTGTGATTCCGGACCATGCCTATGCGGGCGTTTACTCAGAAGCCATTCGGTTTTGTAAAGAAAACGGCGCCCTTGATCCGGCAACCATGGGCAGCGTTTCCAACGTTGGCCTGATGGCCCGCAAGGCCGAGGAATACGGCTCACATCCACAGACCTTTATTGCGTCTGCCAAAGGAAAAATTCAGGCGCTTGATGCAGCAGGTAATGTGATCCATGAGCATGATGTGGAGCCCGGTGACATCTGGCGCATGTGCATGACCCGCGATCTGCCGATCCGCAACTGGGTTGAACTGGCGGTAAGGCGCGCCCGGGCAACTGGAGTTCCAGCCGTTTTTTGGCTGAACAGCGAACGCCCGCATGATCAAAACATCATCGCCAAAGTTGAAGCCTACTTACCTGACCACGATACCAGCGGTCTGGAGATTTCGATCAAGTCACCGGCGGAAGCTACTTGGTTCTCCATGGAACGCATGAGCCGCGGGCTGGATACGGTTTCCGTAACCGGCAATGTGCTCAGAGATTACCTGACCGATCTGTTTCCAATCCTTGAAGTGGGAACCAGCGCAAAAATGTTATCCATCGTTCCTTTGTTGAACGGCGGGGGGTTATTTGAAACGGGCGCTGGCGGGTCCGCTCCGAAGCACGTCCAGCAGTTGGTTGAAGAAGGCCATTTGCGTTGGGATTCACTGGGTGAGTTTTGTGCCCTCGGTGCATCGCTTGAGCATTTGAGTGAAGCTAAAGGCAACAAGAAGGTCGGCGTTATTGCTAAAGCCCTTGATCAGGCAACGGAGCAATTGCTCGATAACAACAAATCACCAAGCCGCAAAGTCAACGAATTGGACAACCGGGGCAGCCACTTCTTCATTGCCAAATATTGGGCCCAAGCTCTGGCAGCACAGGACGATGATGCGGAACTGAAAGCGCACTTTACGCCGATGGCAGAAGCGCTCGCCAGCAATGAAAGCAAGATCCTTGATGAGCTGGTTGCGGCACAGGGTGCACCGGTTGATCTCGGCGGTTATTACCATCAGGACCCGGCGAAATCGTCTGCGGTGATGCGCCCGAGCGCTACCTTGAACGCGATTATCGGTTAATAACCAATTTGGGAAGCACTCGACCTTCGGGCGTGTGCTTCCTGAAGCCGTTCGTTTTTACGATGTAAAGTGGCGCTCAACTTATTGCGCGAAAGACTTCAAATAAGCTTGGACCCGCTGGGCATCGTCCGGATTGATTGCGTTGTGGGGCATCTGCCCACGGGCCAGCGCCTGAACCTGATCCACAGTTTCCAGCGCTTGAAATTCGATAGCAGGGGGTGTTTGCCCCCCCACATGTGGGGTCGCGATCACATTGGGTAGTGCCGCCAATGCAAGCGTTGGTTTTTGATCGGGTGCGCGCCCGACGTCTATAGCAGCACCGGCAATTTGCCCCGTATTCAATGCCTCCACCAAAGCCTCTTCATCGACCAGATTGCCTCTTGAGACATTTATGAAATAGCTTGTGGCCTTCATTGCCGAAAAGGTTTCCCCGTTCATCAGATTTTCCGTCTCCTCCGTGGCAACAGCCAGACAGACCAGAAAATCAGATGCCGCGAGGACCGTCTGCCAATCGACCTGATTAATGCCTTCATCGGCAATGGTCTGGTACGGATCATAAACACAAATCTGCATACCCATAAACAAAGCGATCTCTGCAAGGCGTTTGCCGATGCTGCCATAGCCGATAATGCCAAGCGTGCTACCTGCGAGCTGGCGGCCCATGTGGGCATGTGGCTCCGCAGCAGCCTGATAGATAGATGTATAGGCGGATAGGGACCGCGCCAGATCAACCATCATCCCAAGCGTAAGCTCAACAACCGAATCAACGAAGCCAGGGCTGGCATTGGTGACCAGCACTCCGTTTCTGGACGCCGCATCAACATCAATATTGCGCCGATCAACAGCGCCGCGGTGGACGGCGATGGGTTTCGGCGAATTATCAAAAAACCGAGCTTCAATGGGCGTATTTCGATCCGCCACCAAGACATCGCAATTGTGGGCAGCATCGATGAGTGCGTCTGTATCGAGGACACGACCCGTTTCGTTAATCTGAACATGGGCGATGGCTCTCAATCGCGTTAAGGCTTTTTCGCCATAATAGTTCTCGAGCGCACCGGGCGCGTGGGTCAATAAGACGTTGAGCATGTTTTCTCTCCGGTTGAGTAGATCGAAAGTAACCGGGAGCGGCCATATTGCAACGCCTAATCTAGTGCCCGGCGGCGAATATCCTTTGACCTGAAGCCACCGGCTCTATAGTCGTAAATGGGGTGCTGTTACGTGTATGGGGGAGAGACAAAATGGCTGATGAGTTGACATTTGATTACATCGTTGTTGGCTCGGGATCATCTGGAGCTGTTGTTGCCAATCGACTTTCCGAAAACCCGAAGCATCAGGTTTTGTTACTGGAAGCCGGGGGTCGGGATCGCAATCCGTGGATTCACGTGCCCATCGGTTATTACAAAACCATGTTTAACCCCAATACGTCGTGGAATTACGAAACAGAGCCGGGAGACACCGTCGGTGGGCGCTCAATCCCCTGGCCACGTGGGAAAACCCTGGGCGGATCAAGCTCTATTAACGGCTTGTTGTATGTGCGTGGGCAACACGCCGATTATGACCACTGGCGCCAGCTTGGGAATGCCGGTTGGAGCTGGGAAAGTGTGCTTCCCTATTTCAAGAAGGCCGAAAATCAGGAGCGTGGAGAAGACGAATTTCACGGTAAAGGGGGCCCGCTTAGTGTTTCCAACATTCGGTTGAACCATGAACTGTGCGAAGCGTTTATCGCCGCCGGGCAGGAAGCGGGTATTAAACGCAACGATGATTTTAACGGTGCTGATCAGGAGGGCGTGGGTTATTACCAAATGACCGAACGCAATGGGCTTCGTTGCTCGACCGCTGTTGCTTATTTGCGCGACGCGGAAAAGCGCCCCAACATGAAGATTGAGACAAAGGCACTGGTGACGCGCGTCCTTATTGAAAACAAAAAAGCGGTCGGTATCGAGTACAGCCAAAACGGGACCCTGCATCAGGCGAAATGTTCTGGTGAAGTGATCTTGTCGGCGGGTGCCATCGGCTCACCGCAAATCCTTCAGTTGTCCGGGGTTGGCGAAGGGGCGTTTTTGAAAACCAAGGGCATTGATGTGCAACATGATCTTCCAGGTGTGGGGAAGAATTTACAGGATCATCTGCAGGTCAGGATGATTTATAAGATAAACAGACCGGTATCGATTAATGACACCGTTCGCAATCCTTTTAAAAAAGTGATGATGGGGCTTGAGTTTCTGTTCAATCGCTCCGGTATTCTGACAATTGGCGCGGGACAGGCGGGTGGTTTTGTTAAGGTCATGCCGGATGCGGCACAACCAGATATGCAGTTTCATTTTATGACCATGAGCGCCGACAAACCAGGGACCGGGCTGCATAAGTTTTCCGCGTTCATGTCGACGGTTTGTCAGTTGCGTCCGGAAAGTCGAGGTTATCTTGAAATCAAATCCTCCGACCCAAACGAAAAACCAGCGCTGCATCCGAATTATCTGTCAGAAGATACCGACTGCCGGTTCTTTGTTGAAGCCTTAAAGTATGGACGAATGGTGGCTGAGCAACCGTCTTTGAAAGCATATATAACTGAAGAGTTTGAACCGGGCCCGTCCGTACAGTCAGACGAAGAATTGCTGGCGCACACCCGCAAAAAAGCGACAACGGTTTTCCATCCCGTAGGTACTTGTAAAATGGCACCGGACAGTGATGCCGGGTCCGTGGTTGACGAACGCCTGAGGGTTCGAGGTATCCATGGACTTCGTGTGGCCGATGCATCTATCATGCCGACACTGATTTCAGGCAACACCAATGCGCCGTGTATCATGATTGGCGAGAAGGTTTCTGACTATATTAAGGAAGACTCCCGCTAATATGACGCAAACTTCAGACGACAAAACCCAAGCAGATGAGCTGTTTGTTAAGGGGCTTCAACACCATGAACGCGGCCAATTGGCGGAAGCGTCAAAAATTTACCAAGACGCATTGAAGCTGCATCGCGAACACTTCGACGCTCTCCACATGCTTGGCGTTGTCGCGCTGCAATCGGGTCAATCCGAAGAAGGTGTTAAGCTCATCGAAATCGCTCTCTCGTTTAACCCGAGCCATTCGGCGGCGCAGGGCCACCTTGGAAACGGGTTGCGAAGTCTCGAGCGTTTCGACGAAGCCTTATCCAGTTTTGATAAGGCGATTGAGTTAAACCCGAATAATTCGCTGGCCCTCTATAACCAGGGTTTTGTGTTGAGTGAGTTGAAACGATTTGAAGATGCTGTTGAGAGCTACGGAAAAGCCATATCGGTAAACCCCGACCATGCAGATGCCTATTACGAGCGCGGCAATGCCCTGCGTATGCTAGGGCGGCGAGATGAGGCGATCAGCGCCTTTGACGAGGCGATTGCCATCAACCCAAACTTCGCCGGTGCCTATGCAAATCGAGGCGTCGTTCTGTCTGAACTCAATCGCAAGGATGAAGCTCTGGCCAGCTACGAAAAGGCCATTGACCTCAACCCGAATAAGGCTGACGCCTACAACAACCGAGCCAATATCCTGTATGACCTTATGCGCCTTAAAGAAGCTGCGAGCGACTATGAAAAAGCACTCGAACTGGCGGCCGACAATGACGACATTCGCTGGAATTTAAGCCAATGTCATTTGCTGCAGGGAAATTTTGAATCGGGTTGGCAACTCTATGAGGCGCGATCCAAAACAGGCAAGGGGACACCAGCCCGGCACTTCGAACAACCCCTGTGGAATGGCGAAACCGATATTTCTGGGAAAACACTTTTTGTCTATTGGGAACAAGGGTTCGGGGACACCATCCAGTTCAGTCGGTATGTCCGCGAACTCAAGAATTTGGGCGTCAATACAATCCTTCAAGTCGAGCGCCCCCTGGTTGACGTGATGAAAGATCTCGAGCCTTATTGCCA
>Ga0316202_10002329_pt1 | contig 12663 bp, 8 predicted proteins | sample 3monrhotite_MG_FD_204934 | JGI IMG/M metagenome (GOLD analysis project Ga0316202, IMG submission 204934) | Microbial mat bacterial communities from mineral coupon in-situ incubated in ocean water Damariscotta River, Maine, United States -... | ecosystem: Environmental > Aquatic > Marine >... | reverse complement strand
GCCCACCGAGCCGAGGAGAAGCTGACTCAGCTCGAGGCGATCTACGCCAGCGAGTCGGGCCCCAACACCGAGGAGGCTCCTGCGCTCTTCGCCGCGGCGCGCTTCGGCTTCGGCCAAGCCCTCGAGATCTGGCCCGAGAACCCCCTGGCGCGCTCAGGCCTCCAGCGCTGTCTTGAGGCGACGATCGAGCACGAGCTGCGCCGAGGACGCGCCGTCCTGGCCAAGACTCACCTGGCCGACCTCCCCGAGCCCCGACCCGAGCTCGCAGCGCGCGTGGCCGAGCTCGCGCGCGAGGAGGAGAGCACGCGCGAGCGTCTCTCCCAGCTCGAAGCCGACCTCGACCCGACTCGCGGAGCGCGGACCCGAGCCTGGGCAGCGGGCGGCCTCGCGATCCCCATCTACGGTGCGGCGGCCCTCCTAGCGGGCGCTGTCATCACGCGTCGCCTCCAGTTCACCTACCCCGTCGCTGCGGCCTTCACGGCCCTCGTGGGCTCGCTCCTGGCCTTCCACCTCTGGCTGGGGCGGGACTGGCTCCTCAAGACCCGCCCCAACCGACTGGTGGTCGGCATGTGCGCCTCGGGCTGGGGGGCCTGTGTCCTCAACGTCGCCCTCTGCTGGGCCTACCAGATCCCCGGCTGGACCATGATCCTCTACGTCGGCGTGATCCTGACCCTCGTGGCCATGCAGCTCGCCATAGCCGTCGACCGGAGGCTCTGGCTGCCCGCAGCCCTCGGGGCCGCGGCCTGCCTGAGCGGCCTGATCCTCCCCGGCGCTGACCCGATCCTGATCCACGTCGTGACTGGACTCGTGGTCTCGCTCTACCTCGTCGCGATTTGGCGCAAGGCGGGTCCCGGAGAGGTCTCGTGAGGACGCTATGCTGCGCGGGGGCGCTCCTGCTCGCCTCGACCATTCTCCTCGACTCTGCCTCGGCCCAACCGGCCCCGACCCCGCCAGACCCCTGGGACAAGCACCTCGGAGGACCCCAGGCGGCGCTGAGCAAGCACGACCTGAGCTGGATCCCCAGGGCCAAGCCGGGCTCTAGAGCCGCTCCCTTCCTCGAGGCCCAAGTCCCCGTCGCGCGAGATCAGCTCAGCTATCTCGGCTACCGCCTCCCCAAGAGCCTCGAGCCCTACTCCAAGGTCCACGCGCTCCCGAGCCAGCTCCGCCACCCGCACCATGTCTATCGCTACCGGGAGTTCACGATCCTGGTCGAGACCGAGGGCCGCCGAGAGCAGCTCTGCGTCTACGCCACGGCCCGCGCCCTAGAGCTCCTCAGGACGCGCTGGCCGCGCGAGTTCGAGGTCCTGTTCCGTGGGCCGCAAAGCGCGAAAGCTCAGCTGAAGGCGATCCGAAGCCGCGACGCCAAGAAGCCGGTCAGCTTCCTCAACCTCGACCTCGCGCACACCTTCGTGTGGCAAGGCCGCTCGGGTGGCGCCATCGCGTCCTCGAGCTACGACCTCGGCACCCGGGCCCAGGTCGTCCTCCAAGACGGTCGCAGGAAGCTCGAGCTCGGGCTCTTTCGCAACGTCTCGACGACCTACCTCAACCTCACGGCGATCCAGGGGTTCCGCTCCCAGAAGCTCTACCAGCGGACTTCACTCCGCGAGAACTTCCTCCGCTACCTCCGAGACGGCCTCGCGGAGACCCTCGTCCACGAAGCGCTCCACAACCTCCTCCGCCGCGACAAGAACGTCCGGTCCCTGTTTTGGGCCCTGACCGAGTCCCTCCGCAAGTCTGAGGGGCCCGCCCGCGGCAAGGAGGTCGAGGAGGCCGTCGTCAGCAACGTCACTCGCCGACTTCTCGAGGAAGGCGGCCTGTCTCGCGAGGTCAGCGAGTTCTACGGGAAGAGGCTTCGCCAGGTCCAGGCTCGACGCCTCGGCCTTGTTTCAGGAGAGGAGACTGAGGCTGGCCGGCGCTTGCTGAGCGCCTTGAGGCAGCGCAACAAGGCCAAGTCTTGGGAAGATCTCCTGAGCTTCGAGATTTGTCCTAAGGGGAGCTAGAGGCGATTCAAGACCTCGTATGACGAGGCAGGGCGAGGGCGACCTCGAGAGAAGGCGACACCCAGTCCCGCTGCGATTCTGGCCCCTGTTCTCCGGCGGCGCGCGGTGCCACGGTAGAGGTCATGACGACCCCGCCCCCTCCCCACTCCGACGACGCGACCCTGGATTCGCGCGCGCTGACGCCGCGGGGTCGCCGCTACCAATCCCTGATCGAGCACTCGCCCTACTGTGTCCATGAGCTCGACGGCGAGGGCAACCTCTGCTCCATGAACCCGGCTGGCCTGCGCATGATGGAGGTCGCTCAAGAGTGCGAAGTCGTTGGCCTCGACTACCTCTCCGTGGTCTGCGACGCCGACCGCGCTCGAATCCGAATGCACTTGGAGGAGGCCCTCACGGGACGCTTCTCGGAGTTCGAGTTCACAACGACCACCGGCCGGCGCCTCAGCTCCAACTTCGTCCCCCTTGCGACCGATCCCGGCGAGCCCGTCCGCCTGATGGGGATCACACAGGACGTCCCCGAGCGACATAACCTCCAGCGCCAGCTCCTGAGGACGCGTGAGCTCGAGGCCGTGGGTCGACTGGCCGGCGGCGTGGCCCACGACTTCAACAACCTCCTGACCGCGATCACTGGCTCGGCGGCGCTCTTGCGCCTCCGCCATGGAACGACCTCTCCCGAGCTGGAGGTCCTCGAAGAGGCCACAGCTGCCGCGGGCGAGCTGACGCGGCAGCTCCAGTCCTTCGCGCGCCTGCGCCGCGCTGCGCCTCAGCGCCTGAGCCTGAGCGGGGCCGTCCAGGACGCCCGAGCCCTCCTCCGAACCCTGGTCGGCGGCGCCGCTCGGCTCGAGGTCGAGCGCTGCGAGCCTGGACACGTCATGATCGACCCCAGCGATCTGAACCGAGTCTTGGTCAACCTGGTGACCAACGCCGCCGACGCCCTCCAGGCCGAGGGCAAGATCACGCTCTCGGTTCGTCGCTACGACCTGGAACAAGACCTCGCGAACCCTGCGGCCCTCGTGGACGGGGCCTACATGGCGTTCGCGGTCAGCGACACGGGCTGCGGAATGTCCCCCGAGATCCAGGAGCGCCTCTTCGAGCCCTTCTTCACCACCAAGGCCTCTGGGCCCTCGTGTCACGGGGGGACAGGCCTCGGCCTCGCGACCTGCCACGGCATCGCAGGTCAGGCCCGGGGCGGGATCGAGGTCGAGAGCGAGCCCGGAGTCGGGACCACGGTCACCGTCTACCTTCCCCTGGCCCACGACCCCAACCTCCCGCCCCAAGCGCCGGCTCCGCGCGTTCTCCTCGTCGAGGACGAGACGCTCCAGCGCGAGGTCGTGGCGGCGACCCTGGAGGAATCGCGCTACAGCGTTCAAGCCTGCGCCAGCGCTGAGGAGGCCCTAGCTTGTGATGAGGACTTCGACCTCCTCTTGGCCGACCTGACGCTCCCGGGCCAAAGCGGCCTCGACCTCGCCAAGATCCTCATAGCCAAGCGACCCAGCTTGCCCGTGATCTGCACCTCAGGAGTCCCCGAAGCCGCTGATCTCCTCCTCGAGGCCGGCCTCCACGGCCGGGTGGCCTTCCTGCCTAAGCCCCACGGAATCCGGGAGCTCGTCGACCTCGTGGAGCGCCTGCTCTCGAGGCGCCCCAAGCGTTGACGCCCGCGAGCGCGGCGCCGGCGTCACGCAGTGACGAATACGTCCTGGCCCGCGCTCTAGCCCTTCGCCATCCGACGCAGGACCGTGTGGAGGATCCCGCCGTTGCGGTAGTAGTCGACCTCGACCGGAGTGTCGATTCGGCAGGTGACCGTGAACTCGACGGTCTTGCCGTCCTTCTTGGTCGCGGTGACCTTGATCGAGGACAGGGGCTGGACGTCGTCGGTGACGGGGATCGCGAAGGTCTCGGTCCCGTCGAGGCCGAGGCTCTCGTGGCTCTGTCCGTCAGCGAACTGGAGCGGGAGGACGCCCATCCCGATCAGGTTGCTCCGGTGGATCCGCTCGTAGCTGGTCGCGATCACGGCCCGCACGCCGAGGAGGTAGGTCCCCTTGGCTGCCCAGTCGCGGCTGGAGCCCATGCCGTAGTCCTTGCCCGCGAGCACCACGAGCTGGACGCCGTGCTTCTGGTACTTGACCGAGGCGTCGTAGATCGAGGTCACCTCGTTCGGCTGCGGATCCTTGGCGCTGTCGTAGGGCAGCCCGGGGATCGGGTCGGTCTTGGTCTCCGCGGGACCATAGTAGGTCGTGAACCCGCCCTCGGTGCCCGGGGCGAGCTGGTTCCGGAGGCGAATGTTGGCGAAGGTTCCGCGCGTCATGACGCGGTCGTTGCCGCGCCGCGAGCCGAAGGAGTTGAAGTCCTTGGGCTCGACGCCGAGCGAGATCAGGTAGTCCGCTGCGGGGGTGTTCTGGGCGATCGCGCCGGCCGGCGAAATGTGGTCGGTCGTGACCGAGTCCCCGACCTTGACGAGGCAGCGGGCCCCGCTGATCGGCTGAATCGGACTCGACTCGCGGTCCATTCCGACGAAGAAGGGCGGCTCTTGGACGTAGCTCGACTCGGGCCAGGCGTAGACGTCACCCTCAGGCGCCTCCAGCGCCCGCCACTTCTCGGGGCCCTTGGTCGGGTCGGCGTATTTATCGAGGAACTGCTCGCGCGTCACGGCGGCCCTCATGGCCTCGTCGACCTCGGCGTTGCTCGGCCAAATGTCCTTGAGGAACACGTCTTGACCGGCCGAGTCCTGAGCGATGGGCTCCTTGTAAATGTCTTTCGCGACGTTTCCGACCAGGGCGTAGGCCACCACGAGGGGCGGCGAGGCGAGGTAGTTGGCGCGAGTGTGGGGGCTGATCCGGCCTTCGAAGTTCCGGTTGCCCGAGAGGACCGAGGTCGCGACCAGGTCGCCGCCCTTGATCGCGGCCACGATCGGAGGATCGAGGGGACCGGAGTTGCCGATGCAGGTCGTGCAGCCGTAGCCGACGGTGAAGAAGCCTAGGGCCTCGAGGTGCTCGGTCAGGCTGGCCTTGTCGAGGTAGTCGCTCACGACGCGGGACCCAGGCGCGAGGCTGGTCTTGACCCAGGGCTTGACCTTGAGTCCGAGGGCGTTGGCCTTCTTGGCCACCAGGCCGGCCGCGATCATGACCGCAGGGTTGCTGGTGTTGGTGCAGGAGGTGATCGCTGCGATCACGACCGAGCCGTTCTCGAGCTGGAAGTCGGCGCCTCTGTGGCTCACGGCCTGAGCATCGCCGCGGTGGACCCCCAGGGCCCCCTTCTCGCTCGTCAGGAGCGCGAAGTCCCCCTTCATGTCGGCCAGGAGGATCCGATCTTGGGGACGCTTGGGGCCAGCCAAGCAAGGCTCGACCTCGGCCAGGTCCAGGCTCAGGCTGGCCTTGTATTCGATCTCAGCGGAGTCGTCGCGCCAGAGGCCCTGCGCCTTGCAGTATTTCTCGACCAGGTCGATCTGATCGTGGCTGCGGCCCGTCAGGCGGAGGTAGTCGATGGTCTTGTCGTCGACGGGGAAGAACCCGATCGTGGCGCCGTATTCCGGCGCCATGTTGGCGATCGTCGCGCGGTCGGCGAGGGTCAAGGTGTCCAACCCTGGGCCATAGAACTCAACGAACTTGCCGACCACGCCGTGGGCCCGCAGCATTTGGGTCACGGTCAGGACGACGTCCGTCGCGGTCGAGCCCTCCTTGAGGTTGCCCTCGAGCTTGAAGCCCACGACCTCGGGGATCAGCATGTAGATCGGCTGGCCGAGCATGCAGGCCTCGGCCTCGATTCCGCCCACACCCCAGCCGACGACGCCAAGACCGTTGATCATGGTGGTGTGGCTGTCAGTCCCGACCAGCGAGTCGGGCAGGGCCCAGGTCTCGCCCTCGACCTCTGACTTCAGGACGCAGCCCGCGAGGTACTCCAGGTTGACCTGGTGCACGATCCCCGTCTCTGGCGGGATCACCGAGAAGTTGTCGAAGGCCTGCTGTCCCCACTTGAGGAAGCGATAGCGCTCGCCGTTGCGCTCGAACTCACGCTTGCTGTTGATCTCCGCCGACTCGGCGCTCCCGTAGGAGTCGACCTGAACCGAGTGGTCGATGACCAGGTCCACGCGCACGAGAGGGTTCACCTTCTGGACGTCACCTTGCATGCGCTCCATGGCAGAGCGGAGCGCGGCCAGATCGACCACGGCGGGGACACCGGTGAAGTCCTGCAGGACCACTCTTCCGGGAAGGAAGGGGATCTCCTGCTCACCCACGTCCTTGGCGTCGTAGCTGGCCAGCGCCTTGACGTGCTCCTCGGTCACGACGTAGCCGTCGCAGTTCCGGAGGGCGGCTTCCAAGAGGACCCGGATCGAGTAGGGGATCTTCTTGACGTGGCCGACGCCTGCCTTCTCGAGCGCTCCGAGGTGCGCGATCGTCACCTTCCCGCCGCTGGTCTCGAGGGTCTGCTTGGCGTCGAAGGGGATCGTGGTCATGGGACCTCCTCTGGAGAACGTAGGGAAGAGAGTCAGCGGCTCTCTGGCGGGCGACAGGGTATCTCGCTCTTGTCTCAGGCGCAGGAGCCCTGATCAAGCAGGAGGCGCGTAACTCGTCAGCTTGATCCCCTCAACGGCTGCGACGTATTCGTCGATGCTCGGGGTCCGGCCCAAGATCGTCGAGAGGACGACGACTGGGGTCGAGGCCAGGAGGGACTCCCCCTTCTTCTCGTCGCTGTCCGCGACGACGCGGCCCTGGAAGAGGCGCGTCGAGGTCGCCATGACCGTGTCGCCCTTCTCGGCCTTCTCCTGGTTGCCCATGCACAAATTGCAGCCGGGCCGCTCGAGATACATCGTGTTCTCGTACTTGGTCCGGGCAGCTGTCTTGGGCGCGCTGTCGTCGAACTCAAAGCCGCAGTATTTCTGCAGGACCTCCCAGTCCCCTTCGGCCTTGAGCTCGTTGACGATGTTGTAGGTCGGGGGCGCGACCACGAGGGGGGCCTTGAACTCGACGCTGCCCTGCTGCCGCTCAATGTTCTTGAGCATCTGCGAGATGATCTGCATGTCGCCCTTGTGGACCATGCAGGAGCCGACGAAGCCGAGGTCCACGTTCTTCTTCCCGCCGTAGTAGGAGATCGGGCGGATCGTGTCGTGGGTGTAGCGCCGGGACACGTCGTCGTTGTCGACGTCGGGGTCCGCGATCATGGGCTCGGTGATCTGGTCGAGGTCGACCTCGAACTCGGCCGAGTATTTGGCGTTGGCGTCGGGGGCCAAGGGGGGCTTGCTGCCGGACTTGATCTCCTCGATCCGGGCGCTGGCCTTAGCGATCAGTCCCTTGAGGACTCCCTTCTCGTTGTCCATTCCGTGATCGATCATGATCTGGATCCGAGACTTGGAGATCTCGAGGGACTCGATCAAGGCGCTGGGCTGGGAGATGCAGATCGAAGCCTTGGCCTTCATCTCGGCCGTCCAGTCCGTGAACGTGAACGCTTGATCCGAGAGGAGGGTGCCTATGTGGACCTCGATGATCTTGCCCTGGAATACGTTCTCGCCGGCGAACTCCTCGAGCATCTGGGCCTGGGTCGCGTGGACGACGTCGCGGAAGTCCATGTGGTCCTTGAGCGTGCCCTTGAAGGTCACCTTGACCGACTGCGGAATCGGCATCGTGGCCTCGCCCGTCGCCAAGGCCAGCGCGACCGTGCCTGAGTCCGCGCCGAAGGCGACGCCTTTAGACATTCGCGTGTGGGAGTCGCCGCCAATGGTGACGTCCCAGTCGTCGACAGTCAGGTCGTTGAGGACCTTGTGGATCACGTCGGTGACCGGGGCATAGACCCCCTTCGGATCGCGTCCGGTGACCAGCCCGAACTTGTTCATGAAGCTCATCAGCTTGGGCGTGTTGCGTTGGGCCTTGGCGTCCCAAACCGAGGCCGTGTGGCAGCCCGACTGGTAGGAGCCGTCGACGGTCGGCGAGATCACGGTCGCCGCCATCATCTCCAGCTCTTGCGAGGTCATGAGTCCCGTCGTGTCCTGCGAGCCGACGATGTTGACCTGCACGCGGACGTCGGATCCGGCGTGAAGCACCTTGCCGGGAGTCACGCCCACGGCGTTGTGGTTGAAGATCTTCTCGACGGCGGTCAGGCCCTGACCCTCGTGGGAGATCTCCTTCGAGGGCGCGTAGACCGGCGCCACCTCGACCCCGAGGATGCCCGAGGCGGTCGTCTGGAGCTTCTTGCCGAACACGACGGCGTAGGAGCCAGCGGCGCGAATGAACTCCAGCTTTTGGGGCGTGAGGGCGCGGCTGATGTCGCAAAGCTCTTGCGTGCCGTCCTCGTTGTAGAGCTTCTTAGTCTTGGTGTTGATCGTCAGGACCGTGCCTGTGTCGACCGAGAACACCTCCTCGAGGACTGGCTCACCGTCCTCGTCGAGGACTGGCTCACCGACCGCGTCGAGCTTCTTGGTCCAGTTCTGGAGGTCGATCCCGATTCCGCCCGTCACGCCCACGGTGGTCAGGAAGATCGGGGAGATCCCGTTCGTACCGCCGACGATGGGAGCAATGTTGATGAAGGGCACGTAGGGGCTGGCCTGAATCCCGGTCCAGAGCGCAACGTTGTTGACTCCCGACATTCGCGAGGAGCCGACGCCCATAGTTCCCTTGTCCGAGACGAGCATCACTCGCTTGTCCGGATGCTTCTCCTTGAGTCCGATCAGGACCTGCTGCTTCTCCTTGTCGTGCTCGAAGAGGCACTGACCGTGGAGCTCGCGATCCGAGCGCGAGTGGGCGTCGCTGCCCGGCGAGAGGAGGTCTGTCGAGACGTCGCCGACCGCGGTGACGTAGGTCACGACCTGAATCGTCTCGTCCACGGGAGGCAGCTTGGTGAAGAACTCCGCCTTGGCGTAGCTCTGAAGGACCTCGGTCGCCAAGGCGTGGCCCGCCTTATGAGCGGCCTCCAGCCGGTCGGTGTCGGCTTCGTAGAGGAAGACCTGGGTCTTGAGAACCTCGGCTGCCTGGCGAGCTATGGCTGCGTCGTCGCCGAGGGTCAGGTCGAGGAGGACATCGACCGAGGGGCCGCCCTTCATGTGAGAGAGGAGCTCAAAGGCGAAGGTCGGCGTGATTTCCTCGAGGACGGCCTCGCCGAGGACGACCTTCTTGAGGAACTGCGCCTTGGCGCCCGCCGCGCTCGTGGTCCCGGGCAGCGTGTTGTAGATGAAGAACTTGAGCGAGTCCTCGCGGTGCTCGTGCCCTGGATCTTGGATCTGGGCGATCAGCGCCTCGACGAGGTCAGCGTCCTCGATGGGCTTGGGGTGCAACCCCTGTTGCTTGCGCGTCTCGATTTGGGCGAGGTAGTCGGCGTAAAGGCTCATCGGGTCTTCCTTCGAAGTCGAGCGCTCAGCCAGTGCTGCGAACGAATTGTTCGTGGAGCCAGGTCAGGTCGTGCACCAAGAGCGACGGGCGCACTCGGTCACCAAGAAGCCGGGCTAGGAAGCCGGACTGGCGCTGTCGGGACTGGAGCTGAAATCCCCGGCGGGGGAGGTCTCCAGGAGGCGCACAGACTAGTCGATGGGCTGCCTCCAAGCAACGCTGGTGGATCAAAGCGCGATCACCTAACCCCTTATCTTCAAATACCTTGGCTAGCAGAGAGCCTCGAGCTTCGCCCAGCTCTGAGGGGCGACTGGCAGGGGAGGGGCTAGCTGAAGGAGCGCTCGAGCTTGAGAGCCTTCTGGAGCCGAAAGAGGTAGCGCTCGCGCGGCAACTCTAGGGGTTCGAAGACCGAGGTCGCTCGAGTTACGTATTGAATGTCGCAGAGGAGGTAGTCGCGCTCTCGGAGGCGCTCGACGAGGGCTAGGAGCGCGACCTTCCCGGCGTCGGTCTCGCGGTGAAACATGCTCTCGGCCATGAAGGCTCCGCCCAGGGAGACCCCGTAGAGACCGCCCACGAGGCGCTCGCCCTCCCAAGCCTCGACCGAGTGGGCGATCCCTTGGCGATGGAGCTCGGTGTAGGCCTCTATGACCTCCGACGAGATCCAGGTCTCGTCCCGCTCGGCGCAGGCCTGAATCACGCCTGCGAAGGCCGTGTCGATCCGAACCTCGTAGCGCCCGCTGCGAGCTCGTCGCGCCAGCCGGCGCGAGACGTGGACGGAGTCGAGCTCGAGGACCGCCCGGGGGTCGGGGCTCCACCAGCCGAAGCTCCCGTCGGGCTCGACCATGGGGAACATGCCCTGGGGATAGGCCTCCAGGATCAGCTCGGGAGTAAGGTCCATGCTGATGGCGACGCAGCCCCGCTCGTCGGCTGACTCGGGCGCGGGGAAGGGCGGCGCGTGAGGCAGGCGCCGCTGGCGCTGGAGCTGACGCAACAGGGCCTGCAGGACCTGCATCGCCTGTCCGCGGTCGAAGCTGCGCTTGCCTTCGTCGTCGCTCACGTCTCGGAGGATAAGGGCTCGGGGGTGGGTGGCGAGGGGAGTTCTTCTCCGCGTCTGCTCCGCGTGGAGTGCTGGCTAGATCTCGAACACGTCCTGGACCGAGTTGGCCGAGAGGGCGAGATCGGCCCAGCGCTCGAGGTCTTCCTCCGGAGCGGCTTGGACGCGCGCGTCGACCTCGGGGGTCACGGTGCCGAGGCGAGCCAGGATTCGGAGCAGAATCCGTCGTTCGCCCTCGAGCCGGCCTTGCTCTCGGCCTTGCTCTCGGCCGCGTTCGATCAATTGCTCGCCTGCGGTCACAGCTACCTCCTCTGCCTCGGGCCCGCCGATCCGGCGCAGCTCGGCTGCTAGCTCTTCGGGGGTCCCGAAGTCCTGCAACAGAATATAGCTGGCGAGCTGCAGCATTCGTTCCTTTTGCTCAGGAAGGGCGTCCGCCAGGGCCCGCAGCTCCTCCTCGCAGTTTCGCAGGACCTCGATCCCGCGCTCGCCGTCGTAGTTGTGGCGGAGCAGGACCCAGGTCACCGTGGCAAAGGGCGGGGCACGACATCGGGATCCAGGCTCTCGCCAAGGATGATCAGGGATGCACTGGAAGATGGGTCGCTCATGCGATCAGAGTAGCTCTAGCAGGTGAGCCCCACCCACCCACCCGCGAACCTGATCTGCTGATCGAGACCGCGCCGAGTGAGTTCGACTGCGCGATCTACGACCGTCAGCCCTACGGGTGCAGGATCTACCGAGGAGTGAACCCGGACGGGCCGCAGCCTGGGTGCGGGTTCAACAGTGATCAGCCTGAGCGGACGCGCTCTGCCCAGTAGTCGGGCCTCTGTCGCTCGTGCGCTACGGCGACAACGACGAGGACCGGTTCGGTGAGGGAGACGAGGTGGTAGGGAAACGACCTCACCGGCATGCGGCGAACACCAAGCGGTGAGCCCTCTACCAGACTCGGCGAGCCCGCCTCTGGCACTTGATCCACGAGGTGCAGACTCGTCGTCACCTCTCGAATGAAGCGGTCACCCAGTCCCACCTGACGGCGCTCGTAGTAGGCGGCTGCCTCGGCGAAGTCTGTCGCCGCCTCCTCGTGAACTTGGGGCATGAGCTACGGGCGCTTGATCCGCTCGCGCGCCTTGGCGATTGCGTCCTCCGCGCTGACCAGCTTGGCCGTCCCCGCTTGAACTTCGGCCACGCGCCGAGAGATGACCTTGGCCCAAGCTGCCTCGGCTCCTTCGTCGAGAGGGCCGTCGAGACTCTCGGCGAGTCTTAGCGTAAGAAGAGCGCGCTCCTCCTCAGAGAGTTCGAGCGCGGAATCCAAGACACGTTGCGTGGCTTCGGTCATGACCCACATGCTAGCCGTCGTGAGTGACCTCGTCACGAGTCCGGTTCCGCGTCGGCTCGTTGGCGGGCTTCGACGCGATCGCGGACAGGGTCGCCGTAGCCGAGTGCCCATGGGACGAGTTCCTGACGAACTGCTGCGAGAGTCTCCTTGTCCGAGCCCCGCATTCCGTTGCAGACGGCAAAGTAGCCCTCCAGCAAGTCTGCCCTCATGTCTGCCGCTAATTCCGCCGCCTCCATGACCGCCGAGATCGTCCACTCCGCATGAATGCGCCCGCCCCAGTGATAGTGGGCGAACTCCCAGGCGGGCTGGCACGCCTGGCCTGCGGCTGAGGCTTGCCGTGCACTCGCGGGAGAGGGCCGGAGGACCGCCACTTGAGCAGCCATGAGGGCCGCGCGAGGTAGCGGGGCAAGGTCGGTCGGAACTTCGCCGGACTCCACCTGCTGGCACCAGATCGGCATGCCAAGAGAGGCAGAGGCGACGACCGCCCTCACTGTGACCTCCCAGCCGAAAGCAGCCAGCCTCTCCCCCCACCGCTCCCAGTTCAAAGTCTCACTTGGTGGAGTGCTCTGCGTGGCGCTCGAACATGTCCCTGGGTGACCGAGCCAGGAGGCCAACTCGAGTTTGCTCTTCTCCAACTCCCCCGCCTGGACGCGAGCCCGCAGCCACGCCGCCTCGTCCTCCACGCTGCCCGTCTCGCTGAATCGGCGCTCTAGCTCTCTGAGGTCTGCGTCACTCACCCGAACAGCATGACCGCGCGGAACGACCTCGGCTAGCCCACGGGGGATCTCGGGGAGGTCAGCTGATGGCGAGGTAGAAGGCGCCGCCCTCCTCCGCCAACGCGTGGGTCGGATCGGCGAGGTCCGCTCAGAACTCTCAGAATGTGTATTGAGGGTTCTGAGGGAGGTTCGGCTTGAGGGCGGCGGTGTGGGGACCATCAGGAGCAGGCCGAGCAGTTGGGCGGAAGGG